>JGI24698J34947_10001927_pt1 | contig 11053 bp, 8 predicted proteins | sample TergutMp193P3_FD_34947 | JGI IMG/M metagenome (IMG submission 34947)
TTGACGTGCTTTGCCGCCGCGACGCCTTCGGGCATGTAATCAATTTCGCCTATCCGGTTGATGAGGTCGTCAAGATCCCTGAAAGGCGCGAGTATCTTTTTCTCGATGATCTCCTTGCCGAAGCGGCGGTTCCTTCCAAAAACGGAGCGGCAGGTGACGTCGAGGTCGCCGATGCCGGAGATCGAGGTAAAGGTTTCGGGGTGGGTCGCGCCCATTGCCGTGCCGAGGCTTTGAATCTCGTTGAGGCCGGCGGCGAGGAGCAGCGATTCGGTGCCGTTGCCGAAGAGGGCGGCGCCGTCAAAAGTGCCGGCTTCGCCCTGGGTCTTGAATGCGTCGAGCATGCCAAACGCGATGGCGATGACGTTTTTCGCCGCCGCCGCCACCTGGACGCCGCGAACGTCAAACGACGGGAAAACAAAAAGCGTCTTGCTTTTCAACAAGCCACGAAAACGAATCGAGTTCTTTGCGTTCTCGCTCGCGGCTATGAGGCCGGTGATCTTGCCCCGGGAGACTTCCTCGGCGTGGCTGGGCCCGGCTATGTAAACCAGCGACTGACGGTAAAACCCGGGGAGGTAATCTTCCAGGGTTTCAAGGATGAGCCGCGGGCCTTTGGCCGTCGAGAGGAAACCCTTGGTAAGAACCGCGATTGCGGTTTCCCCCTCCTGAATCGACGGAACCAGCAGGATCTGCCTGACGGTTTTCAATAAAAATAACGACGGAATCGCCAAAATGAGAAATTCCCGGTTTGAGGCCGCCTCCTCTATGTCCGAAGTAGCCTTGAGGTTTGGCGGCAGATTTACGCCGGGAAGATAACGGGAATTCGTGTGGCGAATGTTGATGTCGTCCCTTGTGTCTTCCTCAAAACCCCAGATAACGACGTCTTTCCCCTTTTCCGCAATGAGCTTGGCAATCGCCGTTCCCCAGGCGCCCGCCCCGATAACCGCTGTTTGTGCTGTCATGGATTACATTATACCTGAAAACAGCATAAAATAAAACCATGAAAACGACAGACTCAAATCCAATGTACGAAAACCGGCCGCGCCATGCCGGTCTCCTTTTCCATATAACGTCTCTTCCCGGTCCGTACGGAATAGGGGATCTGGGCGGTGCCGCCCGTTCTTTTACGGACTTTCTTGCCGATGCGGGGGTAGGCATGTGGCAGATATTGCCGCTTGGTCCGGTCGGCTACGGCAATTCACCTTATGCGGCGCGATCTTCCTTTGCGGGAAACGAACTCCTTATTTCGCCGGATCTTCTTGCCGCGGACGGCTTGCTCGAAGAGGCGGAGTTGGCTGAACTGCGGAACCTCCCGATGGGACCCGTCGCGGAAGCTGGGGTTAACCGAGTCGATTTTGGTCTTGTAGAAACGCGGAAACTTCCACTGCTGAAAAAAGCGGCGCGTCGTTATGCGTTAGGCGCTAATGCCGCCAGGGGCAATTCCGACTTCGACGCTTTTTGCGGGCGGGAGGCGTACTGGCTGGAAGACTACGCCGTTTTTCAGGTACTGTGCGAAGAGTATCACGACGCGAGATGGCATACGGTGTGGGACAAGGAAATAGCGAAACGGAAAAAGGGATCCCTTGATAAATTACGGAAAGAAAAATCCGCAGAAATACTTGACTGGAAGGTACTTCAATATTTTTTCGAACGACAGTGGCGGGAACTGAAAGCCTATGTAAACGCCAGGGGAATCCGCCTTATCGGGGATATTCCGATCTTTGCCGCCGCCGACAGCGCCGACACGTGGAGCCGGATTGATCTGTTCAAGACAGACGATGAGGGAAACTTTATTTTTGTTTCCGGCGTTCCGCCGGATTATTTCAGTCCAACCGGCCAGCTTTGGGGCAATCCTGTATATGATTGGGATAAGATGAAGGCCGAAGGGTACGCCTGGTGGATAGACCGAATTCGACGGCTTATTTCCCAGGTAGATTTGTTCCGTATTGACCATTTCCGCGGCTTTGACGCCTACTGGTCGATCCCGGCAGGCAACCCTACGGCGGAGGAGGGAACATGGGAAAAGGGTCCCGGGGCGGACCTTTTCATGGAGCTGGAAAAGAAACTGGGGAAGCTCCCAATCCTTGCCGAGGATTTGGGGTTTTTAACAGAGAGCGTAGTAAAGCTCAGGGAAGACCTGAATTTTCCGGGAATGAAAGTCTGCCAGTTTGGTTTTGAAGATATGAAAGACGGCGTCTTTGACGCCCGGCATCTATTTCTTCCTCACAATTACAGTTATCACTGGGTGGCATATACCGGTACACACGACAACAACACCACCGTCGGCTGGTACAACAGTCTGAAAGAAAAAGACAGGCGCTCTGTAGCCGCCTACTTAAACTGTGATGAAGAAGCGCGCCCTCAGGATATTGCGTGGGCAATGATTCGGGCGGTAGCTTCTTCCCACGCAGAGTACGCGATCTTTCCCCTATGGGATTTGCTGGGCCTGGGTGAAGAAGCGAGGTTCAATACCCCTTCCACCTGTAACAATGAAAACTGGTCATGGCGGCTTTGGGAAATACCGGACAAGGAACTCGCGAAGCGCTTTGCTTTTATGATGGCTTTGTTCGGCAGACATTGACATCGTTGCCGTATTTTCCCTCATCCTTTTACCGCGCCGTCCACAATGCCCTTGATGATGTACTTCTGCAGTATCAAAAATATAATGATGACAGGGAGCATTGTCATCAAAGTCGATGTCAGGATCAGATCCCATCTTCTCAGGAACGAACCGACAAAACTCGCGACCGCAAGAGGCAGGGTCTGTACGTTATTGCCGGAACCGAGTACCAATAAGGGCAGGAGGTAATCGTTCCAGATCCATATTCCATTCAGTATGACAACGGTGACCATGATTGGGGTGAGCAGGGGAAAAACGATTCTGAAGAACATACCGGCTTTTGTACAACCATCAATGGTAGCGGCTTCCTCAAGCTCATACGGAACCGACTTGATAAAACCATGGAAGAGGAAAATCGTAAGTGAAGCCCCGAAGCCCTGGTACGCGAAAATGATCCCCGGATAATTTTGCAGCAACCTGAACGGTGTATAGAGCAAACCGAGCTTAACTTCAATGAAGTAAAACCAGGAAACCAAAGGAAACATTACCACCTGAAACGGGATTACCATGGCCGCCACAAATACCATAAATATCACATTGGAAAGCATGGTTTTAGTCCGCACGAGGACCCATGCCGCCATTGAAGAGAACAGTACAAGAAGGCCGACAGACACTGCTGTTATTATTACTGTGGAAACAAATGATGACGGATAACGGACATTGGGGCTGGTCATCACCGTTCTGATATTTGTCATGAATTGTGTAGGGTTTTCCGGAAACGCAAGAGGATCCATTATGATCCTGAGCGACGGCTTCGCTGAGTTTACCAGAACAATTAAAAAAGGTACCATGTAAATCAGGAAAAGCGCGATTGCTATAATTTCCAGAATGAGAAGGTTTCGCTTTTTCATTACATTTCAATCTCCCTTCGTTTGTTCTGCCGTACCTGGATCATTGAAATAAGCGCAATCACGATAAAGAATATAACCGCTTTGGCCTGGCCCTGGGCAAGCTGGCGGAATGAAAACGCAGTATTATAAATATTCAACGCCAGAAATTCGTTGGTCATAAGCGCCCTGCCCATAAACATGCCCGAAGGCCCGCCGGCGGTTAGCGCGTAATTTACGTCGAACTGCTTGAAAGAGTTGACAAGGGTAAGAAACATCGAGACCGTGAAAGCGGGAGCTACAAGCGGGAACACTATGTGCCTGAGCCGTTGTCCGTAGTTTACGCCGTCTATCTGAGCGGATTCAAGAAGCGAATCGGGAATACCCTGTATTGCCGCCACATAGATCATCATTATGTAACCGGCGTATTGCCATGTACCGACAATAATAATCGCCAAAAGCGCCAAATTCCTGTCGGCGAGAAACTGGTGTTCATGCAGCCAGGTAAACCCAATTCTGGCGCCAAATGCGGGCACGGCGCTGTTGAATATAAATTGCCAGATATAGCCAAGGACAATTCCGCCGATGAGGTTCGGCAGGAAAAATCCGGCGCGGTATATTCCGGTTAGCTTGAGTTTACTTGTCACCAAAAGGGCGAGGAGGAAGGCGCAGATGTTTACTATAATAACATTTAAGACAGCGTATGCAGAAGTAATTAAGAATGAGTGAAGAAACGTAATATCTATCATTATCGCGAGGTAGTTTTTAAAACCCACCCATTCCACGACAGTGCCGGTTATCGCGTTCCAGTTTGTAAACGAATAGTATATTCCCATGAAGAACGGAATAATAATTACCATCAAAAAAGAAAATAATGATGGGAATAAAAACAAAAAAAACAAAGGCGTGTTCCTTTGTCTGCTGCCTTTTTTTACTTTGGCCATGCAGCCTCCTTATTTTATGAACAATGAACAGAGAGCAATGAGAAAGAGCAGAAAGCAGAGTTTGAAATCTTACTTTGCTGCCTGCTCATTCCTCATTGCTTATTTTCTTTGGATGTTACCTGATTCTGCCGACTGCCTCCGTAGCCAGTCTCACAAAATCCGGAACGCCAATCTGTCCACCGGCCATCTGGGCAAATATTGGCCCCAGGATATCCATTCCAAAACCGTCGGGCATTTCGTTCTGCTGCCAGGCGTAGATCTTGCCCTGGCTGGACCACTGCTGGACAGCTTTTGAGAACTGCCCCGAGGGACTCAACCTGATGGATTTGAAAGCCGGTACCATTCCTGCCTGGTTGACCATGTAGTCATGACCTTCCGGCGTACCGGCCATGGCTATGAGGAATTTTTTGGCTTCCTCAATACCTGCGGCGCTGGATCTCGCGTTCACAATGTACCATGAGGGCGCCCCGACAAAAATACCATCTGTGGTCTCAGTAAGGAAGGCATGGGGGACATAACCCATATCAAACGTAACGCCTAACTCCTGGAAGGTCGGATCTACCCAGTTGCCCTGATGGATAAATACGGTCCTGCCGATGGCGTAATCGCCAACCTGCTGGTCATAACCACCGGTGAGAAGGGTGTTCCTATTGGCATACCTGAAGAGCAGGTTGTAATATTCCGCGAAAGCCGTAAGTCGGGCAGTATCAACCTGGCCCCTTAGCAGCATATCGATGTACGTGGTAGAGTTATTATAGGGCAGGCCGAGCGTAAGGTACGCGTTAAAGCCGTGAAGTCCTGTTACCCAAGTCATGCCGGAACCGGCTACCATTGAGACAACGGCGTCAATGCCGAGACTGGCTTTCTGCGAGTCGATCCTCTCAAACGCAGCCCTTAAGGCGTTGACATTTGTAAGGGTCGCCGGATCTACCCCGGCCCTCTGAAGGAGCTCCCTGTTATAACCAAGCCCCCAGCCTTCAATGGCAACCGGGAAACCGACAATCTGCCCGTTTGCAGGGTCAACGTAGGCGACATCTGTGTCCCTGACCCATGGCTCGTTCGTAAGATTTGAGAGTCTGCCCGCGCGCTGGGCATCCTCGTATCCGGCCTTGCCTTCAAAAACAAAGATTTCAGGCTCAGTACCGGAATTGAACATCGCGGCGAGGTTCGGGGCATATGGGGTTTCGCCGCCGATACTTCGTACATTGACCCTTACGCCGCTTTGCCTCTCGTACACCGTCGCGTAAGCTTTCAAGGCCGCGTCAATTTCAATCTTGTTGCTTATTAAAAGGATCTCTCTGGCGGTTGCGCCGGCTGATGCGCTTGCGTTTCCGCCGGCGGCGCCCTGGCTGCGGTTGCATCCGACTGTTAAAACTATTATGCCACAGAACAAAAGGATCAACAATATTAATCCGATTTTTTTCATTCTCTCCTCCTCCAAAATGTGTTTTTATGGCTGCCTGTGAAAGTGTTATCCGGAAAACACTTCTATAAAGGTCAGTTTATGGAATTTTACTATGACAGGCTTCACTTGTCAACAAAATAAACAACCGGAACCTATCTCCAGCAGCGCACAAAATGGTCATCTTCCGCCTCGGCCAATGGGGGTTTTTCCCTGCAGCAGGCGTCCTCCGCGTAAGGACAGCGTGAGGCGAAAGCGCAGCCGCCAGTTAGGCGCAACGATTCGGGATCGGCTTTTTTCGCTTCGGCCTGTGGATGGCCGGAAGGCGGGGCCTCCTCATTACGGGCGGTGTTTTGCGCCGATGAAAAGAGCAAATCTGTATAGGGGTGGAGACGGCTTTTCCAGAGGACGGCCGCGGGGGCTTCTTCCACAATTTCGCCGTGGTACATGACGCCAATGCGGTCGCAGAAATACGAGGCGGCTTTAAGGTCTCCGGCGATAAAGAGGAAGGAGATTTCCATGCCCGAGGATTTACGCCTGCTGTGCAGATCCTGAAGCAGATTGAGGATATGCACCTGCATGGAAACGTCCAGCGCCGAAACCACTTCATCACAGATGAGAAGGTCGGGCTTCATCATGAGGCCCCTGGCTATGGAGATCATCTGCCTCTGCCCGCGCGGGAATTCCGCCGGACGCCTCTCAAGATCTGCGGCGGAAAGGCCCACTTCCTCAAGGATCGAAGCGGCTTCTTCCCTCAAAGAAGCTTGATCGCGCTTTTGGGTAGACCACCTGAAGGCGGAGGTCAGCGCCTCGTAAATTGTCATTCGCGGGTTGAGGGAGCGCGCCGGATCCTGGAAGACGTATTTCACCCTTTCCCTGTAACGCTTGAAATCCTTGCCCTTCAGCTGCCGGACATCCTGGACATAGTCCTGAATAATTTTGTCATGGCCCCTGAAAAGAATCTCCCCCTCGTCCGCCTCGTACATTCGCACGAGGAGCCGGGCGGTGGCGGTCTTGCCGCAGCCCGATTCACCGACAAGGCCGTAGGCTTCGTTCCTGTCAATGGAAAAAGAAACGCCGTTCACCGCGTGGACATAGCGGCCAAGGGGCGCGAAGAATCCCTTCTCCTGACCGAAGCGCTTGCGAAGATTGTAAACCGAGATAACCGGCCGGCTGCCACGATCGTATTCGTTATGCGTTACTGTCAATGCCTGTCTCCTTTTTCACGCAGCGGAAACTGCGGCCGGCAAGAATACCATAGGCATTCTTGCTGACGGTATGTATACCGCTTGCGGTCTCAGGCTCAACCAGGGGAGGCGTGGCCCAGTGGCACTCATCCCCGATCTCGGCGCAGCGGGGCGCGAAGGGACAGCCCGGTTCAGGATTCGCGGGATCCGCGACTTTGCCGGGAATGATCTTGAGCGGTTTCGTGTCATAGTGGCTGCCGAAGCGGGGGCTTGCGGCGAGAAGCGCTTTCGTATAGGGATGGGCCGCGCCGGAAAGAATGTCGCGGGAAGCTGCGGCTTCCATCAGGAGCCCCCCGTACATCACGAGGATGCGGTCTGAAATACCGGCGACAAGATCAATGTCGTGGCTTACAAAGATAATCGATATCCTTCTTGTTCGACGGAGTGTTTTGAGAAGATCCACAATTTGCCTCTGGGTGATAACATCCAGGGTGGTAGTGGGCTCATCGGCAATCAACAGTTCGCAGCCCTGGGCTATGGCCAGGGCGATACTGATGCGCTGGAGCTGCCCGCCGGAGAACTGGTGTGGAAAGCTTGAAAGCCGCTCCCTGCCGTCGGGGAGTCCTGCTTCATTCAGGAGGGCGACGGCCTTTTTGATTGCCATAGCCTTCGTGATGGCAGGATCGCTGTTTCTGAAAGTCTCAATGAAAGCTTTCCCGATATTTTGAAGAGGATCGTAGGAGCGGCCCGGTTCCTGAAAGATCATGCCGATCTTTTTTCCCCGGTATGCCCTGAGTTCTTTCGTACGCAGTCCGAGTATTTCCTTTCCCTCGTACAGGATCGAGCCCGTCGCCTCAGCGTTATGCGGAAGCAGACCGGGTATCGCCCGGACGGTAACGCTTTTGCCGCCGCCGGACTCGCCGACGATGCCGAGGATTTCGCCTTTCCCAAGGCTGAACGAAACTCCCCGCACGACCTCAACAGAAACGGTTTCCGTTCCCCGGGGTATGGAGAACGTTACGCGCAAATCTTTCACTTCAAGCAGACAGGCTGCCGACTCTATTTTGCCAAGAAGCCCCACGTGGGGAAGGGGGTGCGGCGTGGAAGGTGATTTTATTTCTCCCCTGTGCTCCAGTGCCCCTGCGAGAGGTTCTTCCGGTGTTTTTTTCTTTTTCCTGAATACCGTATGGTACGGATCGAAGTAATCACGGAGGGCGTCTCCCAGAAAATTGAAGGCCAATGTTACGCCTGACAGGAACCACACCGGAGACAGGAACCAGGGATAGGCCCTGAGGTTGGCTAAAGTGGAAATATCCCGCCTGATGAGGGAGCCCCACGACACGGCCGGGTCCACGATGCCCAGTCCCAGGTACGAGATGGTTGTTTCGGCCATCATGAAAGCCGGCACCGAAAGGGCAATGCTCACGATCAAGAGGCTTGCCGTCTGTGGGATGATGTGCCGGAAGATTATCACCGGCGACGGGATCATCTCAAGCTGGGCGTTCCGGATAAAGTCCTCCCGCTTGATGGCGCGGGTCATCCTCCGCAGGATCCGCACTGTGCCGGGCCAGCCGATCAGAGACAGGATAAGCGTGATCATTATGTAGGATCGGCCTGTGTCCATCCTCGCGGAGAGGAGGGAACGGAGAAAGAGAATGAGGTAGAGGCCGGGGATGAGCGCCAGGAATTGCGCGAGACGCGTCACGGCCCAATCGGTTTTGCCGCCGAAGTAGCCCGCGAGCCCTCCGAAGAGTATCGCAAGGAAAAGGGAAATCGCGGCGGCGATAAATCCTATTGTCAGCGAGATTCGCGAGCCGTGGATGATCCGGGAAAAGAGGTCCCGCCCCAGGGTATCCGTGCCCATGAGGAAGACTGGATCGCCTCCTGCCGTTGTGAAAAGGTGGCGCTCCATTGGGATTATCCCCCAGAGCCTGTAGCTTTCTCCTTTTGCGAAGAAATGAATATCGGTGAAGCGCGCGTTAGGCGGATGACAGGCGTGATCCGGAAAGGAAGTAACCGCCCCGTAAGGCGCAATCGCCTCCGCGAAGATCATTCCCATATAGAGAATAACGAGGGCAATCACAGACGCCATGCCAAGGGGGCGGCTTTTGAGGTAAATCAAAAAGCGTTTCATGCCCCCTCCTTCCCATGGCGAATCCCCGGGTCAACCAGGGCAAGGCATATGTCGCATATCAGCATGCAAAGAAGAACCAGAAAGGAAATGAGCATTAAGTCGGCGAGTACCAGGTTGATGTCCTGCTGCATCACCGCCTCGTACATGAGCAGGCCTATGCCGGGGTAGGCGAAGATGATCTCGAGGATTAGCGAAAGCGAGAAAAGCCACGCCAGCATATTCGCGCTTCCTGTGAGGCAGGGGTTGAGGGTATTCCTGAAGGCGTGTGCAAGGTAGATCCGCCATTCGGCAATGCCCCTGGAACGGAGGCTTGTGATGTAGGGCTGGTCGAGCTGTTTGAGCATGGCCGCGCGGATCATCCTCATGCCGCCGCCAGAGCCTGCCAAAAACGCGGCGAGGAGCGGCAGGAAAACATGGTGGGCGTAAGAGAAGACAAAGCGCGCGGGATCGTCACGGAACAGTATTTGCGGGTAGGCCGTTACCGGGAAAAGCCCCGTAATAGACGCGAAAAGCTGCAGCAGTATGAGAAGCAGGATTCCGGGGAAGGCGTGGAGGGCAAGCGCGAAAAACGTTACCGCGAAATCAACCCTCGTTCCGGCCCTGGTTGAAAAGTAAACCCCAAGCAGGAACGAGAAGAAGGTGATCAGCACGAGGGAAATAGCGTTCAGGATCAGTGAATTGAGGAGCCGCGTGCCGATCAGAAAGGTAACCGGGGCCCGTGAAACAAGGCTTAGCCCCAGATCGTGGTTGACCACGGCCAGCCTCAGCCACCTCAAGTACTGGACATAGAAAGGCTGGTCAGGCCCCGGCTCAACCCCCAGTTGCATCACCTGGCCTGCAATGCCGCCCTGGGCCAGGGCCACCAGACCGAATACGGCGAAGCCCAGAATGAAAAGCATCACAGCCATCACGATTAGGCGACCGATGATATAGTACAACAGCGGCGCTTTCTTTTTGAAGAGGAAGAATGGCTTTGCCAGGACTGCCGTGAAACTTTTCATTTTCCTGCGCTTTCAAAAATAAATTTAAAAGTTTTTTTCATGGTCATTATACTATAATCGGAACACTTGCGTCAGTATACACATGCTGGTATGCTTGATTTTTCCCGGTGAGAAAAGACAGGCAGGAGAAAACATGAAAAACCGCATATTATTGTCGGCGGTATTCTTTATTGCAATGGCGGCGGCATTTGGCCAGGCATCTTATCTGCCGCAGATGGATTCAATGGAGCCTGATAGCTGGGATAATCCGGTGACTGTGGAAGTCGGCGTTGATGGAAGCATTACGTTCCTGGAAAGAACCCTTCACAACGAAGACGACGAGGATTACTTCCTTTTCGTGCCGGGAAGGGACGGGCTGCTCATTGTGGAAACATCGGGCGACATCGACACGATTATGTACTTTTACAATGCCAATACACGGGAAGAGCTTGCGTACGATGACGACGACGGCGCCGATCTGAACGCCATGATCAGCTGCCGGGTGCAGGCGGGCCGCCGCTACATCGCCAGGGTAACGGGCTATAGCGGAAGTACCGGCCCTTACGGTTTCCGCGCCTATATCTCCGAGCCTGTCGTGGTTTTAAGTCGATAAAAAAAGGCCGGATAAACCGGGGAAATCAGTTGTATTCCGCGTAAACTTTGAATATAATATAGCAGGAGCTAATTTTGAATGATTCGCCCAAAAAACCTAATCGTTTCTTTCGCCTTCTGGTGTTTTTTTTCATTGCTTTTGCCGCCGGCTGTGTTGCCACAGGATTTTTCTTCAATCGACAGCGACCTCCAACAGTTGGAGAACTTGATACTCAGTACTCTTTCGAATACGGAAGAGCAACAGAAGCTCTTGGAAGACTTGAGGAAGAGCTTGGACGAGAGCGGGAACTTAATCAGCAGTTACGAGACAATAATAACCGGGCAAGAGAGCTTACTGCGGACCTTGCAGA
>JGI24698J34947_10001928_pt1 | contig 11053 bp, 9 predicted proteins | sample TergutMp193P3_FD_34947 | JGI IMG/M metagenome (IMG submission 34947)
GCGCTTGANGCAATGCTTTCGTATTCATGGCCGGGCAATGTCCGCGAGCTTCAAAACTGCATAGAAAGGGCATGCGTTATCGGAAAGAACAAATTGATAGGACGGCAGGAGCTTTTCCTTAAACCTTCTGAAGAAAGAGGGGAGACCGCCGAACGGGATTTAAAGACGGCTGTTAATGTGTTCAAAGCCAGTTTTATCCGTAAAGTGCTGGAAGAAAATGACTGGAAGCAGACAGAGGCCGCTAGGGTACTTGCCATACAGCGCACTTATTTGTCAAGATTGATAAAGGAACTTAATATTAATATGTGAGGAAGTTTATGCAAGACGAAAAATTAAACACTGGAGATAAAATCAATGATTTTGTCCAGAGAAACAGAAAGGGAATCTTTACAGTAGTCGGTCTCGTTATATTTTTGCTTGTGGTGTTTGTTGCCTTTCTTACCATAAAGGAATATACCGAAAAAAAGGCAATTGCCGAAGTAGAAGAGTTAAGCGAAAGATACGCCGAAATAAGCAGTTTCCTTGCGCACATGCAGGAACCTGCGGAATATGAACATGAACACGACCATGCAGAAGATGAGGAGACTGTTTCAGCCCTGCTTGACGACCTGAATAAATTCGCTAAAAACAGGCGCGGTTTTTCAGGCGGCAGATCGTGGTCGTTAATAGCCCTGATTCATTCGGCGAGAAAGGAATGGCCGCAGGCGGAAGAGGCATGGCTTAATGCCGCAAAAGCCGGAGCGAAAACCTACCTGTCTCCGATTGCGTTCTTTAATGCCGCAGCCGCCGCGGAAGAACAGGGCAGACTGGAGCAGGCGATTGAGTATTTACACAAAAGCGTTTCAAGCAATTTTGAGTTTCCTGCTGCCCCTCGCGCTCAATTTTCAATAGGACGGCTTAATGAACAGTTGGAGAATTATCCTGCCGCGCTTGAAGCGTACCGTACTGTTTTGATTAGATGGCCGGAAATACCTGTCTGGCAGAACCTTGCCCACAGCCGTATTGCTGCAATCGAGATAAGATGATATAATGCGAAGTAAGGTGAAATGGTATAAGCTTGTTATATTAATATTGATATCAGGCGCTCATTTTTCCTGCGGACTAAAAGAGTATTATTACCTTGATCAGGTTCCTGAATCTTATATTACCAGAACCAATAATACTTTAGCGCGGATTCGTGTACCCCAGCTCGATTCTTATTATGCCTCAGGATACAGTATTTTTTACAAGATATACATAAGCGATTTTTCTACTGATTCCGATATACAAACGTCAACAGACAGAAACAGTGTCAGCCCGACACTTGCAAATGATTTTTCCTCTCTGGATCGAATTGCCGACCCGACAAACACAACAGTTCCATCCGTAAATACTTTTTCAGCTCTTTATTATTATGAGTTGGAATTAGCATCGGCAGATATATCAAGAATATTGGGGAATGATAGCGGATTGGCTAAAAACGGCGGATCCTTCAATATTGATTTTTCAGGCAGCAGAGATTCTCCTTTCATGTTAATTGAAGGAGGGGCGGATTATTCCCTTTATCGTTCAAACGGGAGAGGCGCATTTTCTCCCGAACCGGACAGGTCTTTTCGTGGTTCACCCGAACTTAAAGACTATACAAAAGCAACAAGCCTTATAAACGCCGATGTTTCCGGCCGCAGCAGCGCATCAGCATTCGCCTATGTTTCAATGTATATTACAGCCGTAGGGGTAAACCCGGAAAACTTCACGCGCATATACAGTAAGCCAACCCACATCAGTATTTTTAGACTGCCTGACGTAACAAATTAAGAGCCTCAAAAAGGAGTGTACAAGATTAATAGGCTCCACCGCCGTATATATTCTACTATTCATAATGGGTATTCTGTCTACTCAAATATATTATGGATTTAAGGGGTATAAAAGCTCCTCAATATGAATAAAGGAACCTATACACATCAAAATACGATGCACATTCATTACCGCCGCCTATGATGTTTTTAGCCAAAACAGCCCTGCGTTTCAGGGAAAATAACGACGGGCAATCGTTTTCAAGACGCTCTTGTCTGTAAGCTTTGTCTTTCAAATGGCTAACCAAATCAGTTTCGTTATCCTTGCCGTCATACGCAAAGCCCCATAAAAGCGACGACAGCGAATGTTTTTTCATGCCGCTTTTTATAAGAAACCTCTCGGCTTTTTCGATACGGATTCCCTGCGGCAGACCCCTGTTGAGCGCCTCTCTAAAGTCAGTGGCTGATATTTCGTCCGCAAAATCAACTGCTGCAATCTCGCCTTCTGCGCTGATGCCGATTGACAACGGAGAGGCAAACTCAACCTTTGCCAACGGATTAAACCCTTGGGTGTACAGGACGGGAATACTCGCCCTTCTGAAAGACATTGAAAATATCTCTATAAGGCTGAGATGCCCATGAAATACTGCGCCCCCCAGCTTGCTGAACTCAAATAAAACCCTGTATATCGAAGGATCGGCTTTTTTTTCATCATTTATGTTAACCTTGTTTTCAGTATGGTTTACGAAAGAATTATCGAGAGAAGAATCTGCAGATAAGGCCTCTTTGGAATTCAGAAGGCTCTTTCCTTCTTTTCCGCAAACTCCGCACAGAGTGCATTTTTCCTTGCAGGAAGGGGTACGAACCGCATTGTTGGATTTTTCAAGCTCTTTTAAGAGATACTCGCCCGTTACGCATGAATCGATACTGTCCCAAGGCAGACTGTTTTCTCTTGAAAAAACCGGCTCCGCAGTTTCACGGTTTTTTTCCAGTATTTCGACCCATTTTTCCTTATTGATATACTCGTCCCAAGCGTCCAGCCTGCTTCCGCCGTTGAACGCTTCTTCGCACATCTGCCCTGCTTTTTCTCCGCCCCTGCTCAATAAACCTTCAATCCGTGAAATTAGCGGATCGGAAACGCTGACCTTGTGCCCGAAAGGTTTTAACTTTGAACGTATAAAATTCAGCTTTCTCTCCGCAGTTTCGCTGTCAATCTGAACCGCCCATTGGTAAGGGGTGTGCGGTTTCGGAATAAAAATCCCAACGTTGATATTAAAACGCATCCGCGTTCTCCGCGCGATATCCGTTATAAAAGAGACAATTTCCTCTTCTTCATTTTTTTCGCCTAGCGGTACGGGAAGGCCAATCATAAAATAAAACTTTGCCTTTCCCCAACCGCGTTTTTTTGCCTCTTCAAGAATTGCCGTGACAGAATCGCGCGTTACTTCCTTGTTGATTGCCATCTGCCATGCGTCCTGAGGCGTCTCAACGGCGAAGGTGAGGGAACTTTTTCTTGTTACGGATATTTTTTCGATTAAGCCGAGTGAAAAACCTGAGACTTTAAGCGAAGGCAGTTGGAATGAAACGTGCAAATCACGGAACTGTTGGTTTAGATTTTCTACAAGTTCAGAGATACCGTCATAATCGCCTGAGGAAAGAGAGGAAAGGCTGATCTCCTGCCAGCCGCCCTTTGTTACCATTTCGTTCACCTGACGGCTTATAAGAGCATGGCTTTTTTGGCGCATCGGTCTGTACCAAAAACCTGCGTGGCAAAATCGGCAGCCATTAGGACAGCCGCGCATAATTTCCACAGTACCGTGGTGCTGAACAATTTTCATGCTGGGGACAGGATACACGGCTTCCTGAACAGGAGCGGAAAAACCTGTGAATACCGCCCGTACTGCTTTCTCTTTCCCCTTGACCCATATATTCGGATGAGAGGAGATTTTTTTAAAAAGAGCTGCCCTGCCCTCCCCTTTTTTTTTCATTTGCGCAAGTTCGCAGGCAAGATCAAAAAAACCTGCTTCCGCTTCCCCAATCCAAAAAGCGTCGATAAAAAGAGAGAACGGTAAAGGATTGGAAACAGCAGGTCCCCCTGCGATAACAATTGGGTATTCATCTCCCCTTTCTTCGCAGTGCAAAGGAATCCCTGAAACATCGAGCATTGTCAGCACACCGTTAAGCCCAAGTTCATAGCCGATTGTAAACATCAGCATATCAAGGTTTGAGAGACTGATTCCTGTATCAAGTCCGTACAGGGGGAATTTTTTTTCGCGTAACAGTTTTTCAAAATCGGGAGCCGGGGCAAAGGCGCGGTCGCAGGAAATGCCCTGTATTCTGTTCATGGAATTGTAGATGATTCGCACAGCCTGATTTCCCATGCCTATTTCATAGAGATCGGGAAATGCTATTAAAGAGCGAAAAGGCTCATCGACGTTTGCCAAAATGCCCGTCTCGCCGCCGACATATCGGGCAGGTTTTTCTACGTTTAAAAGAAGGCCGCCTAATTCTTTTACAGGATCGACATACCGAACAGGCGGCATCAGCGGTTGTACCTTCTTACAAAAATACTCAAAGCAAGACCGACGCCAATCATGGATGAAAGGATAGACGAGCCGCCGTATGACATGAACAGGAGCGGAAGGCCCGTTATCGGCATTATGCCCATTGTCATTCCAACATTAACAATAAAGTGAAAACTGAACATGCCGGCAAGCCCTGCGCAGATATATTTCCCGAAAGGATCGGCTGTAATCTTCATTGTTACAATCAGTCTGTAGCATATAAGCATAAAAAGCGCGAATACAAAAAGTCCGCCAAAGAAACCGGCTTCTTCTGAAAAAATCGAAAAAATAAAGTCGGTGCTTTGTTCCGGCAGAAACCTGTAATGGCTCTGCGTTCCCTGTAGATAACCCCTTCCTGTAAGCCCTCCGGCTCCTATGGCGGTTATAGACTGAATGATATTCCAGCCTGCGCCGCGCGGATCAACATTTGGATCAAGAAAAACAATTAGCCGCATTAGCTGGTAATTTTTAAGCACTAAACGGGCGGCGAATGAAGCGCCGAGTGAAAATATAACAATTGCCGATGAGTACACAACCCAGAAAAAGTAACGTTTCTTGTATTTTATATACCCAAAAAGAGCAATAGATACAATCAAAATAAAAAATAACATTACTACTATGATAATTCTTAAATTGGTAAGGACAGTCAGAATAGGTATGGTTTTTCGTATTATATATGTCTGCCAAAGCGGCAGTACCAAAAAAATACCTGTGAGCGCAATGCAGGACACCGTGAATGTCACATAACGCATTGATACTCCTGCCATAAATGTCATTGTTATAAGGATTGCAAGATAAGCAAGAGCTGTTCCAAGATCAGGCTGCATAAGAACAATGCCCATCGGGATAAAGACTATCATACAGCTTATGAAAAAACGCGAGAACGCTTTTCTGTTATGATCTGTGTCAGCGAGAAAACGCGCAAGCATTATTATAACGGAGATTTTGACAAATTCAGACATCTGTATTCCGAATGAGCCAATTCTAAGCCAGCGGGCGGCGTTATAAATAAGCCTGCCGAACAGCAATGTATAAATAAGAGGCAGTAATGATAATAGGTAAATGTAAATCGAAATATTATAGAACTTGCGGTAATTTACTATGGAAAGCGCGAGGGCAATTAAAAGACCGCTCGATGCCCATATAATTTGCCTGATGTATTCGTCTGAAACCTGAACGCCTGCGGAAGTTATTCCCGATGAATAAATATAAAGCACGCCCAATACCATAAGAATGATCACGGGCAGTAACAAGAAAAAATCTATTTCTAAAACGTCACGAATTTTCATTATCTTTGCTCCGTTAACGGTATCAAATACTGAAGCCCAACAGCGCGAACCGCCGTTTCATAATCCTGTTTCGCGAAATATCCCTGTAAAATTATTGAAGATGTGTAGGTAGCTCTCCATTCCATATTGTTTGTCGCTTCAACGATAACTGAAAGCGTTATTTGTTCTTCAGGCGGCGCGTTATAAGGACCGAATGCGACAAACCACGCATGCCATCGATCAATGAGTCCGATTTCCGCAGTACCTGTTTTACCGGCGATTTGCGCTGCACTTACCACAGGCCACGAGCCTGTTCCTTCCGTAACTACAGCCCTCATATCCTGACGAACTCTTGCAAAAATTTCAGGGCTTAATTTGCTGTCGTGTATTAATTCCGGCGTTGTTACTCTTTCTATAAAATTGGTAGCAGGATCGCGGACTTCTTTTAAAACATGAGGTTTGTATAATTTTCCGCTGTTTACCACCATATTGAGCATATTTGTTACCTGTAAAGGCGTTGTAAGCGTATATCCCTGCCCTATCGACATATTCATTGTGTCGCCTGCAACCCATCTTTCATGGAAGCGCCGTTCTTTCCAAAGCGGCGTCGGAATAAACCCTGCAATTTCTCCGGGAAGATCGATGCCTGATATTTCACCGTAACCGTATTCTTTTGCATAGGAAACAATTTTCTCCGCGCCCAGATAATCTCTTCCAACTGTCCAGTAATAAATATCGCACGATTGCGCCATGCCGCCGCGAAGATTTAATCTGCCGTGTCCCGGACGGCGGACGTGGCAGTTCCAATCGCGGTTGCCGTAGCTGATAAAGCCGGGACAAAGAATTGTCTGTTCAGGCGGAAACGCATTTTCCGCGACAATTCCTGTGGTCATTATTATTTTGAAAGTTGAAGCAGGAGGAAAACTTGATTGAATTGCGCGATTTATGAATGGTTTACTTGGATCATCGACAAGAGCGCGGTAATCGGAACTTAAGCCCTCCGTAAAAATGTTCGGGTCATACCATGGATAGGAAACCATAGCGAGAACCTCTCCTGTTACCGGACGCATAACTACGACAGTCCCAATTCTGGGACCAAGTGCTTTTTCTACAAGAGTTTGCAGTTCGGAATCAATTGTTAAAACAAGATTTTTTCCCATTTCAGGAGGCACGAGAGTATTTTCACGGCCTGCGATACGCCTTCCTCTTACGTCAACGGTTCTGGTCTCCCAGCCTTTTTTTCCGCGCAAAAGCTCATCGTACTGTCTTTCTACTCCCGATTTGCCGATTTCATCTCCCTGCTGATAACCCTGATTATAAAGGGTAGTAAGTTCGTCACGGGTAATATCGCCGACATAGCCTAAAATATGCGAAAGACTGCCGACATTAACATAGTTGCGCACAGCTTTGATATGCCATGAAATTCCAGGCAGGGAATTTTTTCTTTCCGCAAGGGCGGCGATAACGTTAAATGGAACGTTAGTCGCAATTTCCACAGGCTGGTAAAGCTGAAAATACTGGTTTGGAAGCTTGGATATAATTTCATCCGAAGAAATACCTAAAATAACAGAAACCGAATCAATTACTTCGTCTATTTTATTGCGCGGAATTTCCGCAGGCGTTATGCTGACGGCAAAGGAATCCCTGTTTATAACGAGGGGGCGCGTATAATTGCGGTCGTATATTTCTCCCCTCTGCGTAGGAATTGAATATGTTCTTCGGGAAATATCCTGCGCGCGCGTGCGGTAAACTTCTCCTGAAAGTATCTGCATACTGAAAAGCCTGACAGAGTATGTTAAAAAGACGAGTACAAGCAAAACCCTGAAAATGATTATGCGTAATCCCTGATCTTCAAACATTTACTGACTCCGTCCTATTAAAATCGGCCTGAAATGTTTTAATAGCAGGAATAACAGCGGCGCGCTTACCACATTCATGCCAAGATGAATCCAGAAAGAAGAAGATGTAAGCGAATAGACAGGAATTACCGAACCCATAATCAGGTGGAGTAAAAAGAATATCAGCGCTTTTACTATTGTAGCAAGAGCGCAGAGGATCATCGGCATAAAGAAGATATCGAGAAAAAACGCGCCCTTGAAAATGCCCGTTAACGCGCCAATCAAAGTACGTATAAGGCAGTTGAGCCCAAGCGGAGCCGCTCCAAGGAAATCCAGCAACAGCCCGGATAAAAAACCGGAAACCTGTCCTGTCATGGTTCCGTTTACATAGGCTGAAAAAACAACAACGCACAGAGCCAAATCAGGAACATTATTTAGAAACGCGATTTTATCAAGAATGGTTGATTGTAAAATACCTGCGACAATGCTAAAAAATACAGTCCAAATAATGCTTCTAATCATTGCCTATTCCTATATCAAGCCATGAGTTCGGGTCCAAGTCCTCGGCTTCTATAACAAAAACATACTCTAATCTGGAAAAGTCAATCATAGGAACAACTTCAACTTCCAGAGTTGTTTCGTATTCAAGAATATTTACTTTGCTGACACGCCCTATATTTATGCCCGACGGAAATACACCGCCCATACCGCTTGTAATGATTATGTCCCCAATATTAATTTCATCTCTTGCCCTTCTTGGAACAAAGCGCATCAAAAGCGGCGTTTCGGAATTTCCCTGCCCTTCCACAATGCCTTCAAAACGCGAGACAGAAAAACGCGAAGAGACTTGCGAATTGATATCAAAGACAGGCATTACAAGACTTTCAAAAGCGCCCGTCTGTGTTACTTTTCCTACAAGCGCCTGAGTACCGTTCTGCCATGCGACAACCGCCATGTTATTCGAAACTCCTGCAACACTGCCCTTATTTATTACAACAGCAGAAAATAAATTGTCGGGGTCTCTTCCTGAAATTTGCGCAGGGATTCTTCTGTAACGCAGAGTTCTTGAAAAATCAAGCTGTTCTTTAAGACGGAGATTCTCCTGATAAATTTCCGCGTTACTGCGTTCAAGTTCTTCATAACGATCAAGCTGTCTTAGCAAGTCGGCATGTTCCTGTCTTAAAGTAGCAAGCTCTTTTATAGAAAGCACGGTTCTGGAAACAAGGGAAGATAATTCGTAAATTCCGCCCCTAACCCCTGAAAAAAGCGAAAGACCTGTGTTTTTTACATTTAAAATAAAACTTCTGCTTGACAGCATGAGAAATAATGTTGAGATAGACACCAATAACGCGAATACAAAAACAGTTGTATTAAGCTGTGTTCCGGATTGTTTTCCGCCCCCTCCGCGCTGCATACATTATCCGTTTAATCTGTCATAGATATTCTTTGTAAGGTCAGCGCCCTTTATGTAGTCGAAATATTTGCCTGTTCCAAGCGCAACGCAAAGTTCAGGCTGTTCGGCAATAATCGCAGGCACTCCTGTTTCTTTTTGTATAAGTTTATCAAGCCCTTTTAAAAGAGAACCGCCGCCTGCCATTACAATACCGCGATCTACAATGTCAGCCGCAAGTTCAGGAGGCGTTTTTCCAAGTACGGATTTAATCTCGTCAATTATTGATGTTATCGGGTCTTTTAAAGCTTCCCTTACTTCCACCGAATCAATCTCAAGACGGCGCGGAAGTCCTGTAATTGCGTCATTGCCTTTTACTTCCAGCTTTTCAATTGTTTTGTCGGGGGAGGCGTTCCCTATTTCGATTTTAAGTTTTTCCGCCATCTGTTCGCCGATTATAAGGTTGTGAACACTGCGTATATGCTTTATTATCGCTTCGTCAAATTCATCGCCGCCGACGCGGATTGCCCTTGTTACAACCATGCCTCCGAGCGATATAACGGAGATTTCTGTCGTACCGCCGCCAATATCGCAGATCATGTGTCCTGCAGGTTCCTGTATCGGAATGTCCGCGCCTATTGCGGCGGCGAGGCTTTCTTCGATAACGTGAACTTCCCTTGCGCCCGATTTATACGCGCTTTCTTCAACTGCGCGCCTTTCTACTTCGGTAATGCAGGAAGGAACTCCGATTACCATACGCGGTTTTATAAAGCGATAGCGCGGATAAACACGGTAGATAAAATAGCGGATCATTTTTTCTGTTGATTCAATGTCCGCGATTACGCCGTCGCGCATAGGTCTTATAGCGATTATATTTTCCGGTGTTTTCCAAAGCATACGTTTCGCGTCCGTGCCGACCGCAACAATCTTTTTTGTGCCGCGCTCAACCGCTACAACGGACGGTTCATTTAATACTATTCCCTTGCCCTTGATAAAGATAAGCGTATTACAAGTTCCTAAATCAATGCCAAAATCTGACGAAATGCTGCCTAACATTTTTTCCTCCAAATTATATATTGAGCCGTTCTCTTGCTCTCGCGTGAGCCGGATTCTGTCTGTATGCCGTTCTCCATTCGGCCCTCGCCTTTGTCGTATCTCCCATAATGTTGTAAAGTTCACCTAACTGAAAATGAACTTCGGCGTCCTCGCCTGAGTCGTTTAAAATACTTAAATACTGCGTTTCCGCGTTTTCATAATCATTGGTGAGCCTGTATATTTCAGCTAACATAAAACGGGCAATAGAAATTGATTTTGAGTCTGGAGAAATTTCAACACACCTTTGCAGATACACTTTCGCCATAGCGTACTCTTCCATTGCCATATATGAACGCGCTATTGACAGTAACAAGTTGTCTGAAGGCGGTCTGTCCGGAACAAACGCCCGTGAAAACGCCTCTACACTGCTTCTGTAATCGCCGCAAGCCGCATACGCAAGACCTAAGTATTCGGGAATATCCTGCGCTTCGTAGGATAAGTTATTCGCCATTTCTAAATATTTAACCGCAAGATCGGCATATTCGCTTCCCTTGTAGCCGTACGCTTTTCCCAGCACATAACAAACGCGCCCGTCGTTTAACGAATCTTTATATATAAGCGCTTTTCGCAGAGAGAAAATACATTCGTCAATATAGGCAAGAGTGTTTTGGTTGTTTATCTGGGAGATTCCCATTTGATACGCGGAAAAACCGTTTATTGTAAGCAGAAAATAATCGACAGGTTTTTCTACAAGCGCGTTTTTACTCATTTCATAGACTTGGGAATAATTTCCTTCGCTCCAAACCCTTAAAAGTTCCCGTCTTTCATTTGTTCCGCCGCTTTTTCCCCGTGATACGGCAAATATTGAGCCTATAACGACCAAAATAAGAAAAAGTACAATTCCAACAGTGCGGATTCTTTTGAGAAGGTATATATGGCGTCCGTAATTGGATCGTAATTTGTTACTAAACATCTTCCTTAGTGTAGAATTCTATATTAATTTTGAAATAGTGTCAATTAAGAGCGAAAGATAAAAAAAAGCGATGAACCATAAGCCGGGTTCTGTTGCCGGCAATAAGCCGACCGCTGCCATCTGTCTAAAAAGACCGTTTCCGGCCGTTTTTTGCAGTCTACCCGCGCTTAACCAACGGGCAGTTGGCGCGCATGCGTGACTTTGCTCCTGATG
>JGI24698J34947_10001929_pt1 | contig 11050 bp, 11 predicted proteins | sample TergutMp193P3_FD_34947 | JGI IMG/M metagenome (IMG submission 34947)
ATTCTCGACGGATTTGAGAAAGAGTACAATGTACGAATCAACTATGTGAATTTCGATTATGATGAAACCATGCTCACCATGCTCGAAAACTCCCAGGGGGGTGGCTATGATCTCATCATTGCCGACGACTATATAATCGAGACCGTAATCGAAAAGAGCCTCGCCCAGAAACTGGACAAGTCGAAGCTGTCCAACTTCAGAAACATCAACCCCATTTACCAGAGGCAATTTTATGATCCCACCGATGAGTACACCGTTCCCTACGGCGCGGGCGTCCAGACCATAGTCTACGATCCCAGACAGGTGAGGTTGAATATTACCGGCTACGCCGACCTCTGGGACGCAAGCCTCCGCGACCGTGTAGGGATTATCGGCAACTGGCGGGTCATCAACGGCATGGCCCTGAAGGTCCTGGGAAAGAGTTACAACACGGAAGTAATCGCGGACATCAGGGCCGCCGGCGACATGCTTTTGACGCTCGCCCCGAATATCCGCCTCATCAAGGACGACCAGCTTGAGGAGGACCTCCTTTCCGGGGAAATCACCGCGGCGGTCATGTACACCTCACAGGTAACCATGGCGAAGCTGGAAGACCCCAGCCTTCAAGTCGTGTTCCCCCGCGAAGGAATAGGCTTTGGCATCATGGCGGGCTTCATCCCGTCGAAGGCCGCCAAACCCGACCTCGCCCACGCCTTCCTCAACTACATCATGGACGCGCAGCGCGGCGCCGAGTGCTTTGAATACCTCGGCTACTACAGCACGTACTCCGCCTCCGACCCCCTAATAAGCGCGGAGTTCAAGGAATTCCTCACCCTCCCCACGGGCTTCAACGTGAACATGGAGATGATCCAGAACGTCAGCGCCGCGGCGGAAGAGGAGCATTCCCGTGTCTGGACCGCGTTCAGGGCTGCCGCGGGACGGTAGGAAATAGGAAAAGATTTTTACCACGAACCGCACGAACTTGTACTTCGACAAACTATTTTTGTTCGTGAACGTTCCGAAGGAACGAGTTTGCGTTGGTTTGTGGTGAATTACTCATGATGAACCTACCCGACATAAAACAAATCGCGCAAACCGCGATGGCGGATAAACGCAGTTCCCCGTATTATGAGCAAGGCGATAAATACGCCCACGGTGAGCGCGTCGCGGCGCTTGCCGTCCGCCTGCGTCAACTTATCCTGCCGGACGAGAATGGCTATGATGAGATATTAACCGTTGCGGCATGGTTCCACGACATCTGCAACGGAGAGGTCGATCATACACTGCACGCCGTATTGGGGGTAAACCGGACGAAAGAATTACTGACCGCATATTGCACGGCGGAGGAACTGGAACAAATATGCGGCATTATTGCCGTCCATGACGACCGAAAGCCAATGGGCAAGGAATATTCAAACGCCGTCAAACTGCATCAGGACGCCGATCACCTTGACCATTTTGGCTCTCTTAGTGTATGGAGGACCGCGACGTATACAATGGGACGTAACGAAACAATCTACGACGCGTTGGACTATCTGCAAAATAGATGGCCGAATGATATCGCGAGATGGCGCGGAGAGCTGCATTTTGACTTCAGTAAACGTATTTTTGATGACAGGATAGCGTTTAAGAAGTCGTTCATAGAGCGTTTTGCGGTAGAGGGCGTCGGCGGGATTTTTAATGAGGACAATATTAAGAACAATGCCTGAACAGCAAATTGAAAATTTTATCAGTGAAATCCTCACCGCAGACGCGCAAAAAAACGCATTAGAGTTCACTTCATATTTAAGGGCGAGCGAAATGCAGTTTGAAAGGGGCAAAGGTTATTGGGAAGGCAAGCTTTATTGGGTAATAACGTATAAAGATGAAACTGTATGTTATATTTTGATTGGCGCTGAAGAAAAACCAGGTCCCGGTCCCTGGATTATTTGGTCTGATGACAGCGGTTCAAATTGCTTCGCGGATTTCCCGTTGGACGAACAACTGAAAAAAGTCGCCTGGAAAAATGTTGACATCTGCGGAAACTGCGGCGGCTGCGGCAATCCGGGGGGAACGCGCAAAACGATATTCGGAAAGGAATTTAACAACGTCTGCCGCACTACCATGAGATTTACAAATCCTGATGGTGAAGCGCTGGAGTGCGTGAAAAAAATGGTGGAGATAAGGAAAAGTGATATTCTCAAGAATAGTTAATATACTATCGATTGGCTTTACAGGCAGCGAGATCACTGCTAAAATATCAAAATGGATACAGCATTTATTAGTGTTCTACAAAAACTCGTCGCCGAACAAGGCAAGAATGCGTTGTTCGATCCCGCGAAAGGCAAGTCCCTTCTGGCGGACTACACCCGTGGCGAATATAAAAAGGAAAGCCGCTTGCTCTTGCAGGCCCTTGAGGCAGGTGTACCCAAGGCAATCGCCACGACGGGGGAACTTGATCTTTGCAAAAAGCAGCAGGTCAAGCTGCTTCAGGAAGATCACTTTTTGTCGGAAGAGGCCGCGGCGGATGTGGTAGATACCCTTGCGCTGGTGTTGAGGGGACAGGAAAAACCGAAGAAGCGCTGCAAGTCTTGCGGAAAGGAACTGCAAGACGAGTGGAAGACGTGCCCCTATTGCAGTGCATCCACCGAAGGCCGTGAAACCCCTCCTGCCGCCTCCAGAAGCGACGCTCCCAATGCCGCTAAGAGACGCGAGGCAAGCGTAAATAAGCCCTCAGCAGCGGAAGATTGTTTTAGCCGTGGCATGACATTTTTTAAGCGAGGTGATTTCAATACGGCCATTGCGGAGTTTACCGAAGCCCTCAGGCTTGATCCCAATAGTGCCTATACGTATGTTTTCCGTGGCAGTGCGTATGGTTGGATGGGAAACCATGACCAGGCCATGGCGGATTTAACCCAGGCCATCAGGCTTGATCCCAATAATGCCGAAGCGTATAAACTCCGTGGCGATGCGTATGGTTGGAAAGGAAACCTTGACCAGGCCATAACGGATTTAACCCAGGCCATCAGGCTTGATCCTAACTATGCCGAAGCGTATGCCAGTCGCGGTGCGGCGTATGGTGGAAAGAACGACCATGACCGGGTCATAATAGATTGTACTGAGGCCATCAGGCTTGATCCCAATAGTGCCCCAGCGTATGTCAGCCGCGGCAATGCGTATGGCGTTGGGAAAGGAAACTTTGACCAGGCCATAGCGGATTTTACCCAGGCCATCAGGCTTGATCCCAATAGTGCCCAAACGTATGTTTTCCGTGGCAGTGCGTATTTTTTAAAGGGCAACAATGTTCAAGCCCGCGCAGACGTGAACAGGGCCTTGCAGATTAACCCGAATGACCAGATGGCGCTGTCCTTGAGTGCGGAACTTCTACAGCAAGGCTACTGACACGCAGGGCGGCAGGCGCTTCTTGAGATAGGGAATTACATACCGCCGCAAGCAGAATAACCAATAAAATAGAAATCAAGAAACTTTTTACAATTTCGGAAAAATTTATACTCTCCCTATTGACAATAATGTAACTATAGTCTATACTGTATATAGTGTTATTATACACAGAGGGAAAGATGAAGATTATCGTGTCAAACCGCTCCGGCGTCCCAATCTACGAGCAGATAAAGGAGCAAATCAAAGCCGCGATTTTCTCAGGCGAATTGCGCGAGGACGACCTTCTGCCCTCTATCCGCCAGCTTGCGCGGGACTTGAAAATCAGCGTTATTACCACAACCCGCGCTTACGGCGATTTGGAGCAGGAGGGCTTCATCGTGAACGTGCAGGGCAAAGGCTGTTATGTCCTGCCCCGCAACAAGGAACTGGCGCGGGAAAACGCCCTGCACAAGATGGAAGACGGATTGGGCGCCGCAATCGCCGCCGCGAAAGCGGAAGGCATCACCTATATGGAAATCATCGAACGGCTGAACCTTTTATGGGAGAGTGATTATGAATAATGTCCTGGAAGCGCACGGACTCCGCAAAACCTATGGCGCATTTAAACTAAACGACGTGACCTTCGGTCTGCCGGGCGGATATATCATGGGCTTCATCGGGCCGAACGGTGCGGGAAAAACCACCACGATCAAGCTGATTCTGAACGTGATACGGGGTGATTCTGGTAGCGTGAAACTGTTCGGACGCGAAGACGCCCTCGGTCAAAATGACGAAATCGGCGTTGTGATGGACGCGCTGCTTTACGTTGACGATTGGAAAGTCGGCGATGTCGACTCAGCCATCTCGCCGTTCTATAAACATTGGGACAAGCTGCTATTTGCGGACTACATCAAGCAATTCGGGCTTGAACCAAAAAAGAAAGTCAGGGAACTGTCACGCGGCATGAAGATAAAACTGCAAATCGCCGCCGCCCTTTCCCACGACGCGAAGCTGTTGATACTCGACGAGCCGACCAGTGGGCTTGACCCAGTGGCGAGGGATGAAATCTGCGATTTGCTGCGCGGGTTTGTGTCGGATGAAAACAAGGGCGTTTTGTTCTCCACCCATATAACGAGCGACCTCGAAAAGACCGCCGACTACATTACGTTTATCCTGAACGGGAGCATCGTATTCACCGGTATAAAAGATGACCTGATCGAAAAATACGCCCGTGTGACAGGGGGGCCCGGGGACCTGGACGTAGAACAAAGGAAAATTGTAATCGGGTACCGGGAACACGGAACCGGCTTTGAGGGCATGGTCGAAACCGCAGACATTGGCAACCTGCCGGGGAATGTGCTGACCGAGGAAATCAGCCTGGAAGAAATAATCATCTTTATGAACAAGGGGGCGAAAATCAATGAATAAGCTAGTATCGTTTGTGCGGCTGGATTTTATGACAATAAAACCGTATTTCACCGCAAAGAATATGTTGATTTTCGCAGCTATCGTGTTTTTCCTTACGGTTGTTTCCTATAACTTATCGTCGGTTTTCGTGGTTGGTATGATGCTTGGTCTAATGTTCACAAGCTATCCTTTTGCCGTGGGCGAGAAAACCAATATGGACGCGCTCTACGTGATACTCTCGATTGGCAGGAAAACGGTTGTACTGGGCAGATATATTTTCGCGCTTTTTCTTAATATATGCGCCATCGTCCTTTCATTTGTCTTTGCACTGGTTGGCTTGTTTACGGCGCGAGCCGCGAAATTCCAGAACAGGCCCGACGAGGTGTTTTGGATGGTGCTCCTGTTCGCCATGTTATTTGCCGTTATAGAGGTGATACAACTGCCGTTTTTTTTCAAATTCGGATACAATAAGGCGAGGTTTCTCAGCGTAATACCGTTTATCGCAATCATGGGCGGTTACTTCGCGTATATCTCGATGGGAAGCAACAGCGAATTATCGGGTTATGTCACCGGATTTTTCACAAACACGTTGGGCGCGGGCGGCATGATCGCGTCAGCGGTTTTTATTTTGTTCATATTAATATTTACTTCGTACAGGCTGTCGCTTTCGTTTTATAGTAAGCGTGAGTTCTGACAATTCCCCGTTACCTGCCTTGCCTTCTCAGTCAGGTTTGCGTTATTATAATGGTGACTGTCACCCTTTGAGGGAAAGAGTCAAGAGGAATTAACCTGTGCCGTTTGCGGATAAGATGAATAGAAAGCAAATTGTTGTAGCCGACAGCAATGAAGCGCTTGAAGACCAGGATATTGAGTACTGGAGTCGCGCAACTGCAAAAGAAAAACTGCAAACAATAACCTATTTAAGAGAATGTTTTTATGGACCAGAAGCAACTACCGGACGACTTCAAAGATTTTATACAATGCTTGAACTCAAATAACGTTCGCTACCTGCTTATTGGCGGATGGGCTGTAGGGTTGTATGGAAATCCAAGAGCGACGAAAGACATTGACTTCCTGGTCGCAAATGATAGCGTTAATCTGGTAAAACTGCAAAGTGCGCTTGAAACTTTTGTCTCTCCACCAGTTGACATAGAGCGTTTTAAGGAAAAAGGCCGCGTCATTAGACTTGGAAGCTCACCTATACAAATAGACATCATAAATACAGCGGATGGCATTGATATAGATGAGTGCTATTCCAGAAAAGAAACCATCAAGGTTAATGACATTGAGGTCTATGTAATATCAAGAGAAGATCTCATCAAAAATAAAACAGCAAGCGGAAGAAGCATGGATATTGCCGATGCTGAAAAACTTCTTAGATACTCAAAAAACTAGTGAGATAATTTTTCTATTCCCCAGTCCCCGATCCCTATTCCCCACTTACTGGTACATCACAAGATACGGACGCGGCTCCAGCGCGAACACTTCCCGTGGGGTGAGCAGGGGCCTGTCGTAGCCCGCGCCGGGGATATCGAAGTTGTAGAAGAGCTTGAAGGCCTTGATTGGCATATTGGTTGCGCGGGCGTTGTAGGCGTAGGAATCCCTTTTCTCGGCGGGGGTGCCGAAGCCGTCGGCGCAGTGTACGAGGCGCACCTTCGAGAAATTCGCCAAAACTCTTTCGCGGTTTGAAATCATGACCCAGTTGAATTGGTGGATCACCAGGAGCCGCTCGCCGGGGATGTTGTTTTCTATCATGTAGTTTTCCATGATCCGCTGAACATCGTTTATCTCCGCCGCGGTTACCGTGCCAATTTCTACCATGGGTTTCGTTGTCCGCCACTCGGGGTCAAGGGCGAGGTGGACGTTGGGATACCTGAGCCAGGGAAGCATCCGCCTGAGGGCCTCCGCCGGGGTGTACTTGCCTATCTGGTGGTCGATAAACACGAGCATGTCGTTTTTCAGTGCGTATTCGATGTACTCCGTGAGCAGGGCTTCGCCGATAATGCCGATTTCGCCGGCGGGCCACACCGTGCCGAATATGATATAAAACGCCTTGATTACGTTCCTGCCGCCTGCCGCCTTGTATTCTGCCGCCAGTGTGGTAAGCCGCTGGTTCAGCTCGTCTTTTGTATATCGCCCCAGGATACCCATGTTTCTTGAGTTGGGGTGGCCGTAAAAGGCGAGAATATCGTTGTTCAGGAGTATGGACTCTATTGGGGCTTCGGCATTGGCTTCCGTTTCGGACGCCGCCCAGTAAAGCTGCCTTGAGTTCCTTTCGGCGGAGGTTCTGAGATAGTCGGTAAAATACGCCTCCGGAAAGACCGATTTCTGTTCCCTCGCGAGGGTACTTCCGGGCGCAACGAGGCTCTGGGCGCCGGCACTCGCGGCAACGGCAAAAAGGACGAAAAAGAGCAGTGACTTTCTTAAAAACATAGTCATATATTATCGGCAAAAACCCCCAGAAAATCAATTCTTGACAATTTGATCTTATAGTCTGATAGTTTTAATATGCAGCTTCAACGGCCTTCACTAATCCAGTCCCAAAACCTAACCATGAATCCACAGCTTTATCAATCCCTGAAGGTGATGGAGCTGCCCGTTATGGAACTGCGCGAAAGAATTGAAGAAGAGCTGGAGAAAAACCCGGCGTTGGAGGTTTTGGAGGATCCTTCCACGGTTTCCCTGGAGAATTCCCTGGACAATGCCGCCAGTTATAAAAAGGAGCGATATGAGCGTTTCGAAAGCACTTCCGATTCCGGCTATGTCTCCAGCGGGGGGGAAGCGGCCGCCGATGAAAGGCAGCGCTTTATTGAAGGAGCGCTTGCCCATCCTGAGTCATTGCAGGATCATCTGCTTTGGCAGCTCAGGCTTGAACCGGCAAGCGAGGATATACGGCGGGTTGCGGAGCTTCTCATCCAGAACCTTGATGCCGACGGCTTTCACATTGAACCGGTGGAACTTCTGTTGAAAAACGAGGACGCCGAGACGATCAAAAAAGCCCTGGATCTGGTTCGCGGCTTCGATCCCGTGGGCACCTGCACGACCGATTACCGGGAATCCCTTAGGGTACAGGCGGAACGGCTTCCCGATGCCCCCGCCGGAATTACAGAGGCGCTTTCCTGCATGGAACTTTTGGAAAAGGGCCAAATCGCGAAAGCGGCAAAAAAGATCGGCTGCACCGGGGAACACGCCAACTATGTGTTTGAGAGGCTCAAAGAGCTTTCCCCCTTTCCGGGAAGGTCTTTTTTCGCCGGCACTACCCGTTATGTCATACCCGATGTAAGGGTGGTCAAAAAAGACGGAGAATTTGCTATTATTATCAACGAAGAGGAAATTCCCGTTTTGGGGATTAGTCCTTTCTTTATGAAAGTCGCCGGAGAAAAGTCCGAAGGAGAAGAAAACCAGCAGCAAAATAACAGCAGAAGAAAGGAAGACAAGCCGGTCAGGGATTTTGCCAGGGAAAACATCAAGGAAGCCAGGTGGTTCATCAAAAGTATCAACCAGAGGAACCTTACCCTTATTAAAGTCACGCGGGCAATTATTGACTTTCAACGGCCTTTTTTCACAAGCGGGCCTAAATTCCTTGCCCCGCTTACCCTTAAGGATATTGCGGACGCGGTCTCTGTCCACATGGCAACCGTGTCACGCACGGCAAACGGCAAGTACATACAGACCGAATGGGGCATTTTCGAGCTGCGGCATTTTTTTAGCAACTCAATCACAGGAAGCGGTTCGAACGGTTCCAGGTTTTCAAAGGAGGGAGTGAAGCAGATCATTAAGGAGATTATTGAATCCGAACAGGCGAACCTTTCGGATCAAACTATCACCGAGCTTCTTGCAGGGCGGGGAATCACGCTGGCAAGACGAACGGTGGCAAAATATCGAAGCGAACTGGATCTTGGTTCTTCATTTGATCGATAAAAACTATTGGAGGTAGTATAGTATGAACACAGAGATTAAGGCGGTACATTTTTCGTTGGGAGATGAAGCAAAGGAGCATCTTGAAAAAGCAATAACCCGAATTCACAACGCGGAAAACATGATCATCGATCTGCTTTTTACACTGACAAAGGGTAAAGAATTTTCCGCTGAAGTAACAGTCAATTTGCGCTGGGGAGTTTCCGTTCACCTGAAAGAAGAAGACTTTGAACTCATTCCGGCTATTGACAAGCTTATGGACAAACTGGACGCGAAGATAGCCAAAGAAAAAGAAAAGGTCAAAGAGAAAAGATAGATTGTGTTAGTCCTGGGAATTGAGACCTCGTGCGATGAATGCGCCGCCGCGCTGGTAGAAGACGGGAAAAAAATCATCTCCAACGTGGTGGCTTCCCAAATACCTTTTCACGCCGCCTATAACGGCGTTGTCCCGGAAATTGCATCAAGGATGCACACCGAGTGGATAAACCGGGTGGTGCAGGAAACCCTGGACAAGGCCTCCCGCAAGGCGGCTGAAGTTGACGCGGTTGCCGCCACCGCGCATCCGGGGCTTTTGGGCTCGCTCCTCGTGGGCCTCAGTTTCGCCAAAGCTTTCGCCTGGGCTAAGGGAATCCCCTTCATCGCGGTGGATCATATGCTGGCGCACCTCTACGCACCGCGTCTTGAGTTTTCCGGCGGCGACCCTGCCCCGGATTCTCCCGCCTATCCTTTTCTCGGGCTTCTCGTTTCAGGTGGGCACAGCATAATATGCCGCGCCGACAATTTTGACGACATAACGGTATTAGGCGCAACGATTGACGACGCGGTGGGTGAGGCCTTTGACAAGGTTTCAAAACATTATGGCTTCGGCTACCCCGGCGGCGCGGTAATCGACAAACTGGCCGAATCCGGCAACCCGAAAGCTTTTCATTTTCCCCTGCCCAGCCTTCACAAAGGTGATCACAGGTACGATGTTTCTTACTCAGGGCTTAAAAACGCGGCGATCAATCAACTCGATAAATTCCGCGTCGGGCCTCCCTCGGACGGGGATAACCCCGCGGATATTGCCGCCTCCTTTCAAAAAACCGCCGTGGAGATCCTCCTGCGAAGCCTCTTTCGCGCCGCCGAAGACACCGGCCTCACCACGATTGTCGCTGGCGGTGGCGTTGCGGCTAACTCTTACCTCAGAGCCGCCCTTGCGGAACGGCGTGATCTTCACTGCGTCTTCCCCCCGCTCGCGCTTTGTGGCGACAATGGCGCCATGGTCGCGGGGCTCGCGTGGCAGTACCTCGCCCGGGGCGAACGGTCTGATCTAAGAGCCACGGCGAGTGCAAGGGTGAGGGGGTTTAAGGGAAGGTATCCGTAGCTACATACTCCCCATATACGCCACCTGCTCATCCGTAAGCATATCGATCCTCACCCCCATTGCCTCCAGCTTGATGCGGATAACCTCATCATCAATCTCCTTCGGAATGTTGTACAGCGCGGGCTTAAGCGATTTGGCGTTTTTCGCGATGTGCAGTGTACTGAGTAACTGGATGCTGAAGCTCAGGTCCATGATGTCGGCGGGGTGGCCGTTACCCGCCGTGATGTTGACGAGGCGGCCTTCCGCCAACAGATTCAGCACTTTGCCGTCGGGTAGCACATAACCGTCGATGTAGGGCTTGCGGTTTTCTTTTTTGACACAGAACGATTCCAGCGCGGCGCGGTCTACCTCGACATCGAAGTGTCCCGCATTCGCAAGCAGCACGTTATTCTTCATCAGCTTGAAATGCTCTGTCGTGATGACCTTTTTGCAGCCTGTCGCGGTGACGAAAATATCGCCCAGGGGTGCGGCCTCGATCATGGGCATCACCCGGAAGCCGTCCATGAGCGCCTCAAGCGCCTTGAAGCGGTCTACCTCGGTGACGATTACGTTCGCGCCCAGGCCCTTTGCGCGTGACGCTATCCCCGAGCTGCAGTGGCCGTAGCCCGCCACCACGACGGTGCGGCCGCTGACCATGTTGTTGGTGGAGTACATTATCGCTTCCCACACTGACTGCCCGGTGCCGTGGTGGTTGTCGAACAGATATTTGCACTTGGCGTCGTTGACGGCGAACATGGGGAAGTTGAGCTTGCCGGCTTCACTGCGGGCGCGGAGGCGGCTAATCCCCGTCGTGGTTTCCTCGGAGCCGCCCCGCAGGTTTTTCGCGTACTGCGGCACTTCATCGTGGAGCAGCGTCACCAGGTCGCTGCCGTCGTCTATGATGACGTCGGGGCAAATCGCCAGTGTCTTCATCTGGTGGTCGTGGTATTCCTGCGCCGTCGCGCCGTGCCACGCGTTCACCTCAACCCCCAGGCTGTCCAGCGCCGCGCACACGTCGTCCTTCGTGGAGAGCGGGTTGGAGCC
>JGI24698J34947_10001930_pt1 | contig 11050 bp, 9 predicted proteins | sample TergutMp193P3_FD_34947 | JGI IMG/M metagenome (IMG submission 34947)
CATCAGGAGCAAAGTCACGCATGCGCGCCAACTGCCCGTTGGTTAAGCGCGGGTAGACTGCAAAAAACGGCCGGAAACGGTCTTTTTAGACAGATGGCAGCAGCCGGCTTATTGCCGGCAACAGAACCCGGCTTATGGTTCATCGCTTTTTTTAAAAAATTCAGGCTTTTAATTGACACTTTTTGAAATTTTATATAGAATTCTATACTAGGAAGATGTTTAGTAACAGTTCACGGTCCCGTTATGGACAGCATATATATATACTCAAAAGAATTCGTTCGGTTGGAATTGTGTTTTTTATAATTTTCGTCGCAGCCGCTTCAATATTTGCCGTATCAAGGGGAAAAAACGGCAGGACAAATGAAACACGGGAGCTTTTACGTGTTTGGAACGAGGGCGATTATGAACAGGCATACGAAATCAGCAAAAATGCCCTTATCGAAAAACCTGTTGATTATTTTCTTCTTACGATAAACGGTTTTTCCGCGTATCAAATGGGAATTTCTCAGATAAACAACCAAAGTACTCTTGCCTTTATTGACGAATGTATTTTTTCTTTAAGAAAAGCTCTTATACATAAAGAATCTTCAAACGACGGGCGCGTGTGTTATGTGCTAGGGAAGGCGTACGGCTACAAGGGAAACGAATACGCCGATCTTGCGGTTAAATATTTGGAAATGGCTAATAACTTATCCTACGAAGCGCAGGATATTCCCGAATATTTGGGACTTGCTTACGCTGCATACGGCGATTACAGGAGCAGTGTAAAAGCCTTTACTCTTGCGTTTGTTCCCGAAAAGCCGCCTTCAGACAACTTGTTACTGTCAATAGCGCGTTCATATATGGCAATGGAAGAGTACGGCATAGCAGCCGGCTATCTGCAAAGGTGCATTGAGATTTCTCCCGATTCAAAATCAGTTGTTGTGTCACGCCTGATGTTAGCTGAAATATACAGGCTCAATAACGATTTAGACAACGCGGAAACTCAGTATTTAAATATTTTAAATGAATCAGGCGAAAATGCCGAAGTTCATTTTCAGTTAGGTGAACTTTACAGCCTTATGGGAGATACGACAAAGGCGAGAGCAGAATGGAGAACGGCATACAGACAGAATCCGGCTCACGCGAGAGCAAGAGCACGGCTCAATATATAATTTGGAGGAAAAAATGTTAGGCAGCAATTCGTCAGATTTTGGCATTGATTTAGGAACCTGTAATACGCTTATCTTTATCAAGGGTAAAGGCATAGTATTGAACGAACCGTCCGTTGTAGCGGTCGAGCGCGGCACAAAAAAAATTGTCGCGGTCGGCACGGACGCAAAACGCATGCTTTGGAAAACACCGGAAAATATAATCGCTATAAGGCCCATGCGCGATGGCGTAATCGCGGACATTGAATCAACAGAAAAAATGATCCGCTATTTTATCTCACGTGTCTATCCGCGCTACCGCTTTATAAAACCGCGTATGGTAATAGGCGTTCCTTCCTGCATTACCGAGGTAGAAAAACGCGCGGTGGAAGAAAGCGCGTATAAATCGGGCGCAAGGGAAGTTCAAGTTATCGAGGAAAGCCTCGCCGCCGCAATAGGCGCGGACATTCCGATACAGGAGCCTGCCGGACACATGATCTGCGACATTGGCGGCGGTACGACGGAAATCTCCGTTATTTCTCTCGGAGGCATGGTTGTAACAAGAGCAATCCGCGTCGGCGGCGATGAATTTGACGAATCAATAATCAAGTACATACGCAGTGTTCACAACTTAATAATCGGCGAACAGATGGCTGAAAAACTTAAAATTGAAATAGGGAACGCCTCCCCCGACAAAATAATTGAAAAGCTGGAAGTGAAGGGCAATGACGCGATTACTGGACTTCCCAGAAGGCTGGAAATCGACTCTGTCGAAGTGAGGGAAGCGCTTAAAGACCCTATCACGCAAATTATCGAAGAGATAAAATCCGTGCTTGGAAAAACGCCCCCCGAACTTGCAGCCGACATTGTAGACCGCGGTATTGTAATGGCAGGCGGCGGCTCTCTTTTAAAAGGGCTTGATAAACTTATACAAAAAGAAACAGGTGTGCCTGCGATTATCGCAGAACAGCCTGAACTCTGCGTTGCCCTTGGAACAGGCAAATATTTTGATTACATAAAGGGAGCCGACCTTACAAAGAATATCTATGACAGATTGAACGGATAATTTATGCAGCGTGGAGGGGGCGGAAGACTACCGGGGACACAGCTTAATACGACTGTCTTTGTATTTGCGTTGTTGGTGTTTGTTTCAACATTATTGTTGATGCTCTCAAGCAGAAGTTTTATTTTAAATGTAAAAAACACAGGACTCTCCATTTTCTCAGGGGTAAGGGGAAGTATCTATGAATTATCTTCTTTTGTTTCAAGAACCGTCCTTTCCATAAAAGAGCTTGCTACTTTAAGACAGGAACATTCCGATTTGCTAAGACAGCTTGATCGTTTTGAAGAACTTGAACGCAGCAGCGCTGAAATTTATCAGGAAAATGTCCGTTTAAAAGAACAGCTTGATTTTTCAAGAACCCTGCGTTACCGCAGAATCCCTGCGCAAATTTCAGGAAGAGATCCCAACAATCTTTTTTCTGCCATTGTAATAAATAAGGGCAGTGTTGCCGGAGTTTCAAATAACATGACTGTTGTAGCGTGGCAAAACGGCACTCAGGCTTTGGTAGGCAAGGTAATACAAACGGGCGCTCTTGAAAGCCTTGTCATGCCGGTCTTTGATATCAATTCGCTTGTCTCTTCGCGTTTTTCTGTTTCGCGTTTTGAAGGCATTGTAGAAGGGCAGGGAAATTCAGAAACGCCGCTTTTAATGCGCTTTGTTCCGAGAAGGGCAAGAGATGAAATAAATATAGGGGACATAGTTATCACAAGCGGAATGGGAGGAATTTTTCCGTCAGGCATAAATATAGGGCGCGTCAGCGGAGTAAATATTCTTGAATACGAAACAACTCTGGAAGTAGAAGTTGTCCCGATGATTGATTTTTCCAGATTGGAATATGTTTTTGTTATCGAAGCTGAGACCGAAGAGATCGACAATGACTTTTTTAGGATTAACCAATGATTAGAAGCACTATCTGGACTATAATTTTTTGTACTGTCGCAGGTATTTTACAATCAACTATTCTCGATAAAATTACGTTTTTTAATGACGTTGTTCCCGATTTAGCACTGTGCGTTGTAGTTTTCTCAGCTTATGTAAACGGAACCATGATCGGGCAGGTTTCAGGTTTTTTCTCAGGTGTATTGATAGATTTCCTTTCGGGGGCTCCCCTTGGGCTAAACTGCCTTTTCCGCACTTTGATTGGCGCGTTGACAGGCATTTTCAAGGGCGCGTTTTTTCTTGATATTATCTTTATGCCGATGCTCTTGTGTTCTCTTGCTACAATAGTGAAAGCGCTTATTTTCTTCATACTCCACCTTATTATGGGTTCGGCAGTCCCTGCCTATTCGCTGACAAATTCAGTCTTTTGGATTGAACTTGGCATGAATGCGGTAAGCGCGCCTATACTATTTTTACTTCTAAAACATTTCAGGCCGATTTTAACAGGACGGAATCAGTAATGAAAGAAGACCAAATATTACGCATTAACGTCTTTAGAACTTTGCTCGTCCTTATTTTTATTGCCTATGTTATTAGGCTTTTCAGTATGCAAATACTTTCAGGGGAAGTTTACCGTACGCGCGCGCAGGATATTTCCCGAAGAACTTATTCAATTCCCACTCAAAGGGGAGAAATATACGACCGCAATTATACGCGCCCCCTCGTTATAAACAGAGATTCTTTCGCTGTCAGCATTACGCCTGCGGAAATTCCGCGCAGTAACATAGACGAAGTAATAAAATCGACTGCGGAAATTTTAGGTCTTCCTTCAGATGAAATTATTCTCAAACTTCCAAGCCAGTATTTCCAGCTTTACCAGCCTGTAGAAATTGCAACTAACGTTCCGTTTTCGGTCATTGCCTCTCTTGCCGAAAGAAAAAATTCCCTGCCGGGAATTTCATGGCAAATCAAGGCTGTACGCAATTATGTTAATGTCGGCAGTCTTTCGCATATTTTAGGCTATGTAGGGAATATTACTCGTGATGAACTTACGACCCTTTACAATCAGGGGTATCAGCAGGGAGATGAAATCGGCAAATTGGGAGTAGAAAGACAGTACGATGAACTTTTGCGCGGAAAAAAAGGTCAGGAAACAAGAACTGTTGACGTAAAGGGCAGGCGTATTGCGAGCCGTGAAAATGTTGTCCGCACGTCTCCTGAAATGGGAAGAAACCTTGTTTTAACAATTGACTCAGAACTGCAAACACTGGTAGAAAAAGCCCTTGGGCCGAGAATTGGGACAGTCGTAGTCATGCGGCCCACAACGGGGGAAATTCTCGCAATGGTTTCCTATCCTTGGTATGACCCGAACATTTTTACGGAGGGCTTAAGTTCCGATTACCGCGCTCTTGTCGATGATCCAAAAAAGCCTTTTTTGAACCGCGCAATTCAATCAAGTTTTCCTCCTGCTTCAACTTTCAAAATAATAATGACCACCGGAATTCTGGCGGAAAACGCGTTCCCGACCGAACAGACAATTCTTTGTCCCGGCTTTATCAGTTACGGTAACCGAGACTGGAACTGCCATGTCCGCCGTCCGGGTCACGGCAGGTTAAATCTGCGCGGCGGCATGGCGCAGTCATGCGATATTTATTACTGGACAGTGGGAAGAGATTATATGGGCTCGGAAAGAATCGTTACCTATGCCGAAGAATACGGTTACGGAAAAATATCCGGCGTCGATCTTCCGGGGGAAATTGCCGGATTTATACCGACACCGCAATGGAAAGAAAGGCGCTTCCATGAAAGATGGGTCGCAGGCGATACGATGAATATGTCGATAGGGCAGGGTTATACGCTTGCTACGCCGTTACAGGTAACAAATATGCTCAATATGGTTGTAAACAACGGAAAGCTGTACAAGCCTCATGTTTTAAAAGAAGTCCGCGATCCTGCTACCGGCGTTATAGAAAGCGTAATAGCGCCGCAGTTGATACACGAAAGCAAATTAGGCCCTGAAATTTTTGAAAGGGTTCGTCAGGATATGAGGGCTGTAGTTACAGAAGGAACCGGTTCGTGGCCGGTCATAAGGGCGGCGCAAATCGCCGGTAAAACGGGAACTGCGGAAATCGGGCTAAATGATCGATGGCATGCGTGGTTTGTCGCCTTCGGTCCTTATAACGCGCCGCCTGAAGAACAAATAACGCTTTCGGTTATCGTTGAAGCGACAAACAATATGGAATGGAGAGCTACCTACACCTCTTCAATAATTTTACAGGGGTATTTTGCGAAACAGGATTATGAAACAGCAGTCCGCGCCCTTGGGCTTCAGTATTTAATACCTTTAACGGAGCAAAGATAATGAAATTCCGAGACGTACTGGAAATAGATTTTTTTCTATTACTGCCGATTCTTATTCTTATGGTGTTGGGAGTACTGTATATTTATTCATCGGGAATAACTTCCGCAGGCATTCAGGAGAAAGACGAATATATCAAGCAAATTGTATGGGCATCGACCGGACTTGTAATAGCGCTCGCGCTTTCCATAGTAAATTACCGCAAGTTTTACAATATTTCAATTTACATTTACCTTTTATCTATGGTTCCGCTTCTTTATACATTGTTGTTCGGAAAACTTGTTTATAATGCGGCACGCTGGCTTAAAATCGGCTCATTCAGCATACAGATGTCCGAATTTGTAAAAATCTCCGTTATAATCATGCTTGCGCGTTTTCTTGCGGACACGGATCATAACAGAAACGCGTTTTCCCGTTTTTTTATAAGCTGTATGATAGTCTTTATCCCGATGGGAATTGTTCTTCTTCAGCCTGATCTTGGAACCGCGCTTGCCTATATCGCAATCCTTGTAACAATGACATTTATGGCAGGGGTGTCGATGCGTTATGTGACGTTCATGGTATCATGTATCGCGCTGACAGGCATTTTTCTGGTACTGCCTCTATGGCAGACCAATATAATACAAAAAACCATACCTATTCTGTCTATTCTTACGAATAAGGGAATTATCGTAATAGCGATGTTATTCTTTTTTATGATCGCTGCTATCGCGCTTTTCGGCTATTTAAAATATAAAAAACGGTATTTTTTCTGGGTTGTCTACTCATCGGCAATTATTATATTTTCACTCGGCGCTTCATTTGCCGCCCGTTTAGTGCTGAAAAATTACCAGCTAATGCGGCTCATTGTTTTTCTTGATCCAAATGTTGATCCTAAAGGCGCAGGCTGGAATATCATTCAGTCGATAACTGCCATAGGAGCCGGAGGGCTTACAGGCAGGGGATATTTGCAGGGTACTCAAAGCCATTACAGCTTTCTGCCTGAACAAAGCACTGACTTTATTTTTTCTATTTTCTCTGAAGAAGCCGGTTTTTTGGGCGGACTTTTTGTATTCGCGCTTTTTCTGCTTATATGCTACAGGCTGATTGTAACAATGAAAATTACAGCCGATCCTTTCGGGAAATATATCTGCGCAGGGCTTGCCGGAATGTTCAGTTTTCACTTTATTGTTAATGTCGGAATGACAATGGGAATAATGCCGATAACTGGGCTTCCGCTTCTGTTCATGTCATACGGCGGCTCGTCTATCCTTTCATCCATGATTGGCGTCGGCCTTGCTTTGAGTATTTTTGTAAGAAGGTACAACCGCTGATGCCGCCTGTCCGGTATGTCGATCCTGTAAAAGAATTAGGCGGCCTTCTTTTAAGCATAGAAAAACCTGCCCGTTATGTCGGCGGCGAGACAGGCATTTTGGCAAACGCAGATGAGCCTTTTCGCTCTTTAATAGCATTTCCCGATCTCTATGAAATAGGCATGGGAAATCAAGCTGTGCGAATCATCTACAATTCCATGAACAGCATACAGGGCATTTCTTGCGACCGCGCCTTTGCCCCTGCCCCTGATTTTGAAAAACTGTTACGCGAAAAAAAAATCTCCCTGTACGGACTTGATACAGGAATCAGTCTCTCAAATCTTGATATGCTGATGTTTACAATCGGCTATGAACTTGGGCTTAACGGCGTTATAACAATGCTCGATGTTTCAGGGATTCCTTTGCACTGCGAAGAAAGGGGAGATGAATACCCAATTGTTATCGCAGGGGGGCCTGCTGTTTCCAATCCTTTACCGTTCTCTCTTTTTATCGACGCTTTTTGGATAGGGGAGGCGGAGGCAGGTTTTTTTGATCTTGCCTGCGAACTTGCACAAATGAAAAAAAGAGGGGAGGGCAGGGCGGCTCTTTTAAAAAAAATCTCCTCTCATCCGAATATGTGGGTCAAGGGAAAAGAAAAAGCAGAACGGGCGGTATTCACAGGTTTTTCCGCTCCTGTTCAGGAAGCCGTGTATCCTGTCCCCAGCATGAAAATTGTTCAGCACCACGGCACTGTGGAAATTATGCGCGGCTGTCCCAACGGCTGCCGATTTTGCCACGCAGGTTTCTGGTACAGACCGATGCGCCAAAAAAGCCACGCTCTTATAAGCCGTCAGGTGAACGAAATGGTAACAAAAGGCGGCTGGCAGGAGATCAGCCTTTCCTCCCTTTCCTCAGGCGATTATGACGGTATCTCTGAACTTGTAGAAAATCTAAATCAACAGTTCCGTGATTTGCACGTTTCATTCCAACTGCCTTCGCTTAAAGTCTCAGGTTTTTCGCTAGATTTAATCGAAAAAATATCCGTCACCAGAAAAAGTTCCCTTACTTTCGCCGTTGAAACGCCTCAGGATGCGTGGCAGATGGCAATCAACAAGGAAGTAACGCGCGATTCTGTCACGGCAATTCTTGAAGAGGCGAAAAAACGCGGTTGGGGAAAGGCAAAGTTTTATTTTATGATTGGCCTTCCCGTACCGCTAGGCGAAAAAAATGAAGAAGAGGAAATTGTTTCTTTTATAACGGATATAGCGCGAAGAACGCGGATGCGTTTTAATATCAACGTTGGGATTTTTATTCCGAAACCGCATACCCCTTACCAATGGGCGGTTCAGATTGACAGCGGGACTGCGGAGAGAAAGCTGAATTTTATACGTTCAAAGTTAAAGCCTTTCGGACACAAGGTAAGCGTTTCTGATCCGCTCATTTCACGGATTGAAGGTTTATTGAGCAGGGGCGGAGAAAAAGCAGGGCAGATGTGCGAAGAAGCGTTCAACGGCGGAAGCAGGTTGGACGCTTGGGACGAGTATATCAATAAGGAAAAATGGGTCGAAATACTGGAAAAAAACCGTGAAACCTCAGAGACGGTTTTTTCAAGAGAAAACAGCCTGCCTTGGGATAGTATCGATTCATGCGTGACGGGCGAGTATCTTTTAAAAGAGCTTGAAAAATCCAACAATGCGGTTCGCACCCCTTCATGTAAGGAAAAATGCACTCTGTGCGGAGTTTGCGGAAAAGAAGGAAAGAGCCTTAGGAGTTCCAAAGAAGCCTTATCTGCTAATTCTCCGTCTGATAATCCCATTGTAAACCCTACTAAAAACAAGGTTTACGAAAATGATGAAAAAAAAGCCGATCCTTCGACATACAGGGTTTTATTTGAGTTCAGCAAGCTGGGATGCGCGGTGTTTCATGGGCATCTCAGCCTTATAGAAATATTTTCAATGTCTTTCAGAAGGGCGAATATTCCCGTCCTGTACACTCAGGGGTTTAATCCGCTGGCAAAGGTTGAGTTTGCCTCTCCGTTGTCAATCGGCATCAGCGCGGAAGGCGAGATTGCAGCAGTTGATTTTGCGGACGAAATATCAGCCAGTGACTTTAGAGAGGCGCTCAACAAAGGCCTGCCTAAAGGAATCCGTATCGAAAAAGCCGAGGGGTTCCTCATAAAAAGCGGCATGAAAAAACATTCGCTGTCGTCGCTTTTATGGGGCTTTGCGTATTCCGGCAAGGACAACGAAACGGACTTGGTAAACCATCTAAAAGACAAGGTTTACAGACAAGACCGCCTCGAAGACGATTGCCCGTCGTTATTTTCCCTGAAACGCATGGCTGTTTTGGCTAAAAACATCATAGGCGGTGATAATGAATGTGCATCGTATTTTGATGTGTATAGGTTCCTTTATTCATATTGAGAGTTTAACCCGTTAAATCCACTATATATTTTAGTAGACAGAATATACATTATGAATAGTAAAATATACGCCTCTTAGCGGCGCGGTTTTACTCTTTTACTGCTTTGCTTTGTTTACGGCAGTTTAAAAATACCTATATGGGTTGGCTTACTGAATATATTTGAAAAAGTATTCGGGTTTGTCCCTACGGCTGCGATGTACATTGAAACATAGGCATATTCCGGGTTTGAACTGTTCCCGACGACATCGGCGTTTATGCTGTTTTTTGCATTTTCAAAATCTCTAAGTTCAGGCGAACTTAAAAAATATAGTTCCGCCGGTACAGGTTTAAATGCGCCTCTCCCGTTTGAACGGTAAAGGAAATAATCTGCACCGCCTTCAATTAACATAGCAGGATAATCTCTACCGCTTGTAGAAAACTCAATATTGATAACTCCGCCGGTACTGGCCAAACCGCCGTTCCCCAATATATTTCTTATATCTGCCGTCTCTAATTGCAACTCATAATAGTTAAGACTTGAAAAAGTACTTGCAGATATAACTGTATTGGCTGTTGGATCGGTATGCCTATACAGAGTGTTAAAATCATTTGCAAGGGTTTGACTGATAGACCTTCGTTCATCCACATTTATACTGGTAGCGTTAAAATCGCTTATGTATATCCTGTAAAAAATATTGTATCTTGAGGCATAATGGGAATTACCGGAATTGATGAGCTGAGGTATGCGGACACGCGCTCCAGTAATAGAATTGTTAGTAATATAGCCTTCAGGCACTTGGGGAAGAAAAAAATTATCCTCTAATCCGCAGGAAAAATGAACGCCTGAAATCAATATTAATAAGACAGTATACCGCTTCACCCTGCTCTATATTGTATCACCTTATCTCGATTGCCGCAATACGGCTGTGGGCAAGGTACTGCCAGACAGGTATTTCAGGCCATTTAATCAAAACAGTACGGTACGCTTCAAGGGCGGCAGGATAATTCTCCAACTGTTCGTTTAGCCGGCCTATGGAAAATTGAGCGCGCGGGGCCGCCGGAAACTCAAAATTGCTCGAAACGCTGTTCTGTAAGTATTCAATTGCCTGTTCCAGCCTGCCCTGTTCTTCTGCGACGGCTGCGGCATTAAAAAACGCGATTGGAGACAGGTAGGTTTTTGCCCCTGTTTTTGCGGCATTAAGCCATGCCTCTTCCGCCTGCGGCCATTCCTTCCTAGTCGAGTAAATTTTGGCTATTAACGACCATGCCCTGCTCCCTGAAAAACCGCGTCTGTTTTTCGCGAATTTGTTAAGGTCGTCAAGCAGTGCCGAAACAGCTTCCTCGTCCTCCCCGTGATCGTGTTCATGTTCGTAATCCAAAGTAGTTTCCTGCATATGTGCAAGGAAACCGCTTGCTTCCTCGTATCTTTCGCTTAATTTTTCTACTTCGGCAATTGCCTTTTTATCGGTATATTCCTTTACGGCAAGAAATACGATAAACGCCGCAAGCAGAAATAAAACGAGGCCGACTGCCGTAAAAATTCCCTTTCTGTTTCTCTGGACAAAATCGTTGATTTTTTCTCCTGAGTTTGATTTTTCGTTCTGCATAAACTTCCTCACATAATAATATTAAGTTCCTTTATCAATCTTGACAAATAAGTGCGCTGTATGGCAAGTACCCTAGAGGCCTCTGTCTGATTCCAGTCATTTTCTTCCAGCACTTTACGGATAAAATTGGCCTTGAACACATTAACAGCCGTCTTTAAGTCCCGTTCGGCGGCCTCCCCTCTTTCCTCAGAAGGTTTAAGGAAAAGCTCGCTTCGCCCTATCAATTTGTTCTTTCCGATAACGCATGCCCTTTCTATGCAGTTTTGAAGCTCGCGGACATTGCCCGGCCATGAATACGAAAGCATTGCCTCAAGCGC
>JGI24698J34947_10001931_pt1 | contig 11045 bp, 11 predicted proteins | sample TergutMp193P3_FD_34947 | JGI IMG/M metagenome (IMG submission 34947)
AAGTATTCGACGCGATAGAAGCCGAAAACAAAGCCGCGTCAAAATCCGCATCCGTTATCCCGCAGGTAGACTTCGGCGGCGCAAACAGGCAGTCTCTTTAGAGTTTTTCTAAGAATTCCTTTTCATCTGATTTATCAAGCTCGACATATCTTTAGGAAGGGGAGCTGCCAGAACTTGCGCGTCGGGCAGGGTCAGTTCTTTGGCATGAAGTCCCAGTCTTGAAAGGAGAGGTTTTTCCTCGATAGGATCGCCTCTGTAGCCGCGTTTAAAAGACGAAAGTTTTACGGGTGTTTCTTTTCCGTACAGACCGTCGCATACTACAGGATGACCCAAGGCGGCTAAATGCACTCTAATCTGGTGAATCCTTCCCGTCTGCGGCCTAGCTTCAAGTACGCTGTAATTTCCCGCGCTTAAAAGGAATTTAAATTGCGTAAGTGATTCCTTACCCATGTATTTGTCTATGATTGTCATGTGTTTTTTGTTGCCGTCTGGAACAAGAGCGAGATCGCAGGAGGTTTCTGTCCATGAAGGGCGGCCGTGAACAACCGCGATGTAAAGTTTATAAATTTGCCGCCTTTCAAAAGAAATCGACAGGCTGCGGTGAATTTCCCTGTCCTTCACGAATACGACAAGCCCGGATGTTTCCCTGTCTATCCTGTGGACAGTAAATACTTTGGAAAGCTTTAAATCCCGTTCCAAAAGCCTGTCGAGCCTTTCCTTAGATTCGTCCCATCTGTCCCCGCCTACAGAAATCCCTGATGCCTTGTTTACGGCGATAAGAGTTTCATTGTCAAAAATAATCGTGTATGGCGGTTGAGACTTCAGGAAATTTTCCTTGATCCGGGTTTAACAGCCGGGATTCCTTTTTTGCACAGTTCACATTCTGAGGCGTCCCAATTGCCTGCGCTTAATTTAACGGCGGGATAAAAAGGCCATGGTATCTGTGAGGCGCCGTCAGCACGCCTGTCGACAACGCAGGCAAGGCCCGTTATCACAGCTCCTGCTTTTTCAAGGGCGGCGGCACATTCCATAAATGATTTCCCCGTTGTAACGACATCTTCCACTATAAGGACATTCTGCGCGGGCGCAATTTCAAATCCGCGGCGCAGGGACATAACTCCCGATTCGTCGCGCTCGGTAAAAATCGAGGGAAGAGAAAGCTGCCTGCCAATTTCCCACGCGGCGATTATTCCGCCCATCGCAGGCCCCGCGACTATATCAACTTTCAGTCTTCCACTTTTTATGTCCCCGCCGATTTTTATGGCCGCCTGTTCCAAAGCTTCCCGTGCCTTGTGGGGGTACTGAAAAAGTTTCGCGCACTGAAAGTACCTGTCTGAATGTCTGCCTGAGCTTAAAAGGAAGTGTCCCTCAAGCATGGCTCCCGATTCTTTTAATAGCTCAATGATTTCTTTCATAAACTTTCCTTCAAAGAAATGTCTCCTAACTTCGATAAGCCTTTATTTTGCATATAATGCCGTAATCCGTCAATAATATCCAACATTGTATGCGGATTTACAAAAGTAGCGCTGCCTACCTGAAAGGCGGCGGCTCCGGCCATGAGGAACTCGATAGCGTCATTTGCGCAGGCGATTCCGCCGATGCCTACAATGGGAACCTGGGACATTGCTTCTTTAAGTGCGTCGAATAATTCCCAAACCATGCGAAGGGCAATGGGCCTGATTGCGGGACCTGAAAGACCTGCGGTAATATTGTCAAAAACAGGTCTGCGGTTTTCGATGTCGATAGCCATTGCCTTGAATGTATTTACAAGCGACAGTGCGTCTGCTCCAGCCTTTACGCAGGCAAGGGCAACTGCGGAAAGAGACGGTGCGTTAGGAGAAAGTTTTACCATCAGGGGCTTGCTGCTGCATACGCGGCGTACCGCTGCGGTAAGGGCCGCCGCCGTTCCAGGATCAAGACCAAAGGCCATTCCTCCCTCTTTGACATTGGGGCAGGAAATATTGAGCTCTATCATGTCAACATCGGATTGATTAAGAAGAGAAGCCCCGTTGATATATTCGTCTGATGCCGCTCCGGACAGGTTGGCGATGATAGCGGGTCCCGCCTGCCGCAGATACGGTAGTTCTTTTTCCAGAAACGAATGAATCCCGGGATTTTCAAGCCCGATAGAATTGAGAAGGCCAGAGGGAGTTTCCCAGATGCGAACACCTGAATTTCCTGTTCTTGGAATCATTGTAAGAGCCTTTGTGCAGATTCCCCCTAGAAGCGATATGTCAAAGAGATCGACATATTCGCTTCCATAACCGAATGTTCCCGAAGCCGCGATTACAGGATTTCGTAATTTTACTCCCGCGATATTGACCGACAAATCGGAAAGAGGTTCGTTTGCAGTTACAAAAATATTTTCACTCATCGAATATTATCTCTCTCGCCGGAAAGATTGGGCCGTCCGCGCAGCAGCGACGGTTCCCCTTTACGGTTCGTATAGTGCAGCCAAGACAGGCTCCGACGCCACAGGCTAATCTGCTTTCAAGGGACAGGAAACACGGGACACTCTTTTGTTCGCACTTTTTCTTTACGGCCTGTAACATGGCGCTGGGTCCACACGCGAATAATACGTCGTAATTATCAGGTTCAAAAAGAAAATCCGTGATGCGGCCGCCAAGCGCGTTTCTGCCGTCCTCTGCGGCGATGACAAGTTTTTTCGCGTTTACGGCAAAGCCAAGAACGGCATTTTCTTCCTCTTTTTCACGAAACCCCTGTCTAAATCCGGCGAAAAAATGGAAAAGATAATCAGATTTTTCCGCCATAAGCGCCACGAGAGGAGCGACCCCGACGCTTCCGCCGACAAGAGCCGCTTTTCCGTTTTCTGGTAAAAAATCAGCCCATGTGTTGCCGAGAGGTCCTGTTAGCTGTACTTTTTCGCCGGCCTGTAGCTGGAAAAGCTCTTCTGTTCCCTTTCCGCGCTTTGCGATAAGGAACTTAAGAAGTTTTTGTTCGCCGTTGTACTCAAAGACGCTGATAGGACGGGGAAGAAAAACAGAACCTCGTAAAGGCTTAAGCATAAAAAATTGTCCCGCTTTTGGCGCGTGTCCGTCCCAATTAAAGTGCAGAATAAAAATCTCACCGTTAACATGAAAGTTAGCAGCAAGCTCACAAACAACGCTCTTAGTCACATTTTCCTCCAGGAGACTTTTATGATAACAAACAATTACTCCGCGCCTCTGTGTGATGTTATTTCAAGTAAAATTTCATCGCGCATTTTGACGGCGGCGAGTCTTGCGGCTTGTGCGGCGAAAGAAAGGTCTGCGTTTTGCGAGTCCTGTTTTTGCCAGGCAGTGATGATTGAACGCGAAGCGTTAACGACGCCGCCGTTTCCGTTTTGTAAAAGAAGCGCCGCGTCCTGTGCGCCACCTCCCTGTGTGCCGTAACCGGGAATGAGGAAGAAAAGGTTTTGATGCCCTTGCCTGATAACAGACGCCTCTTCTTTTTTGGTACAACCAACTACGGCGCCAAATAAACCGTAACCGTGACTACCGCCAAATTTACGCGCAAGTTCAGATAATTTATTTCCCACTTCATTATAAAGGCGTCTTCCGTTTGAAAGCTCAAGATACTCAAAATCNCTCATTCCAGGATTGCTTGTNCTCATAAGTACAAACGCGCCCTTGCCCAGCTTTTGGGCTTCAGAAAGCCATGGCTCTATTGAGTCCATTCCCATGTAGGGGCTTAATGTTACAAAATCCGCCTCGAAATCNCCTGAAAAATGGGCNTTCGCGTAACGGAGGGCAGTATCGGCAATGTCGCCGCGTTTTATGTCGGCGATAACAATNCCTTTTTTGTTACGGATATACTTTAAAGTTTCGCTGTAGGCGCAAAGGCCGGCGTTTCCCATTTCCTCATAATACGCGATCTGTACCTTAAAACAGGCGGACACGTCAAAAAGCGCGTCAACTAACGCTTTGTTAAAAGCAAGTACCGCATCGGCGTCGTTTTGGGCTTTGCGCCTTTGCACGAGAGGGACATAATCCGCCGAAGTATCCAGTCCCGCGCAGACATGTCCCTTGGCCGCGACGGCCTCGAATAATCTGTCAACGGCGCTTTCAAGCTGTATCATTTTAGATCTCCTGCGAAAATTATCTCGTCGCAGTATTCGCAACGATAGGTGCGAAGATCCAGATTTTCAAGGCGAAAAACATGCGATAAATATTTTTCCGTCGAACTTATGCAGCGAGGGTTTTTACAGATAAGAACATTTTCAACTTTTTCGGGAAGCTGCAACTTTATTTTTTTAGTTACGCGCTCATTCTCAATGATGTTTACAGTGATATTTGGATCGATAAGTCCCAATACGTCAAGATTAATGGAGATAGTATTGTCAATTTTGATAATATCCTTGCGGCCGCTTCTTTCCGAAGACGCGTTGGCGACAAAGGCGACAGTGTACGGAACTTTATCAAGCCCTAGCCAGTTAAATATCCTGATACCAAGCCCTGCCTTTATGTGATCGATTACGATGCCATTCTTTATCTCATCAATATTTAACATTTTTACCTCTCATGCTAATACTCCCAATATAGATGCCAACAGCGCCATGCGAACGTACATTCCGTATTTTGCCTGGGCAAAGTATGCGGCTCTTTTGTCGGAATCAACTTCAACGGAGATTTCGTTTACCCTCGGCAACGGATGAAGAACTATCAAATTATCCTTTCCCACGGACATCTTTTCGCTGTTAAGTACATAGGTATCTTTCAGGCGGATGTAGTCATCCTCGTTGAAAAACCTCTCCCGCTGAACCCTTGTCATGTAAAGTACGTCCAGTTCCGGCATAGATTTTTCAAGATTTTCTTTTTCATAGAATTCAATGTTCTGCTTTTTCAGGATGCTTTTAATATATTCAGGAATAACAAGCTCGGGAGGAGAGATAAAGATCATCCTGATTTTATTGTAGCGCGCAAGGGCTTTTGCCAGTGAATGTACTGTTCTTCCGAATTTCAGGTCTCCGCAAAAACCGACAGTAAAGGCGTCGATTTTGCCCGAAAGCCGCTTTATGGTAAGAAGGTCTGTAAGCGTCTGGGTAGGATGATGATGGCCGCCGTCGCCTGCGTTGATGATTGGCACAGAGGAATAGTGCTTTGCCAACAGAGCCGCTCCTTCCTTGGGGCTTCGCATGACAATAGTGTCCGCGTAGCTTGCCGCCATGCGGATAGTGTCGGCAAGACTTTCGCCCTTAACGGCGGAACTTGAGCCAGGTTCAGCAAACCCAAGGCAGCTTCCCCCAAGGCGCAACATTGCCGCTTCAAAGCTTAGGCGGGTTCTGGTGCTGGGCTCGAAAAACAAGGTGGCAAGGAGCCTTCCGCGACAGCTTTCCCGCAGGTATTTTTCGTCTTTTTCTATCTCTTCAGCCAGCAAGAACAAGGCTTCCATCTCTTCTATGGAAAAGTCCTCTGGTTCAACAAGGGATCGTCCTTTAAGCATTTACCCTCCGTAAATCACCCGTAAAAACATAAGATAATTATTCAGAAACCTGATTTTCCGAACAATTCTATATTAACAAAAAAAAACCGCCATAAATGGCGGAACCCGAAAATATCACCTGAATTTTTTAAAATTGAAATCATACTTACAGATTATACATAATAACAAGACTTTTGACAAGTAGATTGAATAAAAAATGTTTTTATTATCGTCAAATATGATGAATAATGGCGATTATTATCGAAAAGCAGTCAATTCACTGATACATAACAGGTACGGATCCTGCGCAATCATGATTATTGACATAGGTGTACTGTTAAGCTAGATTGAAAGTATCAAGACAGACTAGCTCATGTGGATAGAGCGTCAGCCTCCGGAGCTGAAGGTGGTGGGTTCGAGTCCCGCGTCTGTCAGATGAATTATTTAGATATTTTTTCCGCCAACATTATCTATTTGGCTGTTCCCTTGATACTTTTAACCGTGGTTATATCCGCGGTTTTCCTGGACAAAAAAAGTATTCCCGTTATTCTGGTCGCCCTGTTTGCCGGAATTGTCTTTGGCAAAGACGGGCTTAAATTTTGGGATTTTGACGACATGGTTTACGCAAACCAGCTCGCGAATCTGGCGCTGGTTTTCGTTTTGTTTCACGGCGGATTTACTACAAAAAAGTTTAATTTAAAAATGGTCGCTCTGCCGGCAATAGGCCTTGCCACATGGGGAGTTGTGTTAACCGCCGTTTTTACTTTTGTGTGCCTGCATCTTTTTTTGGGGTGGGACAGAAATCTGGCTCTCCTGTTATCTGTAATAATTTCTTCAACAGACGCGGCGGCGATATTCTCTATTTTAAGAAAACAGCAGCTTGGGCACAAACTCTCTTCTACCATAGAAATAGAGAGTGCCGCCAACGATCCTATGGCTATCTTGCTGACACTGGTTATGGTGCAGACTTTGTCCACAAATGCGGATTTGAGTTTTCATATTCTGGCCATGCAATTTTTGTGGAAATTCGCCTCCGCGCCGGTTATAGGTTTTATTATAGCAAAATTTGTGGTGTGGCTTATTAACAAACTAACTCCGCAGGAAACGGGTTACTATCACATAATAATGCTATCTACGGCGCTTTTTACCTACGGTCTTACCGAGACGCTTAACGCGAGCGGAATACTGGCGGTTTTTACTGCGGGCATTGTTATGGGAAATATGTCTTTTGTACATAAGAGGGGCGTTTATAATTTTTCGTCCTCAATATCGCAGATATCGAATATTTTACTTTTTGTGCTTTTGGGAGTGCTGGTTGAGCCGAACAGATGGTTTCAGGACAATCTTTTTGTGGAAGGTGTTCTGCTTTTTATTTTCCTGTCTTTTGCCGCGCGCCCTGCCGCCGTTTTTTTGGGAACGATCGGTATGCGTATTCCGGTAAAAGAAAAACTGTTTATGTCATGGGCCGGTTTGCGCGGCGCGGTTCCCATTGTACTTGCTACATATCCGACGGCCTATGGAATGGAAAACGGAAAAGAAATTTTCAACATCGTGTTTTTCGTAGTTTTGCTGTCTTTGATGTTTCAGGGTTCCTCGTTAGGTAAAATCGCAAAGTTATTGAAACTGTCTACTGTATCGCGCCCCGAGCCGCCTTACAGTCTTGAGTTTTTTACAAAGAACAATATGGAGGCTGGGCAGAAACTGACGGTTTTCACTATCTGTATGCCGGACCCCGAAGGATGCGAAGGGCCTGCCATAAAAGACCTGAAATTGCCGGAAAGTACGCTTTTGTTGATGATAGCCCGAAGGCAAAAGGTGCCGAAACTTTTCAGGCAGGCGCAGAGTATTTTGAATTTACTGAGCGAAAACACCGAGAATCACGGGGAGGAAGCGAGGGAGCTTGTGGGAAAAGCGCAGGAGATAATTTTAAAAATAAATGAAAAAAGATATTTCCACAAAGACAAAAACGAAGAGGAAAGCGATATTTGGCATGTTCTTCCGCCTAGGGGGGATACAGTTTTACGCGGATGGGATCATGTAACGATTCTTGCAAAGGTTGGAGATCAGGATAAGGTTATAGACGAAATAAAGGGGCGTTTTAAACCGTTTTCTGCGGAAAAAAGCGCCGAAGAAAACGCGGGGCAGGGCAGGAGGGACGCTAATACGCCCGATTCAAATAATATTTGAGCTTCTTCAAAACATCGTCAATATCAAGCGGCTTTCCGATATGATCGTTCATGCCCGCTTTAAGGCATTTTTCAATATCCTCCCTGAAAACATTAGCTGTCATGGCCAAAATGGGAATTTCTTTTGCGTTAGGCAGATCAAGCGCGCGTATTTTACGCGTAGCTTCAAAACCGTCCATTTCGGGCATCTGCACATCCATGAAAATCAAATCGTACTTTTCGCTGCCGGCAGTAAACATTTGCACCGTTTCAAGGCCGTTTACAGCGCAGTCAATCTCAAGCTGCAAAGGTTTTAACAGTTCAATTACAATCTCGCGGTTGATATCGACGTCTTCGGCTAACAAAAGGCGGCGGCCCGCGAAAGTTTCAGTTTGTACAGCCCCGGCCGTTGTTTTATTCTGGGGGGAATCTGTTTCTGCGTGCGGGTTGTTTTCGCCGCCTTTTATGTTTATTGTAAAAAAGAACGCGGCGCCTTGCCCCAGTTCCGACTCGATCCATATTGTGCCGTCCATAAGTTCAACTATGCTCTTGGAGATTGCAAGCCCAAGGCCCGTTCCGCCGAATTTGCGCGAAGTGCTTTTTTCGGCCTGTTCAAACGATGTAAAAAGACGCTCTTTCTGTTCGCGGCTGATTCCGATGCCCGTATCCTTCACCGCGAATTTAAGCCTGTAAAAATTATTCATCGACTGTTCCAGATTTACACCGAGATATATCGAGCCTTCTTCGGGAGTAAATTTTACCGCATTTGATAAAAGGTTTGTTATAACCTGAGTCAAACGCTGATCGTCTCCGACAAGAAAACGTGGAACATCATCGTCAATATGCACGGTAAATGTCGCTTTTCGCTTACGGGAAAGCTGATTATGTTTGTTACTTTCTGAAGCAGTTTTTCAAGGTTGAATTCCACAAAGGTAAGTTGAAATTTGCCTGATTCAATTTTTGACATTTCAAGAATGTCGTTGATAATACCCAAAAGATGATTTGCCGCTCCTTCAATCTTTCCAAAAGCGTAATCTTTCTTTTCTAAATCGCCGGCGGTTTTGCCGATTATTGTCATGCCGATAATGGCGTTCATGGGAGTGCGAATCTCGTGACTCATATTAGACAGGAAATTAGTTTTCGCTACGCTTGCGGCCTTGAGATTTTTCCAGCGCAGTTTGCAGCATAGCATCCCGCTGTTCAAGCCTTTCCTTCGCCTCATGTATAGTCTGCGCCAGACTGCCTATTTCATCATTGCGGTTATAGCCAAAAATATCGTCTGCGCCTGTTTTGGCTTCAGACACGCTTTTTGTTAAATGATTCAACGGGACAAACACAAGCCGGTACATCAAAAGATTTCCTGCTATCGTATACAAAACAAACGCGAGCAGCATAACAATTAACAGCGGGAAAAGTTTCGCAATACTGAAAAGCGATCTGTTGTTAAAAAAAGTAACGGCTGACCAATCGGTTCCGTAAATAGGCGCAATAGACGCGTACCCGTAAGAACCTGAGCCAAGCCTGATAACTTCAGGCTGTATTTTCCTGTCAAAGTAACCGTCGATTTTTTCCAGGTATGAATCAATTGCCTGCGTAAACGCCGGATTCGAACTTGCCTCATGAATGTGATGCTCGGTTTCCTCGGTATAAAGTTCATAATTGGTACTATCCATCTGAATTATGCCGTCTCTGTTGATAAGGTAACCCTTTACGTTGTTGATGTCGTATTGGCCGTACATATCGGAAAGTACCGTTCCAATTCGAAGCCCCGAACAAAAGATGCCTACAAAGTTATCTCCGTCGAAAACTTTATGGTTAATCCACAAACGCCATCTATGAGAATATTTGTCTATGTCGATATTAAGGACATATTCATTCTCGGAAGCAATACATTCGTAATACCATGCGTTATCAGGATTCAGAGGGTCAAGTTTGTCGTACGGGACAAATTCATCAAACGACGCTCCGGCATTAATCGAAAACTCATTTAATGATCTGTAGATGCCGAAATAAAGTTCCACGCTTTGAAGAAGAGCGGCATAGTCCATCATTTCGTTAAACGCGGTAATTCTTTTTTCCTGATTNTCCTCATCGGCAAACCAGCTTGAAACAGCTTTTGAACGGGACACTTTTTGAATAAGCGCCAGGTCCCGNCTGATATAAGCGTTGAACTTTTCTACCGATTCTATCGAATAAAAACGGGCAAGGTTTTTTGAGGCGTCGCTTGTAATACCCGAAATAAGAATTGAGGCCATTAAAGTAATCAGGGTGAGAACCAAAGCAAGCATAATAGTGTTTACATAGCTTACATGCGAGGCAAGCCTGTCCTTCCTGAAAAGTTCCGGGCCAAAACCACGGCCTTTCCTATTCATACTGCCCATAAGATAATGATATATCCACCGGCACAATACTTCAAGGATATGGGCTGGGTTATTTTTATGTTTTGTATCTTATCTTAAAACTTCTGCGTTTTCATTTTTGNTCCACCTAACGGCTATGTCTACCGGAAGTTCGGAGGATATGTTCCTGATTGTTTTATTTGCGCCAAGTTCAAGCAGAAGCCTGATTGTTTGGGGCGTTCCGAGGCGGGCCGCCAGATGCAGTATAGTGTTTTCGGAACTGTCCTTTGAGTTTATTGCCCTTCCGGAAAAAAGNGCCCTTACACATTCTTCACCCTTGGTAAAGGAGATATCAGCTGGCGATCTGTTATCTACCGCAGCCAAGAACGGATCTGCGCCCGAATCGGCCAGTATTTTTGCTGTCTCCAGTAGACCCAAATCTATCGCAAGCCGCAGCGGTGTTCTGCCGTTATTGTCAACNGCGTTAATTCTTGCGCCCTGTAAAATAATCGTTCTTAAAATATCATCGGAGGTTCTTTCCTGTAACGCGATGTGCAGGGCAGAATTGCCCATGTCGTCCGAACTGGTGATTCTGTCGCCTGTCAAAAGGGCAGATACCATGCGGGACGATATACTTAAGGATATCTGGAAGGGNGTTCTGTTTCTTGTGTTACGCGCGTGAATGGATGCTTCNTTNCTGAGNAGCATATTTACAAGATCGAATCGTTCCATGCCGACAGCTATGTGAAGCGGCGTGTCTCCCCTGATATTTCTGGTTGCCGGATCAGATCCATTAGATGTAAGTTTGTCAACCGAGGAGGCGAACCCTGACCTGACCGCTTCCATTAAAGGCGTGTTTCCGTCAATATTGCGGGCTTCAAGATTAGCCCCTTCCTTAATCAGTATTGTTTCAATTTCACCCATTCCGAGCATAACAGCGTCATGAAGGGGAGTGTTACCGTTCAACGCATGGGCATTGATATCAGTACCGTAAAAAATAAGGGACGANGCNGCGTTGNCGGCGTTCCACCTGATTGCCGCGTGAAGGGCGGAGTTTCCCTGAGTATCCCGGGCATTAGGGCTTGCGCCGTTATCAACAAGCGCTCTTATTGTCGAGGGA
>JGI24698J34947_10001932_pt1 | contig 11035 bp, 7 predicted proteins | sample TergutMp193P3_FD_34947 | JGI IMG/M metagenome (IMG submission 34947)
ACGTTAAGCTCCGAGTAGAGCGTCCTCTCCCTCGCGTTGATGGGCCAGTCGCGGAAGGGATAGCTGTAGGTGTAGTTGTTCTGCTTGAGGTTGTCGCCAAAAACCCCCAGTCCGAGGTCGCGCCACCGTATGAGCATCTGGTTGAAGGTCTCGAGGTTTGTGAGGTCTTCCACCCTGTAGCCGGCTCTTTCAACCCAGTCCCTGCGGACGAGTGTGGTGTAGTTGTCGGCCTCGGGGCGCTCGGCGAAGAAGAAGACCTTTTCGTTGTTGATTGTGCCGTAGCGTTCAACCATGCCTCTGGTTCTGGCCCAGAAGCTCGGGGCGTAGTAGGCGATTTCGTCCCAGTTGAGCTGCTGGAGCACTCCCTCACCGTAGTAATTAACGGCGATTGGCATGTCGTAATGGAAGATGATGCTCGGCGCCCTGTGCGACGCGAGAAGCTGCTGGTAGTCCTGCACTTCGGTCTGCCGTCCAATGGCGACATACCTAACGTTCACGTTGTACCTGTCGCCAAACTCCCGCTGAATCCAGCGCGTCCAGTAATTGTCCGTTACGTTCCAACCCTGCAGGGCCCTTTCGTAGACGGGAATCTCGATGGTCACCCGCTGCGGGAAACCACGGGAATAGTCGGTAAAGCCCCCCTGGGGCGTTGCCGAGCCGCTTGACTGCTGCCCTCCGCCAAGCGCGAAAGCGGACGCGGACACAGCCAGGATAAGGAAAAGAACCGTTAGTTTTTTCATAAACTCCTCCTGTTATTTTCATCTCCCCATAAGGGGAAGTGTTAACCTTTTACGGCCCCTATCATCACTCCCTGCACAAAGTATTTCTGGATGAAGGGATACACGCAGATTATGGGCATGGTAGCGAAAACCACGCAGGCCGCCTTTAAAACTTCCGGGTCTGTAAGGTTGACGACCGTGGCTTCCATCTGGAAACTTTCGTTGGCCTGGACTATGAGGTAGTAGAGCTTCAACTGAAGCGGCCGGAGGTCAACCCGCTGTTTTATATAGAAGAGCGCGTCTTGATACGCGTTCCAGCGGCCTACCGCGTAAAAGAGCGAAAGGGTGGCGATTATCGGCTTTGACAGCGGGAGAAAAATCTGCGCCAAAATGCGGAAATGCCCCGCGCCGTCAATGCGCGCCGATTCTTCAAGGCTCAAGGGTATTGAGGCGACAAGGGCGTTCTTCATGATTATCAGGTTATAGGCGCTGAAGGAAAGCGGGAGGATCAGGCACCAGAGGGTGTCCAGCATCCCCAGGGAATTCATCAGGAGGTAGTCGGGGATGATCCCGCCCGAAAAATACAGGGTGAAAATGCAGAGGAAGGTCATCAGCTTCGCGCCCTTGAACTGAGGGCGGGACAGGGCGTACGCCATACAGCAGGTAAGGACCATTCCGAGAATCGTAAAAGTGACCGTAACAAAAATGGAAACGTAAAGGGAGCGGACTATGCTCGCGTCCATGAACACTTTCCTGTAGGGTTCCAGCGTCAGGCCCATGGGCCAGAGGAATACCCTGTTTGCGATTACGAAGGCGTCCGTGCTGAACGATTTTGCGACCACATGGAGAAACGGGATTATGCAGGTTAGGGTAATTACCGTTATAAAGAAGTAAATGAGCCCCTTCCAAAAGAGGGCAGCGGGGTTTCTTTTATAGGAAGATACCGGAGTTTTGCTCATAAAAGCCCCTCTTCGCCCAGCCTTTTCGCCACGAAGTTCGAGGCCAGGACCATGGCAAGTCCGATGACGGACTGAAAGAGGCCCAGCGCCGTCGCGCGGCTGAAGTTCATGCTTTGAATACCCCAGCGGTAAACCAGCACCGGAATTGTCGTTGTAAACTCCGTTGCCGCCACGTTCGCCAGGGCGTAAATGCGCTCAAAGGAGCCCCCCATGATGCGCCCCAAATTCATTATGAGGAGTATGACTATTGTGCTCCGTATGCAGGGAATTGTCACACTGAAGCATTGGCGCAGGCGTCCCGCGCCGTCCACGGTGGCGGCTTCGTATAACTCCGGGTTAATGCCGGAAATCGAAGCAAGATAAATAATGGTTCCCCAGCCCATGCTCTGCCACATCCCGATCAGCACATAACTGACAAGCCATGGCACATCGGACGTGAGGAACGGGAAGCGGTTCGCGCCAATGGAACCAAGGAGGTTGTTTATCATCCCGGTATTTACGCTGAAGAGCTGGTACGCGATCCCGCCGATTATTACCCAGGAAAGGAAGTGCGGGAGGTAGAGCAGGGTTTGCGTCACTTTCTTGAACCATTTTGTGGTTATTTCATTAAGGAGGAGGGCCAGTATTATCGGCATGGGAAAACCCATCACAAGGTCCAGGAAGTTAAGGAGCAGGGTATTCCTCAGGGCAGGGATAAAAAGACGATGGGAAAAAACCTCCTGAAAGACCCTGAAGCCCACCCAGGAACTGCCGAGGAAACCGCGGGCGATCCTGTAATCCTTAAACGCTATGATTAGACCGAACATGGGTCCGAACTTGAAAAGGAGCACAAAAACCATGGGCAGAAAGACAAGGGCGTACAGTTCCCAGTCGCGGCGGAAATAAAACCCCATTCCCTTTGGTTTTAGCGTCATTGGAGTTAAGCTTCGTGATGATCCACGTCGTGGTTCATCACGCTTGACATCCGCCTTTTTCATATATTAGAGTAATTTTGTAGCCGTTTTTTCGATCTGTAAATAATCAATTTTGACCGCGTTTATCATTATTGATATGTATCTAAATCTTTATACTATAATAAAATAAGCTGAAAAACCTTTTTACTGGCCCAAACAGCATTGGTTTTGCCGTTGTTTTAAATAGGAAAGAGTGTCAAAAGTGAATACAATTATCAAAATTGACCGGCTTTCTTCACGTTGTGGGTTTGTAGATTCACCAGCCTGTATTCCAGGGGGCTTAGCCCCTCAAATTTCCTGAAATAGCGCTTCAGGCTTTGGGTATTGCGATAGCCAATCGTTTTGGCTATTTCGGATAGTTTGAGCCTCTCGTCCAGAAGCAGGTTTTTAGCTTCCTGTATCCTAAGGTAATTAACGGTTTCATTCACGCTCTTGCCTGTTTTTTCCCTGACAATCTTGCGCATGTAGGAATAGCTTATGTTAACTTCGGCGGCCATGTCCTCAAAAAACATATCCGAGCGGAAATTCTTCGCGAGGCAGGCCATTATACGATCGATGGTCTGTTCATCGGCATCGTCCTTACGCAGATAATGCAGGATGTCTTCGAAAAAAACAACCATGTTGCGGCTCAGCTCTTCCAGGGTTTCCGATGAAGCTATGGCCCTGCATACATTTCCGTGACTGAAGAAAATCCCCGGAGTATTGATATTCATTTCCGAAAGACGGCGGATGGTCCCGCCGGCGAGCTGGTTGTAAATATAACATATGTTGTCGTAGGAAATGCCTTCCGTGGATCGAATGGTCTTCTGTATTGCTTCAAGTTCCATGTTGATCTGAGCCATGTTTCCCGCATGCAGATAATTGTTAATTTTTTCCTCGCTGCTATATGGGTAATAAAAACGCTTGCGCCCCTCTTTATGCGTCCACCGGATGATGCTGTTGCTTCCCCGCAGCATACGCATTGTTACGGCCTCGGAAGCCTGCCGGCTGCATTGATGCACGGCGTCAAGATCAAAACCTGTTTCGCTTAACCCGATGGTAACGGTAGTTCCAAAAACAGGCAGAGCGAGTCTCTGTAAATTCTCAAGAAAGGGGCCGAGTTTTCCGGCGTCATTTTCCTCGTTCATGTTGATGATGAGCGCGATCTGGGACTCAAGAAAATACACGCTCCTCTGTGTCATGGGCGCTATATTGATTTCCGCAGCGCGGGAAATGAAAAGGTAGCGCTGGTAAGCCCGCTGTTCGGCGCTGGTTCTGCGGTGGTAGTCGTCGAAATTATCCGGGGCGGCCATAGCCACCCTGAACAGCTTGTGGGGAAAGACCTGTTCCAGAATCTCGGTTTCCTGCCGGGTCAAAAGGCCGTCCTCAAGCAGGTTGCGGATTGCCAGAAGCTCCGCGTCCTTTTCCCTTTCGTCTAACAGAAACTTGAGTTCCTTTTCTTTGTTTTCGATATGGGTAAAAGCCGAGGAGAGGATGTCCATCTCGTTTCGCAGGGCCGTTTCATTGATGGCTGCGCTTTGCTTGAGGCCCTTCACGAGCTCTCTCATGGGCCTGGAAACCCAGAAAAATACCGCAAGTGCGGTCATGGTACCAACGAACAGGACGGCAAGCGAAAGAAAGATCATGTTGCGCGTGTTCCGCGCCGATTGGTTCAAAAGGCCGGCCATTGACTGCACCGAAATATAGACCCATTCGTAATGGTTGGTGGTTTTTAGCCAGGTATAGAGGTATTGGCCGTCCTGTTCGGTGATAAACTCGTAGCCGATAGTTTCCCCGCGATCGAGTATGTAAGCGATATGTGGCAGATATCTTCCCTGACTCAGGAAGTTTGTTTCACGCGGATGCGAAATAATCCTGCCGTCTTGCTGAAGAAGCATGATGCCTTCCTGATCGTCCCTTGACCGGTCCGGATTCAAGTTATTCGCTATCGAAGATTCCCTGACGTTTATTACGATGGTTCCGCTCATTGCCGTTGTTAGGCGGTTGAGGTTGTAAACATAGGAAATCACCGGGATTGTGCGGCCCAGATCCTGTCCCCGCAGCGTTTCCCGCACGGTGGCGGAGGGGAGCAGCCTCGGAACCCAAACGCCCCCAAGGCCCCGCCCTTGCCGCGAAAGAACGTTGAGCCATGAAGTGCTGTAATAATCGCTAAGCTCCACAATCCCCCTGTCCGTGCTGATCACGTAATCCCCGCCGTCAAAAAGCATAAAGACCGAAAGGATCGCCCTTTCGTCAACACGCGCGATGGAAATGAGTTCCCGCTGGAGACGCTGAATCCTCATGCCGTTTTCCACGTTTCCCTGTATCGCCGAATACTTCTGTAAACCGTCATAAACAAAAAAGTCGTGATAGGCCACAAAGCGGTGGGTATTCGCGGAGATATTGTCCATGAAAGCTTCGGTATAACGGCGGTTAAGCTCGATATTTTCCAGGGAACTGCGGGCTATTTCTTCTTCGGAAAATTTAAGTGTTGTAGAGATCGTATAACTCATCAATATAATAAAAGGAATAATGAGAATCAGAAACACTATGAGAGATAGCTGAACCGCAAAAGGCAAGCTTTTCACGCCGTACTCCCGTTACCGTCGAAATATTTCCTGCTCTCGGCGTAGAGGGTTTCCCAGAACTCTTCAGGTGCGTTAAAAACATTGCAGAGGACAGGCTTTTGGCTGTAAAGAGGAGCGTATTTTGCCGCGAAAGCTTTGGCGCACAGGGCAGCTTCTTCCGGCCCGGAGAGGACCCCCACGCCGTTATGCGTAATTCGCAGTCCGCTGGGCATGGAAAGGATGATCCTGTCGCCGTAAGAATCGTACAGGCTTTCCATGTCGTTTATCAACTGGCCTCCCCATGAATCCGCCCCGGCGGCAATGTATGCCGGAACCAGAAGCTCATTTTTACCGCAAGAGTGCTGGGAGAAAAAGACGCCCGCTTCATGGCAGTGGTCCACGACCTGCCTGATATAGGGGACAATCATTCGCATAACGGTCTCCAGAGAGAAGAAAGGCGCCCTCTGGGCCCCCCAGTCGTCGTGGAGGCTCAACAGATCCGGCTTGTACGTGGACACGTATTTATCTATCATTTTTTTGTACAGATTGGCCAATTCCTGAAAAAGCCCGTGAACGGCGGTTTTCTGATCCTCGTCGATCAAGGCGATAGCGGCGTTTTCGAAATCCATAAAAGAGATGAGCCGCTCAAAAAAACCCGTCAGGATGGAAATCGTAATGAAGCGGTCGGTTTTAATATACTCCCTGTTCGTTTCACTGGACGCGTCCCAATCCCAGCTGTCCACATCCGGGAAACGTATAACGCTTTCCCAATCGTTGGCGTTATTCAGGATCGGATTCCCCGGCCTGACCATGGATCCGAAAGCCGCCGGCACGTACACCCATTCGATGCCGTGGCGGTCGGGCCCGCCCGTCATCTCTTCCGGCTTCAGGGGGTTCGCCTCGAAGACAAAACAGCGGGCGATGTTATCCGGATCGATCCTTGGGGTGAAAAGCATAATGTCGGAGCCGACAGGTATCCACGCGGGCTTTTTGTGCGAGTAAACGAGAATGAGATTCTCCCTGGGGCTTATTGGCCTTGTATCGTTCACTTTTATCTGTTTAATAGATCCGCCAGTATCAGATAAGCGCAGGCCGCCCAGCTCCCGCCGGGCCTTCCCGCGATTCCTTTGAACGGATTTATGAGCATGATGAAGCCTCCGTCCTTGATCGTTCGACAATACCTGGCGGCTATCTTTTTGGCGAGTTCCGGTTTGCCTGCGTCAAAAAGGCCCGTACAAATGAGCATGTTGGTCGACGGCAGCACGTAGCCCTGCGCCATGTGGCCGCCAAGGGCGAAATCGTCCGAGGAGAGTTTTTCGCTGGCCAATCCGTATGGCGTCAGGAAGTCGCCTTCCACGGAGAGATCAGCCGCCATCTTGTCAATGATCTCCTGCGGCAGCCGCTTCCCGAGCACGATGGGGAGGTAGTTAATAAAGGAATCGGTCTTGACCTTTTCAAAAGTTCCCGCCGCCATGGAGACAAAACGTTCGCCGTCCCAGAAATTTTTGATCAATTTATCAATGAGATCTTTTGAACGCCCATACCATTCGCCGGCCTCGTTTTTATTTTTGCCCAGGATGTGTGCCAGATCCCCGGCGGCCTCGAAAAGCAGCGCCAGGTAAGAGAGGAGATCCGGGGCAAGAATCTGGTTGGTGCTCCGGAAAGCCGAACCATCGTCGGTACCGCTTTCGTCCCCGTGGTCGTACTGCGGTATGCCGTCGCGATCGTCGTCCCGGTATTTAAAATACCAGAGTCCCCATTTGGTAATGCCCCGGTACAGGGTCTCCAGTTTATCATGAGGCATCTCTTTGGCCAGGTCGTGTTTTTTCATGAGCAGCTTTATGGCCCAGCCATGGACGGGCGGCTTTAACGCGGAACTCCAGATCCTCGTATCGTTGTATATATCCATGAACTGTCCGGCTTCGCTCTGCTGATCGACAGGGTTAAGCAGAAGCTCCGTCGAGATTTTCAGATCGTTAAAACCAAGAGCAACCGCGTTATGCGCCTGCTGCCAGGATGACCCTGCCATATTTGAGAACATGTACATGAGGGGCCGCTTGATGAATCCCGCGGGGCCCACGAGGTGCGACCATACGGCGTAGGCTGCCTTTTCGCGCTCTTCCTCGAAGGGGGCGGGAAAGTGCGGGATGGTTTCCAGAAAAGCCTTCCATTCGGCGCCGGCCTTCTCCAGGGATTCCTCATAGCCGCTGTAGCTGTCGCGTACATGGCCTGCGCCGGGGAATTCTTCCACCGCGAGGAGGAAGGTTCCGTCCTCGCCGGGATTAATCATCACCTCAACGCGTGGGGTGTTTAGATCTTCCCATGACCAGGGGGCGTTTACATCGGCCTTTCCCTTCAAGAGCCGGTATATTACGCAGATGTGGTAATCGTGCATGCTCTCCCAGGCGTTTTCGCCGCGTGATTTGAAGAACTTATGCGATTCCGGAAACCTGCGCAGCCGGAGGCCCATGCCCCTGTCGCCTTTTATGAGTAGCAGATTTGGCTCCCCATAGCAGATATACAGGTTTCCGTGCCGGGTTTTTATCGTAAGTTCCGTGGCTTTACCCTGAACCGCGCATGGCACTTTTTTCCCGTTGAAGGCGGGCGCGAAATCCATCAGATGGCCGTCAGGCGGCGCCAAGCCGCGCCTCGAGCCGAAGTAGAGTTCAGGCGATCCGTAAGTGTCGTCCGTACCGGCTTTCGTGTACACGCCCAGATAGCTCCCAGCTTTAAAGAAAGGATACGCCGCGATGCTGTACAGGCGTTTGGCGTCATGGAAAAAAGGCGACTCCGACACGATGGTGAAGCGCCTGAGTATGTGCGCCTTGTTTTCTATCTCATCCACCATGGCCACCGCGTAGTCCGCGTATGAGGCGTAGCTTTCCCCTGAAGTATTAAGGATAACGAAATCCGTACCCTGCATGTATTTTCCGGAGCGTCCGCCGCCGGCATCGAAGTTTTTCGGCGGACTCAGGTAGGTCCAGTTCACCTTGCTGGCTTTGAGTTTCTCAAACGCCCTGAACTGGTTTTCCGGTCCCGGCCGGAAATCAATGGGAATGCTCTCAAGCACCCGTTCGGTCATGGTCTCATCCGTCCAAAGGCTTGACGCCCCTCCTACGCATAACAGCCGTACTTCCGGTATTGTTTCCATCTCGCGAATAAGGGATTCCATTGACGTTTGATGCTCATACTCGTTGCCCGGTTTGGAAAACGACGTACCGAAGGCGTTTACCACCGCGTCAAAGCCCTTCAGGTCCGCGGCTTTTATGTCGTGGATTTCCCGCTCCAGAACCGCGTAAGGCTGTTCAAGCCTGCCCGCGCTGCCCGGCCTGATAATGGCCGTTACCTCGTGCCCCCGGCCTGCCGCTTCCCTCGCTATGAGGCTCCCGGCCCTGCCGGTCGCGCCTATGACGCCAATTTTCATATAACGCAATCACGCATCAAATAAGACGGTTTGAATGCCCCTTGGAGGGCACCTTAGCGCCGCGATTCCGCTGCCCGCAAGTTCGTAGATCAAATCGGCTTCGGTTCGATTCATGACAACAAGGGCAAGGGAACCGCCTGAGTTTTTGAACGCGCAGAACTCCGCCATATTGCCCATACGCCCGTCAACAGTGGCCGGGGTCATGTACGAGTCAACCGAAAAACCAACGCGCCGCGCCTCCGGCCGGATAAAGCGGCTGAAATGCCCGATGTAGTAATAAGAACTCTGATAGTGAACCTCGCCGCTTTTCGTGTCGGCAAGAACCGGCGCGTCGCATACATTCCCTACATGGTTGGGACCGCCGCTCATATCAAGGACGATGTTCCAGTCAATCCAGGCGGTACATCCGTTGTTGAGATCGTTGATTATGTTATGGCCGTAACGCTCGCCTGAGAACCACGCCCCCGGCCTGGGGCCGCCTTCAATGCAGCCCTCGGTAAAAATCAGCGATTTGTCGGGGTAGGCCTGGGCGACTTTCGCGACATTTTCGTATTGATCGCCTGAGTACCAGTGGAAAGCCGCCCCGTCGATGTACTTGTCGGCGCCCGGTACCGACATGGACTCTGAAAACCGCTCCCACAGCAAATCGCGGTTATGATCCCACACGAATATTTTTATCTTCTTTCCTCCGGCGCCAACGTATTTTTCCAGCGCGGGCCCGAGGTGCGACGCGGCGAATTCCCCCTCCTCAAGGGCGGTATACAGGCACGAATCCCATGTCTGTTTAGCCGCCGGTTCGTTCTGCACGGAAACCGCCCAGGTATCTATGCCGCGCTTTTTTAGCTCGTCGATGAAGCGCACAAAATAGGCGGCCCAGAGCGGGTAATATTTTTTCAGCAACTTGCCGCCGTTGTTCATGTCGGCGTTGTCCTTCATCCACTCAGGCGGCGACCAGGGTGAAATAAGGAGTTTAAGGTTTTTGTCCGCAGAGTCGCGAGCCTCCAGAATAAGCGGCGTAATGTACTTGTCGGTGCGTTCCATTGAAAAGGATCCCAGGGTCTCATCCTGCTTTTCAACACAAGCCCAGTTTTCCAGTGAAAAATCGCAACTGTTAAGATGGGTCCTGGCAAAGGCATATCCATTCCCCGTCTTTGAAGAAAAATGCGCTTCCATGGCTTCCTTGCGTTTTTCCGCCGGTATCAACGAAAGCACATATCCCGATGATTCGGTTAATGCGCCGCCAAAGCCTTCAAATCGCTGAAATGTACGCGACGTATCCAGGCGAATTGTGCAGGCGAGGTGTCTCCTGTCCGGCTGTATTCGATTCGCAGGCTGAAGCTCCTGAAGACGGCTATTGGTATCTTTCGCGGTTTCAATTATTTTCTTTATATTCATAGTATAGAGTTTAACATCAAATCACGTTCCAGCCAAGAGGGAGAATCGAACACCCGACTTGCGCATTAAATAGGAAATTTGAATGTATCCTTAATTAAGGATTAGAAAATAGAAAACATTTTTTAGGTTTTTATGTTGTTCTCAGTAGACCAAATTTACATGAAGTGTTAGAATAGACAAAATTGCTTTATTGTGGAGGCTAAAATGAAAGTAAAAAACTTAAAAGAAGAAAGTCGAAAACCGAGCTGCGGTTGTGGAACCTGGATTCATCATTGGGAAAAGGGCAGTGGTAAAAAAAAGGGAGATTGTTGCGGCACAAATTGTCCGAACGATGCTGATCGCGGTGGCCATGTGCAGAAAAAGGATGTCAATGATGATAGCTGGTACATAATACCTATCTGTGCAAAACACAATAATCAATTTGGTAAGGAATTCAGTATCTATGATGATACAATACTTGTTCCAGTTGGAGCGACTAAAAAATGCGGTCAGTGACACGAATAGTTGTTGGTGGGGCTTGATATGGCTCCCCACAGATTCTGACAATTTTCGGTATTGTAAAACATAATTAAATAAGGTGAAAAGTCCATTTATCAAAATAGAGCCGTTATGATAATTTGATGGCTTTTCAAGAGCAACAATTACCAAAATTGAGGATGATGTACGACAGTACTGGAGTTATGCAATTACTGCATCTTTGCTTGTTTGGTTGGCAGAGATTGTCGGGAAATGTTTTCTATTCCTCCTAAACCGCACATAGTAGAATACCGCTTGGAAATTGAAAACGATATATATGCCATTCCAAACCTCTATTATACGACGTTGAACATGGTTTTTTTCTGCCACATTATCTGCCACTTTCAGTTTTCGAGGTTCAAAACGCTTTTTGCTTTGTTAATCTCTTCACATAAGTCTATATAATATATAGACTTACAAACAGCCAAGAGGGAGAATCGAACTCCCGACCTGCACATTACGAGTGTGCCGCGCTGCCAACTGAGCCATCTTGGCGGGTATCTTTGAATCTGCCCGAATATTT
>JGI24698J34947_10001933_pt1 | contig 11033 bp, 15 predicted proteins | sample TergutMp193P3_FD_34947 | JGI IMG/M metagenome (IMG submission 34947)
TTACACGAATATCTACGAATTAAGATATAAAATTGGGTAATTATTCGTGTTAATTCGTGTCATTCGTTGATAAAAAATCCTTAAGTTGACGATGTTGTGCCTGTCACCCTCGCGCTACCACACACTACCTGTGGTGTCGTTAGGTGTAATGAGACACCAGACAAATTCAGTGCCTGTCACCACCGCCCACCGCGCCTACTTCTCGCTTAATCGCTGTAAGTAATCTGCGCTGTATCGGGAAAAGCGTTTGCGCCTATAGTTGTCCTTCTTGAAAGAGTAACGATTCTGAGATTAGTACACCCGGAAAATGCCAGTTCCCTGATAGATATAACGCTTGAAGGTATTGTAATACTTGTAAGGCTGGTACAACTGGAAAATGCGTTGTTGCCGATAGAGGTAACGCTTGTTGGTATGGTTATGCTTGTAAGGCCGCTACACAACCAAAATGCAAAATTATCTATAGAGGTAACGCTTGAAGGTATGCTTATGCTTGTTAAGCTTTTACAACCGGTAAATGCCCCTTTATTGATAGAGGTAACACTTGTGGGTATGCTTATACTTGTAAGACTGGTACAATCGGAAAATGCCATGTCCTCGATAGTGGTAACACCTAGGGGAATAGTATAGTTTCTTTCCTGTTTGCCTCCCGGGTATTTAACAAGAACGGTCCCATTTTTATTAAATAGAATCCCCTCTATGCTTGAATACGCACTGTTCTGAATGTCTACTATTATGCTTGAAAGGTTGGTACAATGGAAAAATGCTTGATCCTTAATAGATATAACACCTGAAGGTATGATTATGCTTGTAAGGCTGCTACATCTCAAAAATGCATTTCCGATAGAGGTAACACTTGATGGTATTGCTATGCTTGTAAGGCTGCTACAACCACCAAATGTATCATCTTCGATAGAAGTAACGCCTGAAGGAATAGTTATGTTTGTAAGGCTGCTACAACCGGAAAAAGTACTAACCCCAATAGATGTAACGCTTGAAGGTATGATTACGCTTGTAAGTCTTCTACAACCGTAAAAAGCCCTATTCCCGATAGAGGTAACAGTTGAAGGTATGGTATAAGTTCTACCCTGTTTTCCGGCAGGATAAGTAACAAGTATAGTCCTATTTTTGTTAAAGAGAACTCCGTCTACGCTTGAATACGCATTATTACGACTGTCCACCGTAATGCTTATAAGACTGAAACAATCAGAAAATGCCCAATCCCCAATAAAAGTAACGCTTGAAGGTATGGTTATGCTGATTCATGAGTAACCATCGCTAAATCCTTACCAGATAAAGAGTTATCAAAAAGTTGTCTTTTTGAGACAACGGATTTGATACAAATAACCGTCCGGTACAGCGGTTACAGAGCATGGCAGCAAGCCTCTTTTTAGAGGTTTATTTGCACCTCCCTGGAAAACGTACCGTTTCAGGGAGGTTTTATTTTCTGTGGAGAAAAGAGTATGAGGCGGGAAATAATCGGTAACTGCGAACTCTATCTTGGCGACTGTCTGGAAATTTTACCAGACATATTACCAGAAATAAGACCAAATGCTTTAGTTACCGATCCTGTGTGGCCTAATAATTCCGTTCCCGAATTTGCTTCTATCAATCCTTATAAACTTTTTACGGACGCATGGAAACTTATTGAATGTTATGTGAAGCGAGCCGTAATTCATCTTGGCTGTGATTCATCTCCGGACATCCTGTATCCGATATCGCTTTCGTTTTTTCGTGTCGCATGGCTGGAATATGCAGTGCCTGGGCATAAAGGCCGGCTGCTCTATACCGGGGATGTTGCCTATATGTTCGGTACACCGCCTAAAGCATTACCAGGCAAGAAAGTAGTCCCCGGCAAATGTATTTCAACCAGCAATTTTGGCAAAGAAGCAGACCACCCATGTCCAAGAAAGCTGGAACATGTAAAGTGGTTGGTACATCAGTTCACAGACCTTGATGATATTGTACTCGATCCTTTAATGGGCAGCGGCACGACCGGAGTGGCGTGTGCAGAACAGCAGAGAAAATTTATTGGAATCGAAATAAACGGAAAATATTTTGATACCGCCTGTAAACGGATAGAAGAAACCGTTAGCCAGGGAACAATAGATTTTGGAGGTACGTCATGATAATAGTACGCGAAACGGACAGGGCGCGGATGCTTGAGCATAACGGGATACAGTTCTGGATACAGAAACGCTGGCAGAAAGCGGACGGAACCTTGACGCCGGCGGGCAAGAAGGCGATGGCCATCGCTGCCGATTACAAGCGCCGGCATGCGAATTTTGACGCTGCAAAAACATTCACGGTAGTGAGAGAAACCGCGGCGGCGGTACTGCTGGACTGCGAAATAATTGTGCCTAACGAGAGCCAGAGAGTACACGCGCGGTTTTGGGTACCGCGCTCAATGATAAATGATCACCGCTTTGTATCAAGGAAGGTCAAGGAAGTTGAAGATAAATTCCCGTTCATTGGGACTAAAGCTGTCTGGCCGGCACAGGGATAGGGTATGGAAGAGGCAGTTGTTTTAAAAGACATTCTTAGCGATGAAAATCGAGCTAAACAGTATTTAGAACAGATACGAGGCGATTTGTTAAATCTGCTGAAAGACGCTCCTATGTACGGTTCTTGCGGATTTGAGATTACACTTCACGGGGGAAAAATAACAAAGGTGAACAAGCAGTCAGAGGTTACCATAATAAAGGAGAAAAACAATGACAAAATATAGTAAGCACATAAACAAGAAATTAGAGCAATCAAATGTTGATGATTGGATGTGCGAAAATCTCAATAATATTCTTGATACAATTTTTAATAGATCAACAAGACTGACTGCTGGAGCTGCCCTTGTAGAAGTGGAACACGTGATGCGTCTTGCCAATCGGCGTAAAGAAGGAGGCAAAGATAATGATTTTCGTTTTTCTGATAGCAGCCGTTCTAATTATAAGTTTAATCCAGTTGAAAATTAGGCAGAACAAGAAGAAACGGTCCGGCGGTTTCCCGTACAGCCGGAACAAAAAAGGGATTCATCTCCCCTTGAGGAATGAATATAAATGCCGTTAGGTTTGCGGAAGTCCGAGACCTGGCCGGTTACTCCTTTCCGGCCAGGGGGTAGGCATTTTATGAGGCTGGTGTGGAAAAAAGATCATTGTTAATTACCGCGCAGAAAACGAAGGACGCATTGCAGATAACGAGCCGCGGGACAGAACGCGAAGCGCAGAGGCGTATTTACAGGAAACCGCCTCTCTTGCGCTATCCGCCCGGCAGAGGCCCGCTTGAGACATTTAACGAATGGAGGCGGCTTATTTAGACATAGGGGATATGTTGTAAGTGGTAATCCTATCCGGCTTATCGGATGTTGCAGGTTCGATTCCTGCTGTCCCCTAAAGGAGCGACGTTCTTATGAGTCTTGATGCTCCTCTCAAAAAAAGTAAGACCGTTGGCTGCCTGGAAGAGACAGGCAAATTTTTTATTTAAGGAGCGAGAGTATGGAAAAAATTTCACTGGATAAAATTGTATGCGAGAGCAACAGGAAGTACACGAAGGACGAAGGCTTTGAGCAATTGCTCAACAGTATCAAGCAGTACGGTATCATTGAGCCGCCGATTGTGCGGCGGGTGTCCCCTCTTCAATACAAGGTAATTGCCGGGCGCCGGCGTATTGATGCGGCACGCCGGCTTGACTTCACTGAAGTAGACTGTGTAATCCGGGAAGAAGGCGATCCTGTTGACGACGAAGAAATCGCGTTAACTGAAAACGTGAACAGGCTTGACATGCACCCGCTGGACGAGGCGGCGGCGTTCAAGCGCATGGCGGACGAAGGAAACCCGATTGAGGAAATCGCTCGGTACTATGCCCGCAGCCCGTCGGCGATTTACAAGCGGCTGCGGCTGGTCCCGCTTATCGAAGAGCTGAAGGTCTGGTTCCGCGACCAGGTATTGGATATTTCCGGAGCGGCGCTGCTTGCGGAACTGCCGGAAGAAGACCAGAAAAAATTCTACGGAGAGCATGAAGCGCGAATCACCAGAATAATTGAAGATAAATTTATGACAAATATAAAGATCGATAACAATGTGCTCTCTCAATTTGTATACAAACAGCAGAAAAATAAAATAAGAAAGTGTTTGGGTGATGTATGCCAGGTCTGCAAAAAACGAACGCATAACACCGAGAATGATTTATTCAAAGAATTCGACCATATAAACGACGTGTGCCTTGACGGGGACTGTTACCGGGCAATGTGGAAGAGGGTAATAGAAAACGCGCTGGCAGAGAGTTATAATCTTAACCTGCCGACAGACGCAAAAATCATTTTCAGGGGCACTGTTCTGGAGATGCTGTACAAACGGGCGACGCATGCGGAGTTTTTCTACGCGGACAGTAACACCCGGTTTGAAATACTTAAAGACAAGGATTGTGAATTTACCGGGGAAACGAAAAAAAAGACCAATGCCTGCTGGCTTATACACGCGGACTGGGACGGGGAAACTACTGCCAAGCGGGTGGGATACAAGCAGAAACCTCCAAGGGAAAAGCTTGAAGCGGCAGAGCAAGGCAAAGCGGGAACACCTGATAAAAAGCAAATTGAAGAGTACGGACGAGAAGTGCTGGATGCCATCGCGATTGAACGCGGGACAAATTCTGCGGAACTTGTAAAAGCGCTGCAAGAAAAGCGTTTCAATGATTACAGCTTCAACGATAAAATCAAAGAACTCGTGTATGAAAGGGTTGTAGCCATGCGAATAGAGGCAGAGAAATCCGGAGCGGAGCCGCCAAAGGATTATTTCTCGATGTTCATGCGGTTTGCTGATGAAGAATTATATGGCGGAAATACTTTTATCGAGGAAAGATTTACCGTCCAACAAAAACAATGGCTGCGCGATCTATCCGGGAAAGAATCCATAAAAAAAATATCTTTGGGCTTGCCCGATGAAACGCAAATGTTGTTTCATTTTATGATGTTATGTTTAGGCTTTGAAAGAGAAGTTCCGGAACCTAAAGAGCTGGAAAATATCCAAAAAGGTAAAGTGGAAAACTTATTCTGGAAATACGCCGGGATGGACGAGGATGAATACCGGGCGCTGTATATACAGGCGGCAAAGGATGTGACCGCGGAGGCGCTGGAACCGAAGCCGAAGAAAGCCGGAAAGAAAAAAGAAGCCGCAGAAGCCGCCGCGCCTCATGGCGAAGATGTGCCGGCGGACGCTTCCGGCGGATGAAGACAACTATCCTTTTGAGCCTGATGAAGATGAAGAGAACATTTACGACGCTGATAACGGCGACGATGATCCGGACGTGGATATGTCTGATGACGAGGATGAGGATGCGGCGTAAGAAGCCAAAGAAAAGAATAACTGTCAAAGCCAGGGTGGAACTTGAGCGGAGATTTTTAGGCGCCGTTATAAACCGGTATTCTAACCGCGGAGACATGAGGGAGGATGTGGCTTTCTTGAGAGACCGCCTTGGGATTAGCTGGCGCAATTTCCGGGACAAGCGGCATCGGGCGCTTTGGCGCGCGCTTGAAGCGCTGGATCTGAAGAGCGTTGAAGAGCGGATGATCGTCCTGGAAAAAGAAATGTACGCGGCCGACGAGGAAAGGGTAAAAGCGGATCCCAGGCTTGAAAGCGCGAAAGAAGCCTGGGAAACGCCGGGTTCGCCTGCCGCGGAAGATTTTAAGAAAAAACTGATCAAAGGTTCCCGCGGCCTTCTCTGGCTTGAGCGTGAGCTTGAGGCAGCCGGCGCGTTTCCTGTCGTGGGGGGGAAGAAGTACCTGCGGGAGATTGCGGAGACTGGGGAAGTGTTAACACCGGAGCACGTCGCTGAATTAGGTTTGTTTGGGAGATGAAAGAATTATTCCTATTTGCCGGAAATTGGCGAGGCGTTAAGGATGGAAATCAAATTGCTTTGGAAATGTATATCCGTCATTATTCCGCGTATCATTATAAAGACGGAAGAGTACGGAAACTATTTTGCGGCCCGGGAGAGAAAATGGTTTTATTAACAGTAAACGATGATGCTTTATTTGTATGGAGGAAGTTCATTGACAACAGCGGCCAGAAAGGTGTCAATTGCGCTGTTTTTCGTAATGAGGGGAGTATTACGTCATCGGTATTGATTAAAGAAGCGGTTGAACTGGCAAGGAAGAGATGGCCGTGCGAAAGGTTTTACACATATATTAATCCGCTTAAAATCAGATCAACAAATCCCGGATATTGCTTTCAGAAAGCCGGGTGGAAAAAATGTGGAATAACGAAGGGCGGCTTATTAATTTTTGAATTAGAGGAGATGAAGGAAAAATGAAATTCTACTGTAAAAAGTGCGGAAGCGAAGTGACTGTGGGGGATAAGGTTCCTCCAGAGGATATGCCATTTGAATCATACAGTATGGAATGTCCGTTTGGTTGGGAACATGGAGAAATGCAAAGTGTTCCCGATTACGAAACACTGGAGCAATGGGAAAAGCGTACAGGGAAGTTCTTTCCTGATGATGGGATAGTTTTTGTACTTGAAAATGACAGCGATGCTCCTTATTGGAATGTGTATAGGTACGATGAATTTTATGAAGCGGCAGGGAGAGCTATAGTAAATGAAATAATTGTTGTTGCCGGTCCTCCTGTACCGCCGCCCGATAACTGGAGGCCGGAATGATTGAAATACCCTATCTTATAGGTTTAAGCAAAATCTGTATGAGGGATAAAGCATGAGTGATGAAGACTATTATAACGATGAAGAAAAGGACGAAAGGGAAGTTAAAAACACCTGCGATGGTTGTGGCAAAAATCTTTATGAGGGCGATGAGTATTGGGGAAACAATCAAATCGGTACTTATTGTAAAGATTGCGCTGATAATGAAATAGCGTTTTGGTGGAACACAATTTATTAAAGAATTAAGGGAGGTTAAAAATGAAATGTTTATGCGGTTATAAAGGAAAAGATTTTATGCTGGCTGAATGTGTAGAGGTATATGAGCCAAATGCAGATGTAGAACAAACAAACGGTGAGTATTCGCAGGTCTACGCTTGCCCGAAATGCGGTACGTTGAAGATCGAGATAAAGAAAATTACACGAAATAAATAAAACAAATAAATGCCAGCAGCAAAACCGGCGCTAACGCCTGAACAGCAATATGTCCGCAAAGGGACGAAAGAGAAACGTTCCAAGCAGCCTGACCAGGAATCTGCCCTTGCGGGGCGCATGGCGGCGCACGCGATAAAACAAATTCCGAAAGAGTACGATCCCTGGAACGATAACGATTTAAACGAAGACGATCTTGCCGAGGACATTGTGCAGCACTGCGGCCGTTATATACGGTACTGCGCGGAGAACGGCTGGATGGGCTGGTCCGCGGAAGACGGCTGCTGGAAAGGCGAGGAACACGCGGAGAGCATGGTGCAGTGGATTATCCGGCATTACGGCAGGCTACTGTCGGAGAACGTGGGGGACGAATACCCGGAAGGGATTCGCTTCGCGCGGGGTATGCGCTCAAGCCACGGCATCAACGCGATTATGTCGATACTGCGCCGGGACAAACGAATCTCATTTATTTACGATCAGTTCGACGCGGATCCTTCCGTGCTGAACTGCAAGGGCTCTCTTTACAACCTGCGCACGGGCGACGTGCGCCCTGTTGAGCCTGAAGACTACATAACAAAAAGCATGTTCTGCAAGCCCGCGGAGCCGAAAGATAAAAAATTACCACCGCTGCCAAAACTGTTTGAAGATTTTATGTCTAAGATAACCAGCAAGGACGGCGAAATGAGGGCCGATCTTGGTATGTGGATATTATTTTATTTCGGGTACTGCTTGACTGGTGAAACAGGCGCGTCCTTCTTCGTCAACTTTCACGGCGGCGGCCAGAACGGAAAATCTGTTTTATTAAAAACGATGATGGCGATATTCGGCGACTACGCTGCGCCGATTAGCCATGATATTGTTATTGAAAATAATTTCGCGAGCCAGTTCGATTTGGCGAACCTGCCGGGCATAAGACTGGGAGTACTGGCGGATGCGGGGGAAGGGCAATTGAACATGAAGCTGCTGAAGCAGATTACAACCGGCGAACCCATCAGCGCAAAGCGAAAATTCAAAAAAGATTTTATACTGCGCTCCGTGTGCAAATTGGCGGTGGGAACAAATCATCAGCTGAACCTGAAGAATACGGGCATGGACGCGAAGCGGCGCATACGCATGATCCCGTTCGACTGGACCGTTCCTGATGAAGAGATAGTGCCTGACCTTGAAAAGAAACTGATGGAAGAAGCGCCGGATATTTTACGGCTGCTTATTTATTTTGCCGGCAAATATTACAGCAAGGGCGGCGGCGCGAAGGCCTTCCCTGCCTGTGAAATAATAGACGAGGCAAGCCGCGAGTACCTGGCAAGCCAGGACCTTGTCGGCCGCTGGGTGAAGAGTAATACAGAGGAAGAGCCGGGGAAAAGCGAAAACGTTAATGACCTTTACAAGAACTTCGCCGCGTGGTGCGGAGGGGAAGGCATCAAAAAAGTAATGGGGAAGAACAAATTCGGCGAACACCTCTCCGTCCACGTCAAAGAAAAGACGCGAAACAACAAGGATGTAATTTATCTTAATATAAGACTGTTACCGGACAAGGGCGGCGGATAGGCTGCGGATAAAAGCAGCGCAATTAAATAAAAAACAAAACTTCAGTTTTTCACACCGCGCCAGAGGTGTAATACCAGTATTTCACTAAAGCCAAAGTATTACACTAATTAGCCATAAATACGATGAAATTAGGCGGAGAAGGAGAAAATCCGCGCCCGAAATACGCGGAAGCAGGGTATTTTAATCTTAAGGTATTTCACTACTTCACGGTACTTCACAAAGTATTTCACTTAATAAGTCTTTACTACATAATGACTTACGTTAAATAGTGAAGTAGTGAAATACATTTTGATATTAATATAAAATATAAAAATAAATAAATGTCATTCTAATATATTTAATAATACAATAAGTACTTCACTAATTGTTACCGCGGTAGAAATAATGTGGAAAACTTGACAAAAAAGAAGAGAATATGTTATAAATAAACAAAGGATGACCGGAAAACCGGAATCCAGACACAGGCAGGAAGGTTCTCAAGGTGTTTGAATTCCGGTTTCTTTGAATAACAAAAGAAAACAAAACCTGAAAGAGCTTTCCCGCGGTATGGGAGAGCGAAATGCCGTTAAAGAAAGGACAGACAAACAACCCTCACGGACGCCCGCGGAAGAACGCATCGTTGACTGAATTGCTTGCGAAATATGGAAACAAAAAAGTCAGTATGCCGGGAAATATAGAATTTGATGGAATGAAATTAAAGGACGCGCTTGCGAAACGCCTGTGGCAGCTGGCGGTATACGATAAAGACCTGGCGTCGATGCGTTACATATTCGACAGGATAGACGGAAAGCCGGCAATGACGATAACAACTAACATTGACCGCGGAGATATGCCTATTATCAAAACTACGCAGAAAGAACTGTTCAGCGAAGAAGAAATGGAAGGAATACAGGATGAAGGAACTTTGGAGCCCCCAGAAGAGGCAGGCTCAAGCGCTGGCGAATGACGTGTTCGAGCTGCTGTACGGGGGAGCCGCCGGCGGCGGCAAGAGCGATTTCCTCTTAATTGATTTTTTGAACGGAACGAATGAATGGCGCGAATATTGGAAGGGCATCTTGTTCCGGCGCACATATCCGGAGCTGGAAAGCTTAATCGACAGGGCTAAACAGCTGTTTCTGCCGCTGGGCGCGATATGGAAAGTGGCGGAGCGCACGTTCTATTTTACAACGCGGTCCAAATTACAGATGCGCATACTGGAGAGCGACGAGGACGTAACCAAATACCAGGGACAGGCGTACACATGGATAGGCTTTGACGAGCTGGGGAACTACCCTACGGATTTCTGCTGGAGGTACATGATGAGCCGGGCCCGCAGCGCCGAAGGAGCTCCGTGTTATATCCGAGGAACCGCAAACCCCGGCGGCGTAGGCCACGCGTGGATAAAGGCGCGGTTTATAGACGGGCGCGAGCCGGGCAAGATATACCGCGAAAAAGACGGGCTTACGCGCAGTTTCGTTAAAGCGCTTATACAGGATAACAGGAAACTTCTTGACAACGATCCTGATTACCTTAAGCGCCTTGAAATGCTGCCCACGCACTTGCGCCGGGCCCTGCTAGAAGGCGACTGGGACGTTTTCGCCGGTCAGGTATTCGACGAATTCCGGAGAGAGAAACACGTCGTCAAGCCCTTTCCTCTCCCGCCGGGCAGCTGGAAACGTTTCTATTCTTTGGACTGGGGTTTCGCGAAGCCGTTCAGTTTGGGCAAGTGGGCGGTGAACGCGGAGGGCCGCATGATCCGTTACGGCGAATGGTACGGGTGCGCTTTGCACGAACCGAATACCGGTATAAGGATGGGCGCCAGCGAAGCCGCAGAGAAAGCCTGGGGAGACGCCATTGCGGAAGGCGTGACAGAATGCGTTGCCGACCCGGCTATATGGAACAAAACCGATGATGGGCCCAGCATCGCGGAGAAATGGGAAGCAGCCGGCTTCAAAATGATCCGCGGAAACAATGACCGGCTGAACGGGCTTATACAACTCCATCAGTTGATGAAGACAAAAGGCGAAGACGAAAAGCCGATGCTGTTAATCTTCGATCACTGCGTTGATTTTATCCGGACGATACCCGTTCTTGTGCCGGACCCGCGGCATCCGGAGGACGTGGATACGAAGCTGGAAGATCACATTTACGATGAGAGCCGGTACGCCTGCATGAGCAAGTTCGCGCACCATCCGGCGGACGCTCTGCGAAAGCAGAACGGAAGCTGGAATTTCGGCAGGCAGGGCGGCAGCTGGGACCCGCTGGCGGACAATACCGCTTAATTATTGTCATTTTTATGCTTGACGGAGTTTGCCTGTCCGTGTTATAAACGAATCAAGTAATAAAATATTGGCTACCGGAAAACCGGCGCTGATAGATACTAACCAAATTTCCGCTGTACGTTGTATTTGCGGGCAGGAGTGTCTATGCGCCGGG
>JGI24698J34947_10001934_pt1 | contig 11030 bp, 7 predicted proteins | sample TergutMp193P3_FD_34947 | JGI IMG/M metagenome (IMG submission 34947)
TTTTCTGCCTTGCGTCACCCAAAACCGAAAATCAAAAATCGTAAGTATATGCTAAATAACAACTTACAAAATTTACCCGGAAAAAGTGTCAAAGTCAGGAATTACACTGGATAGGCTCAATGTGCGGCACGCTCTCAGTTTTAAAATTTAATGACACATTCTATTTAGAATTGGAATGACATAGAAACCATAGCGCTTCCCCTAAACGCTAGCGTTATGCAATTATCCAATTGTACATGGGGGGAGGGAAGCAAGGTCAGGCGCCAGGCGCTACTTTCCGGTTCAAAACCGCACAGATACGACATCGCAGGCTCCCGACTGCGGACTGCGGTTTTGAACCGGAAATACTAATAAGATCAATTGGCTATATTCCAGTGCATCTTTTGCCTTAGCAGGTCGAAAAACGGCGCGTCCGGGTCCTGGAGCAGCGTTACGGCGCCGCCAGCGTCATACATCTGTATGCTGTCTCCAGGCTGAATCTGGCGACCTATCTGGCCGTCTATCGTGACGTGAGCTTCCTCGGCGTCGCTGAGTAATACAGTTACGGTCATCTGTGCCGGTATGACGCAGGGGCGCATGTTGAGCGAATGGGGACAAATGGGCGCGAGCGTCCATGCGTTCAGCGTGGGGTGCAGGATTGGCCCCCCGGCTGAAAGGGCGTAGGCGGTTGAGCCTGTCGGCGTAGCTACAATCAGACCGTCCGCCCGGAGATTAGCCGCAAGGCTGCCGTCAATGCTGAGTTCCAGGTTGAGTATCCTTGACAGGGAGGCCTTTGTGATAACCGCGTCATTCATCGCCTCAAAGGAGGCCGTCTCCTCGCCATCCCGATAGACGCTTACGTGAAGCGCGCATCTGTTATCGTGTATCAAATTGCCCGCAAAGTACTTCCTGACGGAGGCAAGCGCCTGTCCGACCGGATGGGCGGTCATAAAGCCAAGAAAGCCAAGATTTATACCCAGCAGGGGCGTACCGGAAAAACCAACTTGCCTTGCCGCCCTGAGCATGGTTCCATCCCCGCCCAAAACCAGACCCAGGGCGGGGCTATCTGGAATTGACGTATTCAGTTTATCGGGCGGCAAATTCGCTATGCCCCAGGCGTAAGCCATGGAAGCATCCCCATGTATCGCCCAGCCCCGGCTGGTAAATTCCGGTATAACCTGCTCTAAAACCCGGGGCAGCAAATCGCTGTGCGGTTTTGTAATCAAAACTAAACAGGGGGAGCTGTTGGCGGAATTGAGCATTTGAATATTATGAATCCGCATCTCGGAGTAATTCAACTTTGGTTTGGTTCACAAAGCCAAGTTCCGCCCGTGACTCCAGATAACGGCGTCCCAAAAAGCCCGGAGCGCTAAAAAAAGAGCCGCCCTGAATACCTGAGGTAATTGCAAAACCTCTGGAAACATCGCAAACCAGCGTGGCAGTCGCTGAAAAATGGGGGTCTGGCGTCCGCGTTCCTGGCAAATCCGGAGGTTTTGCAATTAGCTCTACCTGTTAGCCGCCTCACGAGACAAACGGGTATGAAATGGGTTAATCTTAAAAATGTATGGTCAAACGACAATCGGGTAAAGCGTCAAAAGCGGCTAATAGGCCAAAAGCGCCGCCTGCCAGGCAGCCGACAGGCTCAGGGAGGCGGGCAGGCCCAAAGAAGCCGATGGGGGCGGAGAGACAGACGGCCGCAAAGAAGCCGATGGGTCCATTGAAACAGCCGCCTGCAAAAAAACCGACAGGCAGAGAGATGACGGCAACTTCAAGGAGGCCGACTAGCCTTGATGTAACAATACCTTCCTTTGGGCCGACTAGTTCAGAGATAACCCTGACGATATCCAGACCGCTGAGTTCAGAAATAACGACAAGCTTAAGAAAAATCCCCAAAAAAAGCAAAAAAGGCAAGTGGTTTCGGCGCGTCCTCTGGACCGCCGTAGCCTGGACTGTAATCGCCTGCACCGCCCTGGCTATGGCGTGGTCAAGGTTTACCCGGGAGGCCGACCAGTATCTGCCGCTGTTCCTGCACCGCGTCCCGCCAGCCCATACCAAGGTTTTAGACAACAAGGGCAACGTCATCGGCATTTTTGCCAATCAAAAGCGCACGGTGATTGCATACGATGATATTCCAAAGGCGTTTCAGGCCGCTATCGTCTCCGCCGAAGACGCTGATTTTTGGAGCCACGGCGGCGTAAGCTCCCGGGGCTTTTTTGGCGCTCTCTATCGCGGCGTTAAGTCCCTTGGAAAAGACCGCGGCGGATTTTCCACGCTAACTATGCAATTGGTCAGAACCATTACGGAAAAACGGGAGAGAAATCTCCTCAAGGGCGGCATCACGCGCAAGCTGCGTGAGATCATCATTGCCCGCGCCCTGGAAAAGAACTTCAGCAAAGAGCAGATAATGGAACAATACGCCAACGAGGTGAATTTTGGCGCCAGGCACTACGGTATTGAAGCTGCTTCCGAGTACTATTTCCGCAAAAACGCCACGAGCCTGAATATTGAAGAATCCGCGCTGCTTGCCGCCATGGTGCAGAGACCATCCAGGTTTCACGACAGGCTGTTCAGCCCCGACCCCGCAGAAAGAGAAATTGTCCACAATCGGCGCAATTACGTGCTTTCACGCATGGCCGCCGAGGGCTACCTGAAGGAAAGCGAGGCCGAGTTGCTAAAAGAGCGCCCCATACGCCTTAACCGCGAAAACGCGGGCGAAGAAGAAATAGCAGCATACGCCGTCGAGGAAGTCCGCAAAGCGCTGGAACCCAAGTACGGAACAGAGTTGCTGATGGAAGGCGGGCTTGTGATTTACACAACCATAGACTCTATATGGCAGCAAGCCGCTACCGACGTGATGCAGAGGGGCCTGAGGGAAGTTGAGCGCAAGCGCGGCTTTCGCAAGGAGGCCGTTAAGTTTTATAGCGACCCCGAAACGGCTAAAGATCCATCCTGGCAGCGCTCATACGAGCCTGGGGATACGGCCAGGGGGATAATAATGGAATGGGTTGGCGATACGGCCATTGTCAGGATGGGCAAAGAAGAAGTTGAAGTTCCCTCCGCCGCCTTTGCCTGGGCCGGCAAGCAGGCCATGGATGTATTAACTCCAGGCGCGGCGCCGCTTTTCACCATTAAAGAAACAGATTCCATGGATCAGCCGATATCTTTAGAGTTAGACCAGACGCCTGAGGTCGAGGGCGCCCTGCTGGCTATTGATAACCATACTGGCGAGATAAGGGCGATGGTTGGCGGATATAATTTCAGAAGAAGCCAGTTCAACCGCGCCACCCAGGCGGTGCGCCAGGTTGGCTCCACCATGAAGGCGTTTGTGTATGGCGCGGCTCTGTCAGAGGGGTTTACGCCCGCCTACGTGGTGGAAGACACGCCCATAATGTATCAGCTTGTAAAAGACGCGCCCAGAAGGGTTGAAAACGGAAAAACGCACTATAAACCAAACAATTATGAGCGCGACTTCTGGGGGCCGGTCACGCTTTGGGAGGCACTTTCTCACTCCAGAAATATTCCGGCGGTTAAAGTACTGGAGCTGGCGGGCGTCAGATCGGCTGTAAATTTTGCTAAAAACTGCGGCATCGAGAGCGCCATACCGCCATACCCAAGCATGGCCCTCGGCGCCACAGACCTGACGTTGCAGGAGATGACCAGGGGTTACGCGACAATTGCCCAGGGCGGCTATAAGTGTCCCGAGCCTTTCCTCATCAAAAAGGTGGTTGACCGCAACGGGAATGTGCTTGAAGAGAGAAAACCGACGCCAAGGGCGGCTGAACCTTCCGTTGACCAAATAGCAAATTATCAGTTAATCCAGATGCTTCAGGGCGTAACATCGTCGGGAACAGCCGGCGGGACTTCCTCGGCGCTGAATTGGCCCGTCGCCGGTAAAACAGGCACTACCGATGAACACACCGACGCCTGGTTCATAGGCTTTTCCACCAGGGTGACGTGCGGCGTGTGGATTGGGCTGGACACCAAAAAGACCATATACAAAGGGGCCTCCGGCGCCAGAACCGCGCTGCCTATCTGGAGGGGCTTCATGGAAAAGATACTCAAGACCACGCCAAAAGAAGATTTCAGGGCGCCCCAGGGTCTTGAGTGGGTTGATATTGACATTGATACAGGGCTGCGGGCGGGGCCTGGCACAAAGCGGATGCGCACGCTTGCCTTCCGGCCAAGCACGGCGCCCCTGCATGAATCAAACCCCATGGCCGTAGCCAGGGCCGCCGAGGCAAAAGCAAGGGCAAAGGCCAGGCAATACGCCGAGGAACAGCGCATGTGGGGCGAACCCGGCCAAAAATACAACCCCATGCCCCCGGAGCACGATTCATTACTGGATGATGAATATTAATTGCATACGCTGGTATAATTATTTGAATCCATCCTAATCGGGATATTTTCGCGTTTAAGGGAGAATTAATGCCCATGGAAGTAGCGGCGCTGAATTTGCAGGAATTGAAGGAGCTTTCCATTGGCCGTCTGGCCGAGATGGCCAAGCAGCACGACATTGAAAACCCTCTGTCCATGCGCAAACAGGAGTTGATGTTCCGGCTGCTCGAAGCCAAGGCCTCAAAAGAGGGGCTGTTTTTTGCCGAAGGACTGCTTGAAATTTTACCGGAAGGCTTTGGCTTCCTGCGCTCGCCGGAACAAAACTATCTGGCCGGATCAGACGACATTTATATATCGCCAAGCCAGATAAGAAAATTTGGGCTTCACACAGGCGATATTATTTCAGGCGTAATCCGCCCCCCCAAGGAAAACGAAAAATTTTTCGCCATGGTCAAAATTGACGCCGTGAATTTTGACCCGCCGCCGGTTGCTAAAGAGCGCGTCCATTTTGATGATCTCATTCCGCTGTACCCTACCCAGCACCTCAAGATGGAAAGAGACCCTCAGGAATTAAGCACCAGGATAATGGACCTGATGACGCCCCTGGGCAAAGGTCAGCGCGCTTTGATTGTCGCTCCGCCAAGAACCGGCAAAACCGTTCTGCTCCAAAACATAGCCAACTCAATAACGACCAACCATCCAGAGGTCTTTTTGATAGTGCTGCTGATAGACGAGCGTCCCGAAGAAGTCACCGACATGGAAAGAAACGTCAAGGGCGAGGTAGTAGCAAGCACATTTGACGAACCCGCCGCCAGGCACGTCCAGGTGGCGGAAATGGTAATAGAAAAGGCGAAGCGCCTTGTGGAGCATAAAAAAGACGTGGTCATACTGCTGGATTCAATAACCAGGCTTGGCCGCGCTTACAACACGGTGGCGCCGCCCAGCGGCAAGGTGCTCTCAGGGGGTGTTGACAGCAACGCCCTCCAGCGCCCCAAGAGGTTTTTTGGCGCGGCGCGCAGCATAGAAGGCGGGGGCAGCCTGACGATCATAGCTACGGCGTTAATTGAAACGGGCAGCCGAATGGACGACGTGATATTTGAAGAATTTAAAGGCACGGGCAACAGCGAAATTATTTTAGACCGCAAACTAAGCGACCACAGGATATTTCCCGCCATGGACATACAGCGCTCCGGCACTCGCAAAGAAGATTTGCTGATTGACGCCCAACGCCTGGCGATGATTTGGGTATTGAGAAAAATACTCGCCGGCAGCAGCCCCGCCGAATCAATGGAGCTACTGCTCGACCGCCTGAAAAAAACCAAGACTAATGATGATTTTTTGGCCAACCTGCAAGACGCGTCGGCGAATGGAAGGCGTTAGAGCGGTTCAACTTTGAGATACAACCTATAGCTCAAAGCGACGTCCGCGCTTTTAGGCTCCCCGCCTTTGGCGGCTCGCGGAACGAAAGGCGCAGACTGCGCGCTCCGCGCGATTCAACTTTTCAAAGCTGAATTGGTCTGGCTTTTGCTAATATGTATAGCCACAATCCCAAAGCACATATCCCGCCACGTCACATCAACAAAACCCGCGTTTTTTAGTTCCAGCGCCAAATCTGGTTGTGACGGGAAGCGCTTGATGCTCTCGGGGAGATAGGTATAAGCGTTTTTATCGCCGCTTATCCACCCGCCCACCTTTGGCAGTAAATATCGGCTATAAGCGCTGTAGAGCAGCCTGAGCCATTTCCGCCTGGGGCGGCTGAATTCCAGTATGACCAACTTTCCGCCGGGTTTTAGAACTCTGTTGAATTCGGCGTACGCCTTTTCACGGTGTTCCACGTTGCGTATGCCGTAGCAGATAGTGAGGGCGTCGAAGCTGGAATCCCGGAATGGCAGTCGCTGGGCGTCCGCGCCAACGGAGCCCAGGATTAAATCCGCCACACCGCCCAGCTTAAATTTTTTTGGCCCAAGGGCCAGCATCGGCATGGTGAAGTCGCTGGTTACTACATAAGCCCCGCGCTTTGCCAGAGCCAGCGCGCTATCGCCAGTGCCTGAGGCAACGTCCAGAATTCTCACGCCTTGTTTAGCGTCAGCCGCCTTTGCCATCTCGCGCCACCAGTGGAAGTCCAGCCCCAGGGATAGCAAGTGGTTTAAGACGTCATACCTGTGCGCTATGCCGCCAAACATGGTCTGAATGTGGTTTTTTTGGGGTTCGGGTTGTGTCACGAGCTTCTCATTTTAAATAAAAAAACGATGCGTTACAAGGCGATTCTTGGTATATCATGTGTGATTCCGCTTCTGCTTTAAAATTGCGTCTCGCAATCCTGAAGCAGAAAGTTGTCTTAAAAGCCCGCGCGTCACTTTCTTCTCGAAACAGCTCAAGTTACACCGATAGGCTCAAACGCGGCGCAATTCTCATCTCCAAATAAAATGGCACATTCTATGTAGAAATAGAATTGTACGTTATAATGTTCTTATCGCTCTGTTCATTTAATGGGAGATTATACGCCATTATACAAGCTCCCATTAAAAGCATTGAAGCAATTGTATGAACAACGTGCACAAAACAGTCAAAGCGCCAGAAAAACAAAATATATTATGTTTTTCTGGCGCTTTGACTAAAAAAAATAAATTATTGGCCTACGGCGGTTTGCAACTCCCTGGTGCGGTTGGCCTGCCTCTGGCCCTGCTTCTTGTGAACTTGTGTTTCAAGTTTATCAATGGCCTGGGACAGGCTCTGGTACATGTCGTCTGTCACTGCGCTGGCGACAAAAACGCCTGTCTTGGATTTAAGCGCGACATTGGCTTTATGCCGATGTTTTTCCACACTCATCGTTGTGTGAATATCAATGATGTCGTCAACGTAGGTTGACATCTTGCTCAACCTTTCCTCAGCGTAACGCTTGAGGCTTTCTGAAACCTCAACGTGTCTTCCGGTGAAGATCACTTTCATAGCAGACTCCTTAAGAAAAGGGGGGCTTCAATGGCCCGTTTAGGTAACTGACCCTTAGTGCCGTTCACGGGGAACAAGTTCCACCTGGGTCGCTCAAATATTCAACGGCGTTTCATCGGCGCCTGCGTTGGGAGGCTGAGGGGATGCGCAATTCTTCCCTGTACTTATTGACAGTCCGCCGGGCAACCTTGACGCCGTCCCTGTCAAGCAACTTTGCTATCGCTTCGTCTGAAAGCGGCCTTGCCGGGTCTTCGGCCTGGATTACGGCTTTTATGCGGTGTTTAACCACCGTCGCCGATACGTCATCGCCGCTGGAGCTTCCAAGACTCGCGCTGAAGAAGTAATTCAGATCAAAAAGCCCCTGAGGCGTGTGTATCGTTTTAGACTTGACCACCCTGGAAATAGTTGACTCATGAAAACCCGTCGCCTCGGCTACATCCCTGAGCACCATCGGGCGCAGTTTTTGTATGCCGTGTTCCATAAAATCCTGCTGGAGGTCAACGATACAGGCCGAGACGCGCAGCACCGTGCGATTGCGGTCTTCTACGCCGCGAATGAAGTCCCTGGCGGATCTGTATCGCTCGCGTATATAATCTTTATCGCCCTTTTCACGGCTTGCGCTCAGAAATGACTGATATTTTGAATTTACTCTTAAGGGGGGGATGCCATCGTCGTTCAGATATACCTTCCAAGTCCCGTCTTCACCCCGAAGCACTACCACATCGGGTTTTATCACACGCTCGCCCTCCGGGTCAAAGGCGCGGCCCGGCGATGGATTTAGGTGTTTAAGCACGCTCATGGCTTCCCTAAGCTCTGTTTCAGAACAGTTCAACGCCTTGCGCAGTTTGGCGCTGTCCCGTTGACCCAGCAGATCGCTGTGATCCTTGATTATGCGCACGGCTAAATCGTCAGGCTCCGCGCCCGCGTGACGCAGTTGTAAGAGCAGGCTCTCCTGCACCGTAAAACAGCCGACGCCCGATGGGTCGAAGTCTTGCAGTATTTCAAGAAGCTCCGGGAGCATGGCCGCGTCTATGCCCAGTTCATTGGCGAGTTGTCCGGGGGTTGCTTCAAGGGGGCTGTCCTGGTCAAGGCGCAGAAAGCCTTTAGGGTCAACGTGGTCAATCAGCGCCTCTAAGACAGCGCCCCTTGGGTCACTGTCCGAAATAGCCTGATATAGCTGGGAGAGTAAGTGTTCGTGCAATGTTACAGAACTTGTCAGGTTGTCTTCCCAGCTTGTGCGGTCTTCATCCGGCAGGTTGCTGGTGCGGGGCAGATCCATATCCCACGCGTTTTCCGCCCCCATGTCCGTTTCCTGAACCTGGGCCACGCCTTCGCTGGTGAATTTTTCCAGGTTGTCCTCGGGGTTCATCTCCTGGGCCGCGTCAATCATCGGCCCTAAGTCAACAGAATCAACGCCTTCGGGCAGTTCAACGCCCTCAAGCGCAGGGGAGTCGTCAATGGTTTCGGAATCCCTGCCTTCCATCAGCGCCTCTGTTGTTGGCGTTTCTGTCAGGTCATCGGGCACTTCAAGCAGCGGATTGACTTCCAGCTCTTCTTCAATGGTCTGAGCCAAATCTTGTAGATTCATCTGCCATAGCTTGAGTTTTAGCTGCATGGCGGGCGTCAGCGCCAGATTTTGGCTCTGCGCCACTGTCTGTTTGAGGTTGTGTCCGAGGGTTACCATTAGTCCAACCTGAATCTTTCTCCCAGATACATGCGCCTTACGTCCGGGTCTTCCGCTATTTCGGTGGGACGCCCGTGTTTCATGATCATTCCATCAGCCAGAATATACGCTCGGTTTGCAATTTGCAATGTCTCGCGCACATTGTGGTCTGTAATCAGTACGCCTATGCCCCTTGAGTTGAGTTCTGCTATTAAGGCTTGAATCTCCAGCACAGATTTTGGATCAACCCCCGCGAAGGGTTCATCCAATAACATTATACTGGGAGAAGTCACCAGCGCGCGGGCAATTTCGCATCTTCGTCTCTCGCCGCCGCTCAGGCTCATGCCTAACGTATTTTTTACGTTTTTAAGATGAAATTCCGACATTAACCTCTCGCAGCGCTCCTTTTGTTCCGCGCGAGATATGGGTTGCAATTCCGCTAAGGCCATCAGGTTTTCCCAAACCGTAAGCCCGCGGAAAACGCTGGATTCCTGGGGAAGATATCCAATACCCATGCGGGCGCGGCGGTGCATTGGCACGCGGGTTATATCCACGCCGCGCCAGAGGATTTTCCCGCTGTCCGGCGCTTCAACGCCTACGACCATGTAAAAAGTGGTTGTTTTTCCCGCGCCGTTTGGTCCAAGCAGGCCAACCACCTCGCCGGGGCTTATTTCCAGCGAAACGCCGCGCACAACAGTTCTGTCGCCATAACTTTTGTGCAGGTCAAGAGAGACCAGAACAGCATCTTCACTCGTCCCTTGACTGGTTGGCAAATCGCTCATTGACGGCGAATTATCAAAAGAGGGGTTACTTTCCAAAGGGCGCCTCTATTTTTCCACGGACTTGTCCAGACCAGTTTATGCGCGGCCGGCTCTTCCCCTGTTCAAAGTTGAGTTCTAAAAACTCTCCAACGCCGCTCCCCAGGCTGCCTTGCAATGACGCCTCACCCTTTGCGATGATTTTGCTTATCCGATTGTTGTCAAATGTGATAATCGCCTCTTGGGCTGAAAACCTGTAGGTTTCGGTCAGGCACTCGACTCTGCCTATTAAATGGGCTTCCTTGATAGAATTGATATTATCATTTCCAACAACTTCCGCCCTGTCGGCCCTCAATCCAAAGGTTTCACCCTGGATGTTCAGACTGCCCTGTATGCCAAGGGGAAATTGTAGTTGATTGTTTTTGCGTATAATTTTTTCACCTGAAAGTCTGCGCTCAAGTCCTGTTAAAACTGCGGGATTGCCCGTAAAGGTGTATATAGATTCAGGGGATTCATTCCAAATTAAACTATTACCTCGCAATGAACCCCAATTTTTATAATCCGCTCGTATAGGTCCGTTAAATATCCATCGGGAAGCAGTTCCGGAGGCTGACTTTGCTGAAAAGCTGCCGCCTGTTACAGTTCCATACACAGGTTCATCCAGGCGCCAGATGCGTTCAGCAATCAGATAGGTCATGACGGGAGCGCTCAGCGTGTTATTGTCCCAGGTAAGGACAGGGTTTCCCTCAGATCGGATAGAGCCTATGGCCATGTCTTTTGGCAGTTCGTTTCCGGGGGCGCTACGATAAAAGGCTCTTGGCGCTCTCAATAGATAATTTGCTGCACGTCCGTTTTTTTCTCTCAGGTCTAAATCCCACTGAACATTGCCCTCCATCTGCAAGCCGGCGCGCGTCAACCTGGCGCCGTTTGCGCTGACCTGGCGTACGTTTATCGCGGACGCGCTTCCATCGTTATTGGCGGCGTCCAAAAGACCCTGCGCCCGAAAATCCTTTAGTTCCAGCGCATCGTGTGAGTTGGGCGGATTGGGAGAATTTTGTGTGACGGATATATTAGACGAATTGGACGAAGGCGACCGTATAGCTATGCCTTCCGACGCGGTACCATTCCAGCCCCGTTGATGCTCGAATTTAAGGGGGGCTAAAAATCGCAGCGTCTCTCCCGCTACCTCCACGCGCTCGGCCCAAATTTGCCCGCCGCCCATGGCGCTCTCGCCTATAAGGGTAGCTTGGGCATTGATTAAAATTCCCGTTGAAATGCCTGTGGCGTCAAGGCTTTCAGCCTTGACGCTGCGAATTATGTCTGATCCGGTGGAATTCCACACAACC
>JGI24698J34947_10001935_pt1 | contig 11029 bp, 5 predicted proteins | sample TergutMp193P3_FD_34947 | JGI IMG/M metagenome (IMG submission 34947)
GAAAAAAGCGGGAGACGGGGATCGAACCCGCAACCTCAACCTTGGGAAGGTTGCACTCTACCATTGAGTTACTCCCGCGCTGTTTTTAATAAAATAATTGATGCCGGAAATAATGTCAATACATTAATTTAATTTTTTTTTTAATATTTCAGCAAACCAAAAAACTATCCATTATATTGTCTATATATGGGCATGATTTTATTGGGCCGCTTCCTTCTGATTGGGCATATAGCGCAGGCGTCGTCTTGATTTTGGCTTTAAACGCGCCGCCGACAGGCGGAGTAATTGTTGTCATATCCTTAAAAAAAGCGAGGTTTTGCATGAAAAGAGTTACGCTCGCAGCAGCCGCGTGCTGTTTGATGTCGGTGTCTTTCGCGTTCGCGCAGGGGGGGCAGAACGAGGTGTTTCCACTTGTGCTCGGCACTCAATATGGCAACGGGTTTGACAAGGACCATCAATGGACGCAATACCAGACATCCAATAGGTTTGTCATTTATTATAGTGACAGCGAAGCGCCTATAACCCAAAGCGCCCGGACGAACGCTCTCAACGAACTTGAGTTCATCTACGATTCATATATGACCGAAAGCAAATTTCAGCCGCCTTTCACCAGAAACCCGAATGACAAGAAAAAAATGGGAGTTTACGTTTTGAGAGCGAACGAAGGCCACGCTTTTGGGGGAACGTCAGCCGGCGGTCCCGGGATGTGGCTCTCTGCCGGCGCGGTCAGCGATAAATGGGCGCTCGCCCATGAGTTTATGCACGGGCTTCAGCAAGCGACAAGCGGCTTGCCCGGCGGCAGTACCAATCAAGCTACAAATTTCGTAGGTTGGTTTCACGAAAATCACGCGAATTTAATGCCCCACCAAGTTTATAAAACAGAAGTGCATTACTGCGCGGAGATGTACACCCGCACCGCGGAGCTTTACTTGGGCAGTACGCGCAACCGTTACTGCAGCTGGCAATTTTTTGAACACGTTATAGACGTAAAAGGCGTTGAGGTTGTAAATGATATATGGGCTAAATCCGTAGGTCAAAACGGTACGGACCCAATGGCTGAAATTATGCGCCAGAACTCTATGAGCCAAAAGGATTTCAACGATTTATTCGGCGAATTCGCTACCAAGGCGGTAATTTGGGATATGAAACGCGGTTCGGCCCTTTTCCGCAACGCGTATAACGGCGTAAACGACAGGTTTAAGCGCCAGAGGTACGCATATTTAGAAGCCCTCGATTCAACGGACGGGGCGAACGGGCGTTTTGTGTCGCCGTTTATGTTCTCTCCCCAACGGTACGGCTTTAACATAATCCGCCTTTACCCAAACGCCAACAACAGTACCGTAACGGTGAAATTCAGGGGCGATGTGCAAACCCAAAACAACATTCCAAACTACGCGAGAGCGCAAAACTTGGAACCTGTTGCCGCAAACCTCCCGAACGACCCGCAATCCGACTGGCGCTATGGGCTTGTCGCGGTAACAGGTGACGCCGCCTCAAGGACAGGTACAGTAACCGCCCGCTACAGCACGGTTATGCGGGCATCCGACGGCAGCCCCAACGTTTCCATAACCATGCAGAACAGCGAAACACAGTTATATTTGGTAGTCGCGGCTACGCCGAAAATTCACCATAAAATAACTTGGGACCAATATTTTTACACCATATACCGTTTTCCGTATATGGTGGAAATCAGCGGCGCGAAACCGGACGGTTTTCAAACTATCGCCAATCCGGCGGGGAGCGCTCACGCTAACGGCGGGGGTTTTGTGCAAAGCACGGCAACAGTGGCGGCAACGGCTTATGTTGGGCCGAATGCCCGCGTTACGGGAACAGCAAGGGTGCAAAACAACGCCCGCGTAGAGGGCCGCGCCGTTGTAAGCGGCGGAACGGTTCAGAACAACGCAATTGTAAAGGATTACGCCAAGATTTCCGGCGGGACAATTTCCGGCAGCGCGATTATTTCCGAGCACGCAAACATTTTAGGCGGGACTTTTTCGGGAAACGCCAGAGTTTATGGTTTTCCGGTAATTACAGCGGGCACGGTAACCGACAACGCGCATGTCGGCGGGGTTGGCGTTATAGAAGCCGCCATTAACCTTTCCGGTACGGCGCAGCTTCAGGGAGATATAGAAGTCGGCGCCTTTACCGCCAACGCGGGCGTGTATTTCGGCATTGTAGGCGAAGACCAAACCATTGGCAAAAACCGCTCAACCGCGGATTACGGCGGGCCTGTGCCGAAAAGGGAGGTCACCAAGCCGCGCTCCATGCAATGGTATGACCCCGTCACGGTACCCCCTGCCGGCGTGGCCAACGCCTCTGCCGCCGCGCGCGGCGCACAGTGGTTCAAGTTCGACGGCCGCGGGGTGTTGAGGTATGACCTCGGCGGGGCGCGGTCAGGCAACCTTAAAATATTCGACAGCCGCGGAAAGCTCGTTAAAAACGTCGCCCTCGGCGGGGCGGGGGCCCAGTCCGTCGTAAACGCGAACGCCGGCGCCGCCTCGCAGATGTTATTTTGGAAAGCGGAAGCCGACGGCAGGGTCGTGGGCCAGGGGAAAATAGGAATCAGGAAATAATCCGCCTACCTCTCGCGGAAACCTTAAGCCGGGCCATGCCCGGTTTTTGTTTTCCGCCGCACTCTCCGTTTTTTTATTTTATATTTTGGGCGGCCGCCGCACGAAATATATATTCTTTACCGGGGCCGTATTTTCCAAAGATGCCATTATGTATATTGCTAAAGGTATGCGGCGTACCGCGGTATTCGTATCCTAAATATTCCAAAACACGGCGGGGGGCGGTTTTATGGCTGAAAAAGTTAGAATGTCGGACGGGCTTCTTGAGGTGCCCAATAACCCTGTTATCCCTTTTATCGAGGGCGACGGCACGGGGCCGGATATTTGGCGGGCGTCGCGGTACGTCCTCGACGCCGCTGTGGAGAAGGCTTACGGCGGCGACCGGCGCATCGAGTGGAAGGAGGTCTTGGCGGGGGAAAAAGCCTTTAACGCCACCGGAAGCTGGCTTCCCGACGAGACGGTCGACGTCTTCAAGGAGTACCTTTTGGGGCTTAAGGGGCCGCTGACCACTCCGGTGGGCGGCGGGATACGGTCGCTGAACGTGGCGCTACGCCAGATTCTCGACCTCTACGTCTGCCTGCGCCCCGTGCACTATTTCCCGGGCGTCCCCTCCCCCGTCAAAAACCCCGAAAAATGCGACATGGTCATTTTCAGGGAGAATACCGAAGACGTCTACTCCGGCAAGGAGCTGGAGATGGGGTCGGACAAGACGGCGAAACTGATTTCGTTCCTCAAAAAGGAGTTCGGCTGGGATATACGGGAGGATTCGGGTATCGGGATAAAGCCGATTTCCAAGAGCGGTTCGGAGCGGCTCATAAGGGCGGCCATAGAGTACGCCGTCCAGAACAAGCGCAAGAGCGTCACCCTCGTGCACAAGGGCAATATCCAGAAGTTCACGGAGGGGGCGTTCAGGCAGTGGGGCTACGAGCTTGCCAAGCGGGAGTTCGCCGACAGCGTAGTGAGCTGGGACGACTGCGGCGGGAAGCCGGAGCCGGGGCAGATTTTGATTAAGGACGCCATAGCCGACATCTTTTTCCAGCAGTCCCTGACGCGGGCGGAGGAGTTCGACGTGGTGGCCACGATGAACCTGAACGGCGACTACATCAGCGACGCGCTCGCGGCGCAGGTTGGCGGCATCGGCATCGCCCCGGGCGCGAACATCAACTACCTCACCGGCCACGCCATATTCGAAGCGACCCACGGGACAGCCCCCAAATACGCGAATCAAGATAAAGTGAACCCGTCGTCGGTGATACTCTCCGGCGAGATGATGCTGCGCTACATGGGCTGGGTCGAAGCGGCGGACATGGTGATAAACGGCATCGAGGGCGCGATAGCCAAGAAGAAGGTCACGTACGACTTCGCCAGGCTGATGGACAACGCCGAGTGCGTGTCGTGTTCGCAGTTCGGCAAGGAGATTGTAGAAAATATGAAGTATTGAGGCGGAACCTGAAACATTATGCGGCCAATAATGGTCAAATAATTAAGGAGCAATTTATTATGGCGGCTGTTCTCGTCGGCCTCGCTATTTTGGTGATACTCATTCTGATAGCCTTGAAGATTGGGTTCAGCAAGGAGGACGCCCATATCGACACGGAGCGGGAGCGGATGATACGCGTCAGCGGCATCTATTCCATTGTCCGTGAAAGCCCGCGGGAGCGTTTGGCCGCGCTGCGGCCCAAGGAGGGCGAGATACGCCAATATCTTGCCGGCATAGACGAAGATATAAACGGGGCGCGGCTCACCGACAGCGGCCGCGCGGCGCTACTTAAACATTGGAATACGCAAATGGAGGCCAATTTGCAGGCGGTAGAAAACGGAGACATGGACGGCGTGACGTTCTATTATTACGACTTCCCAAGCGCGTGCCCCGTGTGCAGGCCATTTATCACGAAAGGCAATTTTGTGACGCGGGAGGAGATTCACCATTATCCCGAAATAATCCCGCCGTTCCATATTGGCTGCGCGTGCGCGTTGACCGCCCACCGCGGCAGCGAGGATTTGCGCGAGACCACGATATCAGGGATGGTGCCCTTTTTCGAGGGCGAGGCGCCGCCGCGGCTTCCTGACTGGACAAGCGCCGTACCGCTTTCCGCAGCGACCGGGGTAAGCAATTGAAAAAAATTAATTTTTCCATATTATATATAGCGGCCCGCGGGGGCGTACGCCGCCGGTCCGCTTTCGCCATTGCCGCCCTGCTATGCCTGCTCATCTACGGAGAAGCGTCCGCCATCGGGCAGACTGCCGTCGTGACGCTGGGCTTTCCGGTCGGGGCGCGGCCCACGGCTATGGGCGAGGCGTTCACGGGTTTGGCCAACGACGCCAACGCCCTGTTTTACAACCCCGCCGGGCTGGGCCAGTCGCCGCTCACACTCTCGTGGAAGACGCACATGAGCGACAGCGCGTTCACGGCGGCCGCGGCGAGGTCGGCGGCGTCGTTCGGGGCGAGGAACTACGTATGGGCGGGGACGAATAGCGGGGTTATGCGCTTCAACGGGAAGATTTGGGAAAAGGGGGAAACCTACCTGCCCGAAGAGAACGAGTCGCTGCGCTCGGCCGCGCTCAGGTACTTCGACTCGGACGACAAGGACATAATCAACGAAGCCGTGTGGGAGATACGCAAGGAGAACAAATTAGGCATGAAGCGCTACGAACAGTTAGTCCTCCTGCTTGAACCGCAGGCTGGGCTTTTCAAAAACGATTCCGTACCGTTCGACCCGAAGTCATACGCGAAAATGCTCATGCTCCTGCCGTCCGACGAAATGATAAGCGGGTACCTTCAAGACCACGTGCTGCCAAAATCGATAGAGGCCAAGGCCAAAAAAGATTTAGCGAACAGCATAGTCACGGCTATGGAGATTGAGGACAAAAACATCGGCGACGTGACTGAACTCAGCATACCCTTTACCGTGGCGATACGCGACACCGTGACCGCTCTGGCGCTTGACGCCTCCGAGCGGCTTTGGGTCGGCACGACGTCGGGGCTGTGGCTGTACCACAACAACAAGTGGCGGCGTTACTCTATCGAACTGTCCGAGAGAATCACGTCCATCAGCGTATCGGCGGGCGGCGCGGTGGCGGTCGGAACCGAACGCGGGCTTGCGGTAACCTCGGACGCGACAGATACCAAATGGGGCGGCGGCGTTTTTCTCAAGAGCAGCGACGGCCTGCCCGATTCCTATATAACGTCCGTGGCGTATCTCGGCGAACAGCTGTATGTCGGCACTCCCAAGGGGCTTGCCAAGGTGTCTGACGGCGGTATCGCCGAAGTCTTCGATACCGCGTCGGGGCTTCTCTCGCTCGGCGTCGCCGCGCTCTTTTCCGACTCCAAGGGGCAGCTGTGGATAGGCGGCGAAAACGGCATCACGATATACTCCGGCTCACGCAGCTGGAAACGCTACAAGTTCCCGGGTTCGACGGTCTACTCCTTTGCCGAGCAGAGCAACGGGACTATGTGGATAGGCACCAACAAGGGCGTAATCACGCACAAAGTTGGCAAACCCGCGGCCGGCGCGGACGGCAAAACGGCGGCCGCGCCGGAGTGGAAAACCTACCACTCGAAAAACGCCCTGAAAAACGATAACATCCGCGCTATCTCGGCCTGCGGCAAGGATATGTGGATAGCGACCGACGCCGCGATGCACCAGTACGCCAACGCCGAAACGCAGGTCATGCTCTTTTACGAACAGCTGCTGCCCTCGTTTAAGATGGCCGACCTTTGGCACGGTTTTCCGGCGGTGGTCATCCCAACCGAGGATTGGGGGACGCTCGGGTTCTCGATAAACTTCATCAATATGGGCATGAACGAAATAGAGGACGATTTTGGAACCTACGCTAATTCGCGGTCGTGGGAGGGCGTGTTCGGCGTATCCTACGGATTTCCCATAAAAGAGGATTTGTCCCTCGGGCTTAACGCCAAGTACGTTTGCAGCGTGCTTGAATCGTCGTCGGGCGGCTGGGGGCAGACGTTCGCCATTGACGCGGGCATACTCAAACGGAACCTCTTCATCGACAAGTTCGACGTCGGGTTTATGCTCCAAAACATGGGGCCGTCCATCTACTATATGACGCCGGAAGAGGCCGACCCCATCCCGTTTTCGCTGCGGCTCGGGCTTGCCTACAAGCCGGTACAAACGCCGTTCCACGAGCTGACTTTGGTGGCTGACGCCTACCGCGAGGTCGCGAAAAATTATTACGACAAGAAGCCCGACCCGTTTTGGGTCGCCTTGTGGACGGATATGCTCAACGACACAAGCAGCAGTTTTAAGGAGGAGTGGCAGGAGGTAAACGTGAGCCTCGGCGCGGAGTACATGTACGCCGACTTTATGGCATTGCGCCTTGGTTTTTTGGGCGATTACCTCGGAGAGCGCTTCGAGCTTACGATGGGTTTGGGAGTTAAGTACGCGAATATGAATTTCGATTTCTCATACGTCTACTCGCCGGGCGATTTCATGGGCGGGCTTTTGAGGACCATGAACAAGGATAAAGACGGCTCGAGCGGCGTGCGCGACGGCCAGTGGCGCTTATCATTCCTGTTTGGGCTATAATCAATGACGAGACGANTTTTTTTGCTGATGGCGCTATCCGTGATTTATGCCGGCGCACAAACGAAACCGCTTAATTCGCGGCATCTGCTTTTGAAAAGCGCGTCGACAAAACAAGAGTTTGTGGAGACCGCGCGGAGCCACCAGTGGTCCGTCAATTTCAGAAAATCGGACGTGAAAGACACTATACGCATCATAGCGATACGTGTGGAATTCGCGAGGGACACTTCTACATTGACGACCGGAAACGGGCTTTTCGGGATGAACGGCGACACGAAGGAACAGGGGTTTTACAGGCGGAGCGACGTTTACAAATTTGACCGCCTGCCCCATGATTCTACCTATTTTAAGAACCAACTCGCGGCCCTGCGGAATTATTACCACAAGGTATCGGGCGGCAAACTCACGATTGATTTTTCCGTATACCCAAGCAACAGCAAGGACGACGGTTACAGGGTTCCCCAAAAGATGACGGATTACTCGCCCGGCTGGAAGAGAAAAAACGAGACGACGGACCAATACTGGGACAGAAAAACTCACGGGCTGATGATGTTCATAAGAGACGCGGTAAACGCCGCCGACAAGGCTTCGGACTCCCCGTTCAGGAACCTCGAAAGAGACCGCGACGGGGTACTGTGGGACGCCGAAACAAAACGCAAGGCGGCCGTCCTGATATTCCACGCCGGCGCTTCATACCTGACCGACGGCGGCTTGGACGGCGCGGCGGCAGCCGACTCGCCGTCCGACATGATTGACGCTTTCATCAATCAGGAGTATTTCAAATATTTCAAAGATACCCTCAAACTTGACACGGCGGGAATTTTAGTAACAGGCTATCAGGGCAAGCAGCTGGCAATAGACGAAGCGATGATGTGTTCGGAAACCTCCAATCAGGACGGGCTGAACTGGGGCATACAGGGGATTTTGGTAAACCAGTTAGCCCGCCAGCTCGGCATACCCGACCTGTTCTCCACGTCAAGCGGCGTGTCGGCTGTCGGCGCGTTCTGCATAATGGACTTCGCCGGGTATTCGGCGGGTCAGGGGTTCATCCCCCCCTACCCCAGCGCGTGGGCGCGGGCGTTCATGGGTTGGGACAGGCCGTTCGTAGTCAGGGCCGGAGACACGCCCTATAACGTAAAGGCGCTGGCATCGGTTTTAGACAACAGCAAAAAGCCCGATGACGATACGACGATTTTGTTGATACCGCTTAACAATAACGAATACTACCTTGTGGAAAACAGGCAGCGGAACCTTTCCGGCGACAATTCGCGGTTCAATTACGGCGGAGGTTTCATAAACGCGTACCCTTTCAACGTAAACCTCAGCCCCAACGTCGACTCGTCAGGCGAATCCAACGTCATGCTTAAAACGAAAAACAACGACATAAGCCTGCCGGCCTCCGGCGTATTGGTTTGGCACGTCGACGAGAGGGTAATCAGGCAGCGGCTGGCGTACAATTTCGTCAACGCGGACTCGTCGTACCGCGGGGTCAGGTTAGTCGAGGCGGACGGCATCAACGATTTGGGGGTAACGTTTACCGACGCGTTCTATCAGGCCGCGTTCGACCACGGCGGCGCGGAGGACGTCTTTCCGCACAAGTCAACCCGCAGCGATAAAACAAGGCCCAACGCCGACGTGAGGGGGTTTGGGCCCTATTCCCGCCCGTCAACCCGCTCGAACGACGGCGGGCATACATACCTCAATATCGAGTTCAGCTACTCAAGCGCCGCGCCGCGCACGGAACGCACGCTGAATTTTCAGAACGACACGATAGTCAACTATTCCGACACGCTTTTTATTGTCAAGATAAAAAATGACTACAACGCGCCGGGATGGCCGCGCCGCGCCGCGCCGGAGAGTTTTTACGACCCGCGCGATACGTCGTCCGCGAATAACGACACAGTGCCCAAGAGCTTCTACGACCCGCTTATCACCGAAATCGCCGTATCGCCATCCGTTAAAGATACCGTACTCGCGCTTCTTAGCGAATCGGGGAGATTTTACCTGTATTCGCTGAATGGGAATAATCCAAAATCATACGGTATTGACAGTATTACTATCGGCTTAGTCGGTAAACCGGGAGAAATTGCGGATTCTTCCAGAAAAATAACTTATTTTGACAGCATACCGGGCGCGTTTACTTTCCCGACGGCAATCAATCGCAAGATATACATCCCGTCGAATAAATCAAACTGTATATATGTATATGATTCAACTAATATCGCCGGTAAGTATACGATACAACTGCCTGCTAAGCCGTCAAGTTATGTTTGCGGGATTGATATTGATAATCAAACATGGGCCGTCGGGTTGACGGACGGGAAAATTGTTACAGGTTCGGATAATGTTATTAATAATACTATAGACTTGAAATCAAAATCACCCGTACGCGCCATCGCCGCGCTTAAGGCGCCTAAAGACAGCGCGGGAACTTTTGCCGCCATACAGGATAACGGGAAGTTATCTATCATTCATAAAAACGGCGGGTTCATTGATTCGGTAACCGTCAAATACGGCATCGCTCCGTTCACCCTTGTCACNGGAGACTTGGACAGCGACAGTACAAGCGAATTTGTGGTTTCCGACAGCAGGCAGGGCGTGTGGGTTTACAAGAGGGAATCTAAGAAATTTAACCTCGCGCAGGGGTGGAAGGAGAACCCCAACGACTGGGCCAATACATATTATATAGACCCTGACCCCAAAAAATCTCATGGCCGCGAACGCTACCCGAAGAACTTTTCCGCCCCCGCCCTCGCCGACCTGAACCGCGACGGCGCTCTTGACATCGTCATCAGCGGGACGAACGGCATATACGCGCTCAACCGCAAGGGCGCCCTTCTGAGCAGGTGGCCCGCCTACCTTGACAACAGGTACTGGTATCAGCGCGGCAGCGTTACAACCTCGCCAATCGTGGTATCGGCAAATAACAATCAGCCCCTTGTCCTGTTCTCGTCGCCGACCGGCGAGCGGGCTACGTTTGCCATAACCAAAATCATTGCCGCCGACAAAACGCGCGGCGTCGTAACGTTCCGCAGGGACGACGGGACGCTTGACAGTTTGTGGGAGCTCTCCGCCTCGACCATCGACACTATATTGACGATAGGCGATTCGCTCATCTACCCATACGTCCTGCCGGGCGGGTTCGTCGACGCGCTGAACAGCGACGCCGCGCGGCCGTTGGAAACGCTTGGTTCGTGGAAGGTGCCGCAGTCGCGCTGGCCGCTATCCGCCGGAGCGCCGATGGCGACATCCCCGCTTCTCTACCGGGCCGCGCCGAATTCGCCCCCCGACCTCTTCGCGGCCGCAAGCGACGGGATGGTTTACAGATGGAAATTGAACGGCATGCTTACCGATTCCATATTCTGGCCGCAAAACGGTTTTGACGCGGCGCGTACATTCGCATACGGCGGGGCGCAGGCCAAAAACACCGCCGCCATTTCAGAACCAATCACGTTTTGGAACTACCCGAACCCAACGCAAAAAGGCGACGCACAGACGACGTTCAAATACCGGTTCAAAGGGGCCGCGAAAAACGTCAGGCTTGACATATACACGATAACGGGGTACCGCGTAGACACGTTCAAGGAGTTAAGCGGCGATTTCCCCGACTGGAACGAACACAGGGTAAGCCTCCGAAAATACGGCCCGGGGATTTACCGCTGCCGCATGGAAGCGCAGATAGACGGCGTAAAATATTCAAAACAGTGGAAGATGGCCGTAATAAAGTAAACCGGTTTCGGCCTTTCGCGGCGCGGGCTGACGCCGTTACCTGACTAACGCTTTACTGACGCGCTTTTTCAGTTTTTGCGAGGCCTCGAACACCGGCTTGAAGCCCGCCTTGACCTCTATCGGCTCGTTGGTGCGCGGGTTTCGCGCGGTTCTCGGCTTCCTCTCCTTTACCTTGAACCTGCCGAA
>JGI24698J34947_10001936_pt1 | contig 11028 bp, 12 predicted proteins | sample TergutMp193P3_FD_34947 | JGI IMG/M metagenome (IMG submission 34947)
GGAGAGTTGTTTGACAGGATATTTGAGATTGCAAGAATTTCTAACTTTACTGCGAAGGAACTCTCTGAATATGAGGCAAGTCGTATGAATATGCTTGATTACAATGCGTCAATGAAGTTCGCCAGGAAGGAAGGCGTGGCTATTGGTACTGCCCTTGGCAGAGATGAAGGCATTGCTATTGGCCATGAAGAAATCTTTTCCCTTTTGGAAAAGGGTATGTCTTTGGATGAGGTTAAGGAAAAGTTCAAAAGGTAAGCACCCCAACCGCTCAGTCCTTGATGCAACGGACAGATTTCAAGTTAGACTTGTAGTGTAAGTCAAAGCCGGCACCGTTCCAGTCGTAGGACATAGTCCAGAAGTAGGCGCTGTTGCTATTTAGTTCGCTGGTACTCCACCAGTGGCCGCTGTAGCCGACGCTACCGAAACTGAAACTGCCATTCGAATAATAGTGTTTGCAACCGCTTGGCAGGGCCGAGAAACCGTAAGTATCCAAACCCTCTTTCTCGTAAGGCTCCCAATCATCGCTATTGGTTTTCAGATATTGGCCCGCCGTTTCGCTATAGTAAGGTTTTTTTGTGTCTGTGTCGTAAGGGCCTTTTATGCCTGTGTTGCTATCTACAAAGCGGAGCAAGTCGCCCCAATCGTAATTGTTTGGAATATGCCACCCGGAAGGGCAGATACCTTTGTGCTTTGGCTGTATCTGGCTTGAGCAACTATCCTTATTGCAATTTGACGGAAGTGACATAGCAGTAGGCCAATCATAAAGCCGACCGTATTTGTTGCAATTTGCTTGTATTTCATCGTTTGATAATGTGATCATAATTTCTTCGCCAATGATGTCTCCGTTATCATCGGTTTCGTTGTTAGCTATAGGAACTTCACCACCTTCACCGTAGCATTTGCCACCTGATGCGTTGTAATTCAAATTCTCCCCCATCCAAATCTGATTGCCTATCTTGACTGCCTTATATTTTTTGCCGTCTCTGGAATCCAAGAAACTCTGCCCCTGCTGGCCGTAGGCGGCAAGGGTGAAAAGAAGCAAAAAGAAAAGGGGGGTGGGATTCATTATTATCCGGAAAAAGTAGAAAATCCTTTTTACCCTTTGCAACGCTCATAAACTTAAAGAGAAGCCAAGAGAGTTGGAGGGTGAGTTGTTTGACAGGATATTTGAGATTGCGAGAATTTCTAACTTTACTGCGAAGGAACTCTCTGAATATGAGGCTAGTCGTATGAATATGCTTGATTACAACGCGTCTATGAAGTTTGCCAGGAAGGAAGGCGTGGCTATTGGCAGAGATGAAGGCGTTGCCATTGGCGAGGCTAGAGGCCGGGAAGAAATCTTTTCCCTTTGGGAAAAAGGTATGTCTTTGGAGGAGGTTAAGGAAAAATTCAAAAGGTAAGTCGTGTTGCTTGTTGCAGATGGCGCGTAAAATGAAGGCTAAAGGCTTGAATATTGCCCTAATTGCAGAAATAACCGGTTTATCGGAAACGGAAATTGAAGGATTGGATTAATAGTCCTGCAAACAACGAACTGAGTGCAAGGTAAACTTGTAATAATTGATCCAGTAAGCGTAGTCGTAGCGGGCGAACATGACCCGGCAGTAGGCGAGGCCGTTGCTATCCTCGTTCTCGCTGGCACTCCACCAGCGGCCGCGGTACCAGACATCGTAGAAACTGCCAGCCGGGTAAAAACTGCCGGCCGGGTAACCGTAGCCGCCCGGCAGGGCCGAAAAGCCGTAATCGTTCGTGCCGTTGCCTTTTTTATCGGCGAAATTATCCCAGCCGCTCGTTGATTTCAGTTTTTTTGCATCACAGCCAGAACAATCGCTGTTGCTTTCAACATAATTTGACAATGTATTCCACTCATCGCGGTTCGGCAAATGCCAGCCGGGAGGACAAACCTTCATAGCCGTTTCCCAACCGTATAAACGACCATAATAATCGCAATAGCTTGGATCATTATGATTCTCCGACTTGTGTCTATAACAAGCGGAAGTACCTGTGCCGGGGTTGTAGTTCAAATTCTCCGCCATCCAAGTTTGATTGCCTATCTTGACTGCCTTATATTTTTTGCCGTCTCTGGAATCCAAGAAACTCTGCTCCTGCTGGCCGTAGGCGGCAAAGGTGAAAAGAAGCAAAAAGAAAAGGGATGTGTATTTCATTACATAAGGTAATATAACAAATTCATTTTTCTAAATTACACTTTCCTAATGCGCATTGCAACGCTATATTTGCTTCTATTCTTTGCCTTTTCCCACGCTTATTTCGGCAAGGAAAATGAAGCTTTGGCTGTTTTTGGCTGGGCTCTGCTTTTGCAAAGCCCGCGCACGGTTGCTTTGGAAGGTGCAGGCTCTGCGTATCAATCAAAGGATTTTGGGGCAGCCCTTATGAACCCTGCCTTGCTGGAAGGCAAAGGTATCGGAGCGGGGTTTTCCTGGCAAAGCGGGGATTTTGCGGATAATCAGGGAATAGCGGCAATTTCACATTCGCTTTCCATATTCGGAATAGAAGGAAGAATTCAGCATACTTATGGAATTGTGGATAACGGCGAGGTTCCCCACCTGGATGAAAGCGGCGAAGAAACAGGCATAACCAGCTATCCCTTAGCCCAATATTATGCCATAACCGCAGCGGTTCCATTAAAGCATTTTAAGGTTGGCATAACCGGCAGATACTTATGGGATAGATTGTCCGAAGTTGACGGCGCGCAGGTTGGAATGGCGCTTGCAATGGATTGGGGGCTTTTATGGAATTCAAATTCCACTCGCTATGGCTTTGCTTTAATGGGGCGGCATTTGGGCGCTCAATTTCGCCCTTATGTTAGAGGCGGGGTTAACGGCTATGCCCTTGCTTCGGAACTTGCAGCCGGCACATTTTGGCGGGCAAATCAGGATCTCACCTGGCTTTTGGAATGTTCCGCCCCACGCTATTCCCCTGCAGCAGGAAAACTGGGAATGGAATATCGTTTTTCCGATCCTTTATTCATAAGAGCCGGTATGCAAAGGGATTTGATAGATGTTGCGCGTTTTGTCCGTTCTTTCTTTGACAGCGATGAAAAATCGACTAAAGTTGGCTATCACCGTTTGTTTTCGGCGGGGGTTGGCTACAGGTTTTGGAATCTTGCGCTGGATTACAGTTATAGCATGTTAATTGAGGGAATGGGAAGCGAACACAGAGTTGGATTGAGCGGAGCATTTTAACAAATGTATTCAAATTTTTACAATGAGAAAAACGATTTTTTTTCCATAATAGCAGCCTCGCTTTTATTTCATCTTTTAATTGCAGTTGCTTTGCTGGTAGTGATATTGTTAAAGCCGCCAAGGGAAAATCCTCCGCCCATACCTTTTTTTGAAATGGTAAATGTAGCACCGCCGCCACCGGCTCAAAGGCAGGCCCCGGACCCTGTGCCCGAACCTGTAAGGGAACCGATTCCCGAACCTGTTCCCGTAGTAGAAACTCCTGCACCTGTACCCGTTCCAAAACCGGAACTCAAACCGGAACCAAAACCAGTTCAAAAACCTGTGCCCGTTCCCAAGCCTGCCACCCCTGCCCCGGCAGAACCTGCTGCCCCTTCAATGGATATGCCCATGGATTTGCCGTCGGATATAAAAAGCAAGGATATGGATATGCCATCGGTCAGAACTTTGGGAGATGTTATTATGGATTCGCAGTTGCAAGCATATATAAAGCGGCTCGTAATGCTTTTATACCAAAACTTCAATCCGCCCGCAGGGACGGAAATCGCCAGGGGAACAAAATCTTCCGTGCAGTTTCAAATAGCCAGAAACGGCGAAATCAGCGAGGTTGTTTTGCGTTCGTCTTCGGGAAATTCCGTATGGGACAGGCTTGCCGTGAGGGCAGTCCAAATAACAAAGCCGCCTCCGCTTCCACCCAGTTACACAGCCGAGAATCTGCCTTTGATTTTTGATTTCAGGGAAAAATAATTCTATATTTTTTAAACACGGTATGCGGAAAGTAAGTATAAAGGCGGTGAAAGAAGGAATGGTTTTGGCAGAACCGTTAAAGAATGCTCATGGAGGTATCCTTTTGGAAAAGGGGGTGGCCCTTACCGAAGTCCTTGCTGCACGGCTTTCCCGTTTGGGAGTTTCCAGAGTTTGCATTGAAGGCGACCCGGAATCGGGGGAGGGGAATGTTTCCATTGCGCAATCGAGCCAAATTCAAAAAATACCCCTGGAAAAACTTTTTGATGGAAAAATCGTGAACAGTTCCATGCAAAAAATTTACGATGCTTTAATGAGATGCAAGGAACACGACGATGGCTGAAAAACGAATAGAGCATTTGATTAAGAATATAGGTGAGTTGCCCACGATTCCCAGCGTCTTTTTTACCGTAAGCAAAATGCTGTCCGACCCTCGCACGTCGGCTATTGATGTAGGGCAGGCAATATCCAGCGACCAGGTTATAGCATCCAAGGTTTTAAAACTGGCTAACAGCGCATTTTACGGCTTTGCCGGCAAGGTGAATACGGTTCCGCACGCCATTGCCGTTTTGGGCTTTAACGCAACAAAGAATGTGGTGCTCACCACCAGCATTTTATCGGCTCTGAATTTGAAAGCCCCCATAGAAGGTTTTAGCCTTGCGGCTTTTTGGAAACATTCTGCGGCGGTAGGAGCCATAGCGAGATTAACCGCTGCGGAAGTCTATCCGCAAAAGCGGGAAGAGGCTTTTGTCACGGGGCTTTTGCACGATATCGGCAAGTTTATTCTGGCAATTTGCGCTCCGGAAGATTTTGCGAATTGCGTAAATCACGCCGTGAGCAAGGGTTGCCTGTTTTTGGATGCGGAAAAGGAAATACTGGGAATTTGCCACACCGATATAACCGCTTTAATAAACAGAAAATGGAACCTGCCCGCGGAGATTGCAGCCGTGATAATAAACCATCACAGGGATTCCAGCATACTGCCGAGCGAATACGCCAAACTTACTGCGGTTGTTAAACTTGCCGATGTTTTAGCCAGAGGCTTGCAGTTCGGATATGCCTGCGATTATTCCATACCTGTTATAGAAGACGATATTTTTGAATTGCTGGGCATAACTCCGCAGAATCTTGATACGATTTTGGCCGGCAGCTATGACGCTTTGCAAAGTACCTTGGATTTTATCAGCATGGATTGAGGAGGATTTTTGAGCCAGAACATTATGATGGGCATTGACCCCGGCAGTTATGCAACGGGTTTTGCCTTTTTGACTTTAGCGGGGAACAAGGCTTCTGTTTTGGATTACGGAGTTATTCGCCCTAAAAAAAACGCCGAACTTATTTTCAGGATAGGGCATATAGTTGATGAACTAGAAAAATTGATAGAAAAGCACAAGCCCGTTGCATTTTGCATGGAAAAGGCTTTTTTTGCGAAGAATGCAAACAGCGCGCTGGTTTTGGGGCATGTTCGCGGGGCGGTGATGGCGCTCGGCTTCAAGTATGACTTGATATTTTCGGAAAAAAGCCCTCGCTCAATTAAGCAGTCCGTTACGGGGAACGGGGCAGCGAGCAAGGAACAGGTATCTAATATGATGAGCCTGCTTTTGGGCGTTCAAAATACAAACTGCTTTGATGCAAGCGATGCCCTGGCTGTTGCGTGGTCGGGTTTATTCTAAAAATGCCGTAAGAGGGCTGCTTGCAGTAGCTTCGTCCCTTTGTTCCGCAAGCCCGGTTTCAAATGCCATCCGGCCGCTTTCCACCGCCTGTTTAAAACACCCGGCCATAATCGCAGGGTTTGAGGCAACGGCAATTGCCGTGTTCACCAGAACTGCGCTTGCGCCCATTTCCATAGCCAGGCANGCATGGGAAGGCGCGCCTATGCCGGCATCAATCACAACGGGAATTTTGCTTTGGGCTATTATTATTTTCAGCATTGCTTCCGTTTGCAAACCCTTGTTGCTGCCAATAGGCGAGCCTAGCGGCATAACCGCTGCGCAACCGCAATCTTCCAGCCGTTTGCAGAGAACTGGATCTGCTTGTATGTATGGCAGGACTGTAAAACCCTCTTTTGCCAGTTCGCTTGCGGCATTTAATGTTTCAATCGGGTCCGGGAGCAGGTATTTCTGGTCAGGGTGAATTTCCAGTTTCAGCCAGTTTGTTTCCAGGGCTTCTCTTGCCATTTGCGCGGCAAATACAGCCTCTTTTGCGGTGCGTGCCCCTGATGTATTCGGCAGGATTTGCCCCTTGAAATCCTTTAGGGCATCTAAAATGGAGTCTTCCTTTTGGTTTTTCCCTATTCGTTTTAGGGCAACCGTTATCATTTCGCTTTCGGATGCCTGTAGTGCAAGCATCATTTCCTTTGGCGAGGCAAATTTGCCGCTACCTAAGAATAGCCGGGAGCCGAAGCTTCTGTTTGCAATTTTGAGCACTTATGGAAGTTAGAAAATACCCGTGCCGAATAAATTTTTCTATATTTTCCCCTGATTATTTAGTCCCAAGGAGATTTTACTGATGAAATGGCTTTTAACTTACCTCACTTCTTCCATAGGAAAGAAGCAGGTTATGGGTGCTTCCGGCTGTATCCTAGTGCTTTTTATGCTAGGTCACATGGTCGGCAACCTTCAACTGCTGTTGCCAGACCCGGCGGCTGCTCAAGAGGCGTATAACACCTATTCCGCCCTTCTAACCAAATCCAAGCTCTTTTTATACTCCGTTGAGGGAGGGCTGGCTTTGATTTTCATAATCCACGTTTATCTGGCAATAACGCTGAAATTGCAGAATAACAAGGCACGTGGCACGGCTCGTTACGTAGTGGAAGCCCGCAAAGGCAAAAAGCAATTCCCCACCTTCATAATGATTTGGTCGGGTCTTTCGCTGCTTGCCTTTGTTATCTGGCATCTTTCCACTGTTCGCAATGGCGTGCATTACCACTATATAAACCCTGAGGTGGCGGGTGGCGCGGTTGTTCGCGATATGTGGCTCACCACCGTTGAGGTTCTGGGAAGTCCGCTCTTTGCCGTATTTTACATAATAGTCATGCTTCTCCTGGGCTTCCACCTGTGGCATGCCATTTCCAGCGCGTTTCAAACAATGGGCATAAATCATCACAAATGGACTCCCATAATAAACAAGCTGGCCATTGCCTATTGCGTTGTAGTTGCCCTTGGCTTTGCAGGCACAGTCACATGGTGCTGCTTCATAGTCAATACAGACAAAAAAACAAAGGCAATAATGGAACAGGCCAAAGATCCCGAATATCAGAAGGCCTTGACGGTTCTTAAAACAAAGCCCCTTGAAGAACAAAAACACAAGGCCGCCGCAATAGCAAAAAATCCCGAAAAGGCCAGCTTCATAGTAGAAAGGGGTAAAATGGAAAGGGGTAAAATGCTAAAGCGCAAACACCGTTTTGACGGGCCACCTGTGCAAGAAGAACAGTTGGGAGATGAAGAGTCACAAATAGAAGAAGAAGGAGGCGAACAATGAAATTAGAATCCAATATTCCGGGCGGCCCCATTGAAGAAAAATGGACTCGCCACAAATTTGAACTCAAGCTGGTAAACCCGGCTAACAAACGCAAATTCACCGTAATAGTAGTAGGAACGGGTTTGGCAGGAGCCTCTGCTGCCGCCTCCCTTGGCGAACTTGGCTACAATGTAAAGTCATTTTGCATCCAGGACACTCCTCGCCGCGCACACTCTATTGCCGCACAGGGCGGCATAAACGCCGCTCACAACTACCCCAACGACGGCGACTCGGTTCACCGCCTCTTTTACGATACAGTTAAAGGCGGCGATTTCCGTGCCAGAGAAGCAAATGTGCATCGCCTGGCGGAGTGTTCCAATTTAATAATAAACCACTGCGTAGCCCAGGGCGTTCCTTTTGGGCGCGAATACGGCGGCCTTTTAGACAACCGTTCTTTTGGCGGTGCGCAGGTTAGCCGCACATTCTACGCTCGCGGGCAAACGGGCCAGCAACTCCTGCTCGGTGCCTATCAATCCATGATGCGCCAGGTTGCCAAAGGCTCCGTTAAAATGTTCCCGCGCCGTGAAATGCTGGACGTGGTACTGGTAGGCGGAAAAGCCAGAGGCATTGTGGTTCGCAATCTGATTACGGGCGGGCTGGAATGTTATGAGGCAGATGCTGTTTGCCTTGCAAGCGGCGGTTATGGAAATGTGTTCTATCTTTCCACAAATGCAAAAGGTTCTAATGTTGGAGCCGCGTGGCGTGTTCACAAAAGAGGCGCCCTGTTTGCAAACCCCTGCTACACGCAAATACATCCTACCTGCATTCCGGTAACGGGCGACCATCAAAGCAAACTCACGCTTATGTCCGAGTCCCTGCGCAATGACGGTCGCGTATGGGTTCCCCGTCAAAGCGGAGACCCGCGCAAACCCAGCGATATTCCCGAAACAGAACGTTACTATTACCTGGAAGAAAAATATCCCAGCTTTGGAAACCTTGTGCCTCGCGACGTTGCAAGCCGCAATGCAAAAAAAGTTTGCGACGACGGCCTTGGCGTTGGATCTTCCAAAAGGGCGGTTTTCCTGGATTTTGCGGAGGCCATCAAGCGCATAGGCGAAAGCGGAGTAAGCGCAAAATACGGAAATCTTTTCCAGATGTACGAAAAAATCACGGACGAAAATCCATACAGAACACCCATGCGGATTTATCCGGCTTCCCATTACACAATGGGCGGTTTGTGGGTGGACTATAATTTGCAGAGCAATATTCCCGGTCTCTTTGTTTTGGGCGAGGCAAATTTCTCGGATCACGGCGCAAACCGTTTGGGTGCTTCCGCTCTTATGCAGGGCCTTGCAGACGGCTACTTTGTAATTCCATATACCCTTGGCGGTTATTTTGCCGGCACCAAGCTGGATAAAATAGATTCCAGCCAGGCCGAGTTTGTGGATGCTACCAAAAGTTCAAAGGCGGTTATCGACCGCTTGCTTTCCATCAACGGCAAAAAAACGGTTACCGAGTTCCACAGGGAACTTGGGCATATCATGTGGGAAAATGTTGGAATGGGGCGCAACAAGCAGGGTCTTGAAAAGGCTATTTCCATAATTCCAAACTTGCGCGAGGAGTTCTGGAAAAATGTCAAGGTTCTCGGCGATAACGGCTCTTTCAACCAGAATCTGGAAAACGCCCTGCGCGTTGCGGATTTCCTGGAATTCGGCGAGTTGCTGGCAAGAGATGCCCTTTACAGGGAAGAATCGTGCGGCGGCCATTTCCGCGAGGAACACCAAACCCCGGATAACGAGGCAAAGCGTGACGACGAAAAGTTCTGCCATGTTGCCGCCTGGGAATGGAAAGGCGATAACAAACCGCATGAGCTGAACAAGGAAGAATTGGAATTTGAGAATGTACACCTTATGACAAGGAGTTACAAATGAGCGAGCAAAATATGAATCTCACCGTAAAGGTGTGGCGGCAAAAAGACTCCCATTCAAGGGGAACTTTCGAAACCGTTAAGTTGCCCGGAGTTTCTCCGGATATGTCCTTTTTGGAAATGCTGGATGTTATGAACGAGCAGCTTATGAAGGAAGGCAAGGAGGCCTTTTCCTTTGACCACGATTGCCGCGAGGGAATTTGTGGAATGTGTTCGCTTGTAATTAACGGTATGCCTCACGGCCCGGACAGCCTTGTTACAACTTGCCAGCTTCACATGCGCAAGTTCAAGGACGGCGACACCATAGTCGTAGAACCCTGGCGTTCCGCAGCTTTCCCCGTTATCAGGGATTGCGCGGTGGACAGAAGCGCTTTTGACCGCATTATACAGGCGGGCGGTTTTGTGAGCATTAACACGGGCAATGCGCCTCCTGCAAATACGCTTCCCGTTCCAAAGGTAGATGCGGATCGCGCCTTTGACGCTGCCGCCTGCATAGGTTGCGGTGCCTGCGTTGCGGCCTGCAAAAATGCCTCTGCCATGCTCTTTGTTTCCGCAAAGGTCAGCCATCTGGCCTATTTGCCCCAAGGCAAGCCCGAAAAGCAAAAACGGGTTTTGGCTATGGTTGAGCAAATGGACAAGGAGGGTTTTGGTAACTGCACAAACCTTTCCGAGTGCGAAGCNGCATGTCCAAAGGGAATTTCCATTGAGTTTATCGCCAAGATGAACCGGGAATACATGTGCGCCACGGCTCTTTATGCAGAAAAGGTATATTCTACGGATGCGTGATTAGCGGGGGAGTTTTGCAAAAGACTCCCCACCAGCCACCCGTCCTCAAAATCAAATAAAAACCCCGGATGCGTGAGAATCTGCCTCTCTTTCAAAAGATTAAGGCAGAGTTTCTCATCATCTGCATTTGGAAAATAAAAACTCTGATACCAGCCACCTGCGGAAGGAATTATTTTTGCTCCCATTTTTGAAAAATAATCGCCGAGCAAAATCCGGTTTGCCTTTAATCTTTCAATAACCCTTTTTTGAAAATCCCCGGCTCTGGGCAAAACCCTTGCACATAAGGCCTGGCTCAGGTATGAACAGTTTAATTGCGAATCCAAAATATATTCCAGAGAATCATAAATATGCCGTTTTTGTTCTTCGGGAACAACAGCGTTTATCCAGCCTACCTTTATATGCGGGAGACCTGCGGATTTGCTAAGGCCGTCCAGGAGGAAAATCGGAATGTTGCAACAACCGTAGGGGTAACCCTTGCGGTTGTCCTCACGGTTGCAAAATCCGTATGCTGCAAATACGCAATCAATTATCAATGCCAATTTGTTTTTTTCGCAGAATTGCAATATGTGCTCAAGTTCTTTTTTGCCGGGAATGTGGCCTGTGGGATTGTGGGGGGATATCAGCAGGAGAATTTTTGTGTTCGGTGGAATGGAATCCAGGGAATCCAAATCTATTTCCCAGCGCGGTTCCTTGCCAAAGCAGGGTTTTAAAAAATAGGGATGAGTGTTCAGGCCGGCAAGTTCCGCCAGAGTGTCTATCAGCGGATAACCGGGGGCGGGAGTTAGAATGCAGTCGCCCTTTTTGCAAAAAACCTGAAAGAGCGCAGAATAAGATTCCGAGGAACTGGAAGTTATGAAAATATTTTCCGGGTTCGTTGCCTTTTCGCCGTATTCCGCTATCGCTTCTCTGGCGTAG
>JGI24698J34947_10001937_pt1 | contig 11027 bp, 11 predicted proteins | sample TergutMp193P3_FD_34947 | JGI IMG/M metagenome (IMG submission 34947)
ATATAAGGAGTAAGTAAAATGAATTACACTGAACTTGTTGTATTTATCGTCTATCTTGCGGCGATGCTGGCTATTGGGGTATATTTCTTCATCCGAACCAGNGGCAAAGGAGGGGAAAAAGACTACTTCCTGGGCAACCGGCAGATGGGGCCCTGGGTAACCGCCCTGTCCGCGGGAGCGTCNGATATGAGCGCATGGGTGCTCATGGGTNTGCCGGCTTCNATTTACCTGTACGGCGTCGGCCAGACATGGATCGCTATAGGGCTTGCAGCCGGTTACATTCTGAGCTGGGTCTTTGTNGCGCCGCGCCTGCGCCGCTTCTCCATTGCGGCTAACGATTCCATCACCCTGCCGCAATACCTGACCAACCGTTTCCTTTCAAGCAGTAAGGCGCTGCAGATCATCTGCGCGGTGATTTTCCTGTTTGCCTATACCATTTATGCCGCTTCCAGTATCAAAGCCTGCGGTACGCTGTTTAATACGGTAATTGGCATCGATGCAAATCTCGCCATGTATGCGGCCGCGTTCATCATCATCGGCTATACCTTCCTTGGCGGTTACAAGGCTGTATGCTGGACGGACTTTTTCCAGGGACTGCTTATGCTGGGAGCGCTTTTTATCGCGCCTATCTTCGCGCTGGCGCTGGTCAACACCGGCCACTCCGCCGCGACCTCCGTCACATTCTCAGAAAACTACTGGAACTTTATGAGCAGCGGAAAGCTGGACTGGGCAAGCTGGGCGGATATTCTTACCGGTTTCGGCTGGGGTCTCGGTTATTTCGGTATGCCTCATATCATCATCCGTTTTATGTCGCTCCGTTCCCAAAAAGAAGTTAAGAAGAGCGCGGCCATCGGTATCTCCTGGAATATTTTAATTCTGCTCTTCGCCACACTTGTCGGTCTGATTGGGCATGTGTTCCTGGGTCAAATTGACGACAGCCAAAAAGTATTTATCAATATGGTACGCGTTATTTTCCCCGCCGTTATCTCCGGCATCCTGTTATCCGCCATCCTCGCCGCCGCGATGAGCACTGCGGACTCCCAGCTTCTCGCCTCAGCCTCCGCTTTCGCCGCCGATGTGTACAAGCCGGTACTGCGTAAAAACGCCGCCGATCCTGAGATGTTCTGGGCAGGCCGTATCGTTGTTATAATTATCGCGATTGCCGCGGTTCTCATCGCGTCTAATCCGGGCAGCGGCACTATCATGAATCTTGTCGGAAACGCCTGGGGCGTATTCGGCGCTTCATTCGGGCCGGTCATTCTGCTGTCACTGTTCTGGAAACGTTTTACGTTCACCGGAGCCGTTGCCGGTATCGTGGCCGGAGCGGCGGTGGATGTGCTGTGGCTTGCCTTCATGTCCGGCACCGGTCTCTATGAGATCATTCCCGGCTTTGCCGCCGGTATCATTGCCGCCGTTGTTGTTACCCTGTGCGGCAAAGGGCCGAGCGCAGGTGTTGAAGAGTTGTACGATAAATCCGTAGCGCTGAAAGATTAAGGCTGATAGACAGGCACTGTATTCATTGGCAACGCCAACAGTGCCTGTTTTTAATTTTTAATGTTTAAATAATTTTCTTTTTTCAGGCACTTTATAAACCCAATTGTTACCGGAATTAATGAAACTAATTGCTGTATACATAGTATTGGTTTGTCTTGTATATACATTAAAATAGCCATGCTGATAAGCCCTACCATAAACATAAGCCATGCGAATGGATTCCTCTTTGCAAGCAGGTAATTGCTTACAAGATAACCAAATATAATTATTATTTCCAGTATTTGTGAAAATGTCCTTATTCCATTAAAAGTATATATACTAAAAATTACCCCCAATAAAATCATTATACAGGTAAATATTCTAATTGACCAGTCAATAAATTTATTTGGATTATTGCTTTGTTTCCAGGTCATAACTATACCAAGTACTATGGATGGAATTCCCGCTGTTTCAATTGCCGACGCAATCCAATTCTGCCGGCTTACCAATAAAATGACCCATGCGGGCAGACCCAATAAATATACAATCCAGCCAATAAGGCGCAAATTTCTGTCATTCTCCAGGAATTCCGCACGGACAATTAATATTTTTGCGAGAAGATACCCCACTCCGCCCCAGCATTGCAAGAATATTTCCATAATAATTAAAAATAAATTATTTAAAAGAAATGATCAATACGCAAAAATTATTTTTTATACTTTTGATTTTCTAATATCTTTCCATAGCCAAATATCAGGTTTATTTTGTCCATTTGCGTTTGGTATTATTCCGATAATATTATATCCGCATTTTTTATAGAATTCAAACGGATGGTTCTTATAATTTTTTATGTTTTTTATTTCTTCAAAAATATTTTCACAATTAATTTCCTTTTCCGATAAACTCGTGCTGTTTGTTTCATCGTCAGATCCTGCCACTATTCCAATGATTCCGTTTTTATATGCAATTATTTCGATCTCATTTAATAATTTTTTGCCGTATTTTTTTCCTTGAAATTCTTTTTTTATTACTATTGGATGTAACTCCCATGTTTTTTCATACATCGGTCTTAGTCCAACCCAGCCAATTAGTTTATTTTCCAGTTTTATTCCTATGCAAATATTTGACCNTTTAATACATTCCTCTACTTCATNCATTGCGTCTTTTTCATTTTTTAGCCATGAATTTCCATTAATTTCAGTGAATGTAACGTACAATATTTCAGCAGCTTGTTTTTTTGTTTCTTCGGATTCATTTATACTGCAAAATTTATACTCCATAAATATATTCCTCGATTTTTAGTATCATATTATAATATTTTTGTCTATCATTTCTTAATTAGAGTTCTTCGGAAACTTCAGTTTCAGAAAAAATTTTTTATAAAATAGAATAAATAACGGTTTCAAAAAATTTTGAAAGGTGGTATAATAGAGGCGGATAGAAAGCCAATGACGCAAATTGAACTAATAAAAANATTAACAGACAGGAGTTTTTTATGAGTATACCGCTCTGTATNGCAAAGAATACCGATTTGGAAAATATCGCCATGCTGCCCCAGATGGCAAACCGCCACGGCCTTATCACAGGCGCGACCGGAACAGGCAAAACCGTAACTCTTCAAAAAATGGCGGAATCGTTCTCGTCCATAGGGGTTCCAGTGTTCGTGGCTGATGTTAAGGGCGATCTTTCCGGCATTGCGTCGGCAGCAGAACCCGGCGAAAAACTAAGCGCAAGACTGGAAAAGATTGGCGTGACGGATTGGAAGCCGCAGGGCAATCCTGGTGTTTTTTGGGATGTCTTCGGCGAAAAGGGACACCCCGTACGCGCCACAATCTCCGATATGGGGCCTCTGCTTCTCTCCCGCCTTTTAAATTTGAACGACGTTCAATCCGGCGTCTTACAGATAATTTTCAAAATTGCCGACGACAATAAAATGCTTTTACTGGATATGAAAGACCTTCGGGCAATGACGCAGTACGCCGCCGATCACGCGAATGATTTTAAAACATCTTACGGAAATATAACGGCAGCTTCCGCCGGAGCCATTCAGCGCGGCTTACTGACCCTTGACGAACAGGGAGCCTCAAACTTCTTCGGCGAACCAATGCTTGATCTGATGGATTTTATCCGCACGGACAGTTCCGGCAAGGGCATTATAAATGTTCTCGCGGCGGACAAGCTCTACAATATGCCAAAATTATACGCGGTAACTCTCCTTTGGATGTTGTCTGAACTTTTTGAGCAGCTGCCGGAAGTCGGCGACCTTCCGCAGCCTAAGCTGGTGTTCTTTTTTGACGAGGCCCATCTTCTCTTTGCCGACGCTCCGGCTGTTTTGCTTGAGAAGATCGAAAGAGTCGTCCGCTTGATTCGTTCCAAAGGAGTCGGCGTCTATTTTGTTACGCAAAACCCGCTTGACGTTCCCGACAAAGTGCTGGGACAGCTTGGCAACAGGGTGCAGCACGCGTTACGCGCCTTTACGCCCAGAGATCAAAAAGCAGTAAAAACCGCGGCGCAGACCATGAGGACCAATCCCGCCTTTAACACCGAGCAGGCAATTCAGGACCTGGGTACAGGGGAGGCGCTGATCTCTTTTCTCGACGAGAAGGGCAGTCCGTCCATCGTACAGAAATGTTCGGTGATAGCTCCCGGATCAAGACTTGGGCCGCTTACACCCGCAGAACAGGACAATTTGATAAAGCGGTCTATTTTTTACGGAAGGTATGAAAAAGCCGTAGACAGGGAATCCGCTTATGAACTGCTTACGCAAAGGGCTGAGCAAACTCAGAATACTGAACCAAACAAGCAAGCCGAAAAAACAAGCGCCGCTAAAACTTCCAAACAACCCGCCGCCAAAAAACAACCCGCCGCCCAAAAAAGTCTTGGGCAGGAAATGAAAGAATTTGTATTTGGCTCAACAGGCCCCAGGGGAGGAAAGAAAGACGGGCTGGCTCAAACCGCCGCAAAAAAAGCCGCGCGGACGATAACCACCAATCTTGTGCGGGGATTATTGGGCAGTCTAAAATAAGTCAGTTATAAAAACGGCCGCGCGGAAAAAACTCCCGCGCGGCCTTAAACATTTGGTTCCTTCTTTCACAAAGGAACGCGTCCAGTCTTCCTTTTTACAGGCCCCACCCAAGACCGGCATTTTTTACCTCAAGGAAACAGATCTATATCTTTATATCCATCAGGATTTTTTATACCCCCACTTTTTTTATTTCATCAATAAATTCATCAAGATCGTTAAAATGCCTGTAAACCGAAGCAAAACGGATGTAGGCTACTTTGTCCAATTTTCCGAGCCTCTCCAGTACCAGATCTCCGATTATCGAGCTTGATATTTCGCGGCTTCCCTTGCTTAAAATCGCGGTCTCATCCTCAATTTCGTTGACAAGGTTTTCAATCTGCATCTGCGAAAATGGCCTCTTTTCCAGAGCGCGAACCACGCCGCGCTCAAGTTTTATACGGTCGAAAGGTTCGCGCCTGCCGTCTTTTTTAACCACCATGAACTGTCTTTCATCAATCTTTTCGTAGCTTGTGAATCTGTAACCGCAGCTTATGCACTCCCTTCTTCGCCGCACGGCGTCGCCGTTTGCCAGAGACCGGGATTCGATTACCTTGTCTTCAATAGTGCCGCAATGGGGGCATCGCATATTGCTACCTTCAGTCTGAAATCTCCATACATAGTACCATATATATGGTTTTAATACAATACATATAGCGCCACATATATAGTGCCATATATATAGCGTCATTGTCAATATACCACGCTATTTATTGTGTATCAATGTCTTTTTTTGTTAATTTTTAGAGACCCACACGGAGGCACAAAGTTCACGAAGGACACAGAGTTTTATAACGTAAGATTGTCGATTTATTCTAGGTTATCTATGATTTGATAATTAATAGATTAAGGATTCTTTAGTTTATNTCTCCGTGAGCTCCGTGCCTTTGTGTGATTCTTTAAAATATATCTTTACTTCGAGCTAAACTTACTGTTGAATTACTTATATGACTGCGCTGGAAAAGCAAAAGGCCGCCGATTTTCTCGATCTTGCGGGTGATTACCTTTCCTCCGGCTACAGGAGCGGGAAGAAGGACTATAATTTTGAGGATGACGCAACTCCCGAAACAGGGGAAAAGCCGGTTGTTGACGGGACTGAAACTATTGAAAAAATCGCGGCGGAAATCAGGGCATGCAAGCGCTGCCCGCTCGGCAGTACAAGAACAAAAGCCGCTCCCGGAGAGGGAGTTAAACAGCCGCTTGTTCTGGTCATAGGCGAAGGGCCGGGCGCCGAGGAAGACGCGCAGGGAAGGCCCTTTGTGGGCAGAGCAGGCCAGCTTCTTGACAAAATGCTCGCTTCCATCAATCTTTCGCGTAACAGCAGTTGCTTTATCGCCAATGTGGTAAAATGCAGGCCGCCGGGAAACCGCGACCCTCACCCCGAAGAGAGGGCGGCATGCGCGGGCTTTTTAAAGCGGCAGATTGTTCTGTTAAAACCAAAGTTTATTCTGGTCGCGGGAAGAGTCGCCGCGCAGACATTGCTGCAAACAGCCGAGTCCGTCGGTAAATTACGCGGAAAATTTACAGAATATGCAGTTGATAATTTGACTATCCCGCTTTTGGTCACATATCACCCCGCGGCTCTTTTGCGTGACGAAAATTTAAAACGCCCCGCCTGGGAAGATTTGAAACTTCTTCGCTCAAAAATCGACAGTTTATAACGGAGGATTTGATTGGCGGCCTTTTTCGATCTTGTTTTTGACATTCCTTCCGATCAGGCTTTTACCTACAGTATTGATGAAAAAAGCGAGGCCGCTTCCGGCAAGCGGGCGATGGTTCCTTTCGGCAGAAGGGACTGTCTCGGCTATATTATTGCGGAGCGTGAAAGCCCGCCGGAGAACGTAAAAGATGAGGCTGTAAAAAAAATCAGGCGCGTTGTTGACGGAGAGCCTGTTTTCAATCAAAGCGACGTTGAAATCGCGCGTTGGATGGCAGGTTTTTATCTTTGCGGAACGGGACAGGCCCTCGCGGCGATGATCCCTTCGGGAAAGAGGATGGTCTACCCTACCCTGCCGGACAGCGATGAAAATACGGAAATGTCCCTGTCAATCTCCGACGAACAGGCCGCCGCGTTAGACGCAATTACCTCAGATGTCAGTATCGACAAAGAAAATTTTCCGCAAGGCGGTTTGCCGCCAGGCGGCCCGTCAATGTTTTACCTTTACGGCATTACAGGCTCAGGCAAAACCGAAGTGTTCCTTAGAGCCGCGCAGTATATGTTGAATTTGGGTAAATCGGTAATCTATCTTGTGCCTGAAATTTCCCTTACCCATCAAACCGCGCAGATGATCGGCAGCCGTTTCGGCTCACAGGCGGCGACTCTGCATTCGGGGATGAGTCCCTCAGCGCGCTTTGCCGAGTGGATGAGAATACGCCGTGGAGAGGCGCCCATTGTTGTCGGCCCGCGCAGCGCGGTTTTCGCGCCTGTCCCGAATCTTGGGCTTATCGTCATTGACGAGGAACACGACGGCTCCTATAAATCGGGCAGCACGCCGCGCTACCACGCGCGTCAGATCGCCCTTCGCCGCTGTTCGACAGAAGGAGCGCGTCTTGTAATGGGCTCCGCCACCCCTTCCGCCGAAGCGTGGAAACTCATGGCTGACGGCGGCATAAAACGCCTNGATCTTTCGCGCAGGCTTTCCGGCGGAGGAATGCCCGANATAAAGCCTGTCAGTCTCGCGTCGGTCAATGGCTGCCTGACTCAGGAACTGAAGGACGAAATTCGCGTAACGGCGGAAATGGGAAGGCAGAGTATCCTCTTTATGAACAGGAGGGGCTTCGCTCATTTTTACCACTGCCCTTCCTGCGGATGGGAGCAAACCTGCCGCCGCTGTTCTGTCTCCCTTACCTGGCACAAAGAACGCGGACGCTGTATCTGCCACTACTGCGGCTACAGCGAAGCGCCGCCTTCTGTCTGCCCGAAATGCGGTTCGCTGGAAGCGGGCTACCGGGGCTTCGGCACTGAAATGATCGAAGAGGAAGTACGGCGTTCTTTCCCCAATCTTAAAATCAGGCGTGTGGACTCGGACACCACGGCAAAGAAGGGCGGCCTTGAGGAAACACTTTTTCTTTTTAAACAAGGAATGATAGACATCCTCCTTGGAACACAGATGGTCGCGAAGGGGCTGAATTTCCCGGGCGTTCGCCTTGTCGGCGTTGTCTTTGCCGATACCGGCCTTCACCTGCCTGATTTTCGCGCGGCGGAGCGCACCTTTTCATTGATCGTGCAGGTCGCCGGGCGAGCCGGACGTTACTTTCCCGACGGCAAGGTTATTGTGCAGACTCTGCGCATAGACGACCAGGTAATCAAAAAATCCTGCGCCCTGGATGTTGAAGGATTTTACGGCGCCGAATTAAAACAGCGTAAGGCGCTTAACTTTCCCCCTTATTCAAGGATCATACGCTTTACTATCCGGGCGAAAGACGAGAAACGCGCGAACACTGCAATCAGGCGGCTTGCCTCTTTCGCCCGATCTCTTATTCCCGTGGGAGCGGATATGCTTGGACCTGCCGAGTGTCCAATCGGAAGGATTAATAACAACTACAGGCGCCACCTTATTCTGCGGGGCCCGGTCATGGGTCCGCTTCACTCCTGCGCGCGCGANCTTGCCGCCCGTTATGAAAAAGGCAGGGACGCTAAAGTGTATTTGGAAATAGATATNGACCCTGTAAGTATGTTATAAATAAGTTATGGATAACTACGAATATAAAACAAGAGGAACCTGTTCCACAAAGATCAATTTTAANATTGAGGATGGAAAGCTCTATTCNGTTAAATTTGACGGCGGCTGTAACGGAAACCTGAAAGCCATTGGAGCTTTAGTCGAAGGNATGGACGCGTCCGAGGCGGTAAAAAGANTGAAGGGCATTCAATGTGATAACAGGGGCACTTCCTGCGCAGACCAGCTTGCAAGGGCAATTGAACAATTAACATGAAACTTCTTCTTCACTGCTGCTGCGCCCCCTGTTCTCTCTCCTGCGTCTCTTCCCTTCGCGCGCAGGGGATAGAGAGCGAGCTACTGTGGTTTAACCCGAACATCCACCCTTATGTCGAATACAACGCGCGCCTCGACTCCCTGCGCAAATTTTCAGCTAACGAAAAGCTCAATCTGCGGCTGGTAAACGAATACGGCCTCCGCCTGTTTCTGAAAGAGGTATACCGGGAAATTGACGAAATCGGGAGCGTTCCCGAGCGCTGCGAAAGGTGTTACTCTTTGCGTCTTGAAAAAACAGCGTCCGTCGCGGCGTCNGAAGGTTTTGCGGCTTTCACCACAAGTNTACTGATAAGCCCCTATCAAAATCATGAGGCGGTAAAGCGCATAGGAGAAGAAGCGGCGGCGAAGNACGGNATAGATTTTTATTACATGGATTTCCGCTCTCTCTTCCGNGAAAGCCGTACAGCCGCCCGCGAAAGGGGTTTCTATATGCAAAAATACTGCGGCTGCATTTTCAGCGAGGAAGAGCGTTATTTGAATAAGAATTCCACGCAGAGGCACGAAGGCGCGGAGTTCACGGAGGAATATATTTTATGAGATTTCACACGGAGGCACAGAGACACGGAGGCGAAGATGGGATTAAAATTTTTTTTAACAAAAATTATCTTAACACAAAAAGCTATGATGAAAGACGATTGTTTTTCGAACAACAACTTTGTGAAACTCCGTATACTCTGTGGTTAATTTCTTCATCTTCCCTCAGTGAACTCCGTGCCTCTGTGAGCTCCGTGTGATGTTTTTCAGGAAAAATTTATGATTAACCCAATTTTCGAGAGGCTCGCTCTTATTACTGGCGATGAGGGATTGGAGAAATTGGCTAAAACAAAAGTTCTCGTCTTTGGCGCGGGCGGCGTGGGTGGCTGGGCGGCGGAAGCGCTTGTGCGTTCAGGAATTGGGAAAATCGGTATAATTGACTCCGACATTATCGCCGCTTCCAATGTCAACAGGCAGGTAGAGGCAACAAGCCTAACTGTCGGACAGCCAAAAGCCTCGGCATTAAAAAAGCGGCTGTCGGAAATCAACCCTGAATGTGAAATTACCGCATGGGACGAACTTTTCTGCCGTGAGAACGCGTCCGTTTTTAACATCGCGGGCGCGGATTATGTGATAGACGCCATTGATACCCTTAACCACAAACTTGACCTGATAGAAACAGTCTGCGGCGCGGGTGTTACTCTCTTTTCATCTATGGGCATGGCGTTGAAAATGGACCCTTCGCAAATAAAAACCGCGTCTGTCTGGAAAACAACTAACTGCCCCCTTGCGCGGCTTGTGCGCCAGGGACTGCGTGAGCGCGGCTTTTCTTTGGATTTTACCGCCGTTTATTCAAGCGAACTGCTTTCGCACGCGAGTTTTCCCGCGCCGCTTCCGGGACAGAAGCGCGTGAACGGCAGCGTTGTTACGGTTACCGCAAGCGCCGGCTTGCTCCTCGCGAGCCTTGTGTTACGCGACATTACGGGGCTGTGATGGGATCAAGGTTTTTCCGCAGGGTGAGCGCATTGGAGCTTGTAAAAAAACTCACAGTCAAGCTTGTGATGGAAAAGGCTCTTATAAACGAAGGCGACCGTATTCTTATCGCCGTTTCGGGAGGGAAGGATTCGAGCGTCCTTGCCTGGGCGCTTTCGGCAATAAAGCCCGCGCTAAAAATAAATTATGAATTAGCCGCGCTTCACATAAGCACCGACTTTTGCGCCTGCTGTAAAAAAGCGTCCCTTTGCGAAAAGCTTGACGAATGGGGAATCCCCTTTACCGACCTTTTTGTCCCCGTAATCGGCAGGCTCAAGAAAGGGAAAAAGATGAACTGCTACTGGTGCTCCACCCAAAGAAGAACGGAACTTTTAAAGTACGCGGTTGAAAACGGCTTTAATAAAATAGCCCTCGGGCACCACCTTGACGACATCATCGAAACTTTTTTTATGAATCTCTGCTCAAAAAGCGCGTTACTCGCCATGCCTGTTCTTCTGAAGTACCGCAAATACCCAGTCAGTCTTATCCGCCCCCTTGCCCTGCTTGAGGAAAAACAGATAATCGCCTGCGCCGCCGAACAGAACATTCTGAAAAACGCATGTACCTGCCCCTACGGGCAAAATTCCAAACGCCGAGACATACGCGGGCGCATTGCGGATTTTACAGGCGGCAAAGAATCAGGCGAAATAAAGCGGCGGATTCTCAGAGCCTTAAGTGAAGGGAAGATTGATTATTTGACGGATGGCGGCTAAAACTATTGCCGGAATACCCTTTCGCAGAGGCGTGAAGGAGCAAAGGACACGGATTTGCGGTTTGAACATCCCCTAAAAGCGCCTTTAAGACGGTATTTTTTTATTTTTTTCTGTTTTTTTCTTGACAAAACTTTAAAAAAATGAAATAATTATTTGCAAGCAGGCAAAAAGCCTGAAAAGGGGATTTAATACTCCTTTAAACAAGGTCAAAAAAGGGGAATATTACTAAAAAATGGTGATTACAACGATTGTCAGGCTGTTTATAAATATCACCCCCCC
>JGI24698J34947_10001938_pt1 | contig 11023 bp, 10 predicted proteins | sample TergutMp193P3_FD_34947 | JGI IMG/M metagenome (IMG submission 34947)
GGGGGGGGGGGGGGGGATAAATCTATATTATATTGATAATATTGAAAGACAACAATTTTTAATAAGAGTATTTTATAAATTTTATTCAAGAATGTATAAAGTTATTACAAGAAAAGTGTATCAAACTGACAGAACTATAAAAACTGCCACGAAATTCGCAAAAGAAATAGAAAAAAGAATTCCTGAAAATGCGGATGTGGTATTCATCCCATCAGGAACTATGGAAATGGCTTATTTACGTTCTGATAAAAAGAAAATAATTTATAATGACGCAACATTTGCGGCGATGATCGATTATTATCCCGGTTTTACCAATTTATGTTCCAGAACATTAAGGGAAGGCAATACTATAGAGAAGAAAGCCTTTGAAAATTGTGATTTATGTTTATTTTCATCAGATTGGGCTGCGCAAAGCGCAATACATGATTATAATATCAATCCTTCAAAGGTGAAAGTAATTCCCTTTGGCGCGAATATTGAAAAAGAATATACTGACACTGAGATAACAAATATAATTAATAATCGTTGTGAGTATATCAATAATAAATGCAATCTCTTATTTGTTGGTGTAGATTGGGAACGTAAGGGAGGGAATATCGCGCTTGAAATAACAAAAGAACTTCATTCGCAGAACATTGGTGTTCATTTGGATATTGTAGGTATTAGAGATATGCCATTAGACTTACCGGACTACGTTACCAATCATGGTTTTATAAGCAAAAAAAACGATGATGGTATGAAAAAGATTGTAGAGCTTTACAAGAAAGCGCATTTTTTGTTATTGCCTACACGCCAAGAATGTTTTGGAGTTGTCTTTTCGGAAGCTTCCGCTTATGGGCTTCCATCAATTGCGGCTAAAACGGGCGGTGTTGAAACAGCCGTGAAAGATAATATAAACGGTATGACGTTTTATTTATCCGATTCACCCAAGAAATATGCAAGTTTTATTGAAGGGCTCATTAATAATAAAGACAAAGAAGAGTATAAAAAACTATGCTTTTCAGCTTACAATGATTATAAAGAACGCCTTAACTGGAATGTTGTTGGTAAACAAATAGTAAAGTTAATAAGAGAAATTTTGTAGAAAAAGATTTTGTAAAGATATTGTGATCCAGGAATTACATGAACGATAAACCCATAACAATAATTAAACCTCAGAACAGCCTTTTTGTCCTTAACATCGGGACTTTATGGAAATACCGCGACCTGATACGGATGTTTGTAAAACGTGATTTTACCACATTCTATAAACAAACCATCCTGGGGCCGCTTTGGTTTATAATACAGCCGCTTTTTACATCGGCGATGTTTATGCTTATTTTCGGAAGGCTTGCGAATATTTCAACTGATGAAACCCCGCAAATGCTGTTTTACATGGCCGGAGTTATAAACTGGAATTATTTTTCCGAATGTTTTACCAAAACAGGAAATACATTTGCCGAGAACAAAAACCTCTTTGGAAAAATTTATTTTCCGCGTCTTGCCGTTCCCATTTCCGAAGCCATTACAAATATGATTAGATACGCGATACAGTTTACGCTCTTTTTGGCTTTTTATATTTATTTTTTCATAAACGATGCGGCTCTTTCACTCAGTTGGCTTATAATATTTACTCCACTTGTGGTTATATATCTTGCTCTATTAAGCTTGGGTTTTGGCGCCTGGATATCGTCTCTTACGGCAAAATACTGGGATTTAAAACTTGCGCTTCCGTTTATTGTCCAGCTTTGGATGTACGCAACCCCGATAGTATATCCGCTTTCGCTTGTTCCGGAAAAATACAAGATATTAATGATATTAAACCCTGTAGCGCCTGCGGTTGAGTTTTTCAGAACGGCATGGCTTGGAGCGGGGACAATAAATCTTTTTCATACCAGTTTGAGCGTACTTCTTGCGTTTTTAATCGTTGTCAGCGGTTTAATTATTTTTAACAGAACAGAAAAAACTTTTGTGGATACTATATGAACGAAACATCCATAAAAGTTGAACATCTCTAAGGAGAAAAGCATGAATAATTCTGATTTCGATGGTCTGTTGCAGGAAAAATACGGCAAACTGCGCCAAAACTATACAGAAGAATGTACCATTGCCTGTAAAATAATACAGTTGATTAAAAAAGACATAGAGGACAAGTATGAAATTATTCGGCCTATTAATATCGGCGGTGCAGGAATAGTACTTGAAGTTAAAGATTTGAATTTAAAAGTCAGCCGTGCCTTAAAATTATCCCGGCCCATGATTGGGCGGGAAAAGTACTTCAATGATATAATGTCAAGCGAAATCAGTCGTTTATGCGAAGTTACACACCAAAACATTATTTCAATATACTATAGAAGCGAAATAAAGTATGAAGATACAAACTATTCCTACTATATTATGGAATATGTCGATGAAGCTGTCGATGGGCATGATTATATACATGAGAATAAACCTGGATATAACGATTTAATATCTTTTCTTATTCAATGGTCTTCAGGTCTGTTGATGCTTCATAAGAAAGGAATAATTCACGGTGATGCAAAGTTGGAAAACATACTGGTTTCCAAAAAGAATTTGCTCGTAAAAGTCTCCGACCTTGGTTCTGCAAGATTATTAACCAGTGATGATGAAGTAACAAATATGACATTCACCCGTCACTATGCGCATCCTGATTTATGCCGTCTGCTTGATGAAGCTTATTCCGACCCCAATAGAGTAATGGTAAAGTCTATTGACAGATCAAAAATTAAAATCGCCTTTGATCTTTTTTCTCTCGGTAAAAACATATTTAAAATTTTAGCCATAAAAGAGTATAAGGATGGCGTTTTAATAACGGAATATCAGAGAAACTATTTGACTTTATTGGCGGCTAGATTACTGGATGGGGAGAATTCAAGCAATGAAACATTTTTAACCATACCCTATAAAGGCATGAAACAGATTAAATATAAAGATATGGAAGAAGTATTGATAGATTTAAAAAAGGCAAACGGAGAATATTCAATAAATGAAATAGTCCCCGAGTTAAACATTCATTCCCAAAAAACGATTCAGGTAAGTTCATCAGGCATAAATACTTTTACCGATCGTGTTTCCCGATTATTAAACACAAAACTTGTATCACGGCTTGCAAATATTACGCAATTGGGATTGATGGTTTATGTATATCCCACAGCCGTACACACAAGGTTTGAACACGTTTTGGGCACAATGTTGAATGTTGCCAGATATATTGATGCGTTATGGCATGATCCGATAAATCCCTTTTTCAAACAGGTAATTACAGACAAGGATATCAATATATTACTGGTAGCGGCCTTATTGCATGACATAGGACAATATGCATTAGCTCATGATTTCGAAGAAGCGGAGCAACAATTGTTTTCTCATACAAATAACAATAAAAGATTATTATCAGATACAGATATAATTAGTAAATTAGAACCTCTTCTCAGAAAGGATTGGGGTTTATCAATAGAAGATATGTATTCTATTTTTGGTATTAATGAAGATAAAACATACAAAGACAAATTGCTGAGAAGTATTATGGATGGACCTATAGATGCCGACAAACTGGATTACCTGATGCGAGACGCCAATAACCTGAATATACCTTATGGCAAAGCGATAGATTATTCCAAAATAATAAGAAGCCTTACTGTGGTCTTTGAACGTGATCCGTCCCGCCTAAGTCCTATATTGGGGATACATGAAAAGGGGAAAATAGCGGCAGAGGGCGTTGCTTTTGCCCGTTACGCCATGTTCGGAGCTGTTTATTGGCATCACGCCGTAAGGAGCATTAAGGCTATGCTACATCGTGCGATTTGGGAAGCTCTGCCTCCTGATATTACTGACAGGAGATCAAAGGAATATAAAGCAATACAGGATGATATTTTTTATGAAATTAATGATCAACTATTAAGTAAAGAGCAACCGTGGCTGATAAATTTTGATTTGGATAAGCTTAGGTTTACAGGGAATATAAACCCTTATGATTTTAAGATCATTTCCTATTTTTATGAAAAAACAAACTATGCCGGCAAAGAATTACTAAAAATGATCTGCGAGAGAAAATTTTACAAAAGACTTTTTGTTGTTGGTACTAAAGATTCGGACAGCACAGGAGGAAAAATATTTGAATTAAGAAAGGCAAACGACTGGAGACGCTGGTTATTGTTTCAGAAATATTTTGAGGATATGCTCTTAAAGGAAATTAAGGAAATAGAAAAAGAGCAAAGGGTGATTACAGCATTGTCTGAAGACAACACAAATAAATTTGATTTACTGGTGAGCAATCAAATCCCCTTATTCTTGATTGATGTTCCCATTCCCCGTGAGCCAAGCAAGAATCCGCTTCAATATCTGCATGAAGCCAGATTTGCAAACTATATACAATATAAACCCGAAGAAATGATACAGCCTGAAAATTCTATCATTTGGAAAAGTATAGCTGATGATTTGACGAAATCAATCGGGAAAGTAAGAATATTCTGTCATCCTGATATAATAAATACCGCATCGGTATTTTATACAAAGGATATAATAGAAAAAGCAATTGATTCCGCATTGCGTAAAACTAAAGAAACCTAATGTTAAATCAGAGCGAAGAAAAATTGCGCTTTATGGAATCCTTTAATGTTGTGTTCAATATGATAAACGGATTTTACAACCAATCTGCTTTACATCAAAGCGATATACAAAATAGAACTGACGCCGTTTTATCAATAACCGACGAATTAGACTTATACAATGAACTATTTCCAGACCCAAGTGAGAAAGAAGGAAAAGAAATTATGAAAATTAAAAAAATGAAATGTGAAAGTAACGCATACAACAAAAGCTGTATTTGAAGCGGCTATCGGAAAGTGATAAAATAACAAGTCTCAATCTCCTGAAGCTAAAAAGTAGCCATAGCCGAACGTGGAATACCCAGAAGAACATTATTTTTTCTTTTTTGCTAAAAGGAAAAATCAAAACGATGAAGAATACCTTTGTTACAGGTCATCATAAGCATTCTGTCTCTAGTAAGTTTGCTAATAAAATAACGTCCATACGCAGACTTATTCTTGAAAGCATTGATAATGAGATTATTAATAAAATATATCTTTTTGGTTCTTATGCATATGGAAATCCGAATGAAGATAGTGATGTCGATTTATGTGTGGTTGTAAATGATGATACTAATAAATTAGATACGTATATGAAGATAATAGATAATTTATGGAAAAATGACATTATACCTTGTGATTTATTAGTATATAACGCAAATGTGTTTTTTAATGTAGAGAATCCCAAAAGTATTGAAAATACCATTATAAAAGAAGGGCAGGTATTGTATGAATAAAGATTTAGTTACTGAAACCCCATTTGAACTTTTTGACAAAGCAGAAGCAGATGTTCTTATAATTGATAGTCATATAAAGAATAGTAATATTCCTGAAGGATGGAAGTATGATAGCATTTGTTTTCACGCAACACAGGCAGTTGAGAAGTTTATAAAAGGATTTATTATAGATAATAGCCAAGACGTAAAGAAGTCTCACGATTTGGGGTATTTATGGAATGAAGCGGTAAAAATTGATAATATATTTAACGATATAAAAAATGATTGTGAACTGTTAAATAATTATACCGCTTGGGTACGGTACAGTTCCCATTCGCCAATTGAGTCGCATGAATTTATTGCCGTCATAAAATCCTTGAAAAATGTATATTCTTTTCAACCAATACAAAAAATCCGTGATAAATTTTCTAAACAAGATGGTTATAGAAAAATACATAATATAAACACAATATGAGCGAGACAGTAATAAAAGTAGAAAATCTTTACAAAGAATACAAGCTGGGCGTTATAAGCCACGGGACTCTCTACCGCGACATGCAGTCATGGTGGGCAAGGATTCGAGGGAAGGAAGATCCAAACTCGCTCATTTCATTGCATCATGGGCAGGAAGTGGAAAAAGACAGTTTTCTTGCTCTAAATGATATTTCTTTTGAAGTAAAGGAAGGAGACCGCCTCGGAATTATTGGTAAGAACGGCGCTGGAAAATCAACGCTTTTAAAAATACTTTCCCGGATTACATCGCCCACCAGGGGAAATATAACAATTCGCGGAAGAGTTGGCTCTCTTCTTGAAGTCGGCACGGGGTTTCACTCAGAACTTACCGGCAGGGAAAATATTTTTCTTAATGGCTCTATACTCGGCATGAATAGGCGTGAAATTTCCCGCAAGCTGGACGAGATTGTTGATTTTGCTGGTATTGAAAAGTACCTTGATACACCCGTTAAGCGCTATTCCAGCGGCATGATGGTTCGTCTTGGATTTGCCGTAGCGGCTCATCTGGATACGGATATTCTTATTGCAGATGAGGTCCTTGCGGTAGGGGACGCGGAATTTCAGAAGAAGGCATTGGATAAAATGGGAGACTTGAGTACCGGACAAGGTAGAACAGTTTTATTTGTGAGTCATAATATGGGGATGGTAAAGAAGTTATGTGATACATCGATCCTGCTAAATAAGGGTGAAATAATAACCAGTGGGAGAACGCATGATGTTATTAACACCTACCAAACTAGGAAAGAAACGACTTTAAAGATTATTCGAACAAAGAATGAGTCGCAGTCTTCTGTTTATATAAACTCAGTATTTACCTGCGATGCCAATGGTACGGAAAAATCACTCTTTGCTTTTTCTGAGAATATTCATATAAGAATAGGCGTAGAAATTAAAAAAGTAGATCCTGTTATGTATCTTGTATTAGTATTATTATCAAAAGATGAGACAAGGGTATTTACGCATGGTAAATATATAAAAGATATCTGTAATCTTGATACTGGAGAAATTGTTGTTGATTACATAATTAAAGGTTCATTTATTGCTCCATCAGAGTATTCGTTCCAGGTTGGAATTGATGGTCATAATGGACATGTAAAATATGATTCTTTATACGACATATGTCCAATTAAAATATTTGATGATGGAACTGAATTTGCAGCTGCTGAGGGTTTTCATTATGGCTATTTTATAATACGCGATGAATGTGAGTGGAAGCTGGTTAATTAAATGAAAGTTGTAATACTTGCAGGCGGACTTGGTACTCGTCTTTCCGAAGAGACAAATTTGATTCCAAAACCAATGGTGGAAATAGGCGGACATCCGATTCTTTGGCACATTATGAAAATATATTCATACTGGGGGTTTAATGATTTTGTTATTCTTACCGGATATAAATCACATATAATTAAAGACTATTTTATTAATTATTATACCAGATATTCGGATTTAACCGTTGATATGGCCAATAATACACTGGAATTTCATAACATAAGAAGTGAGGCATGGAAAGTTACTGTACTCTATACTGGCGCCGATACCATGACGGGCGGCAGACTATTGCGAGCGAAAGATTTTTTATGTAAAGAGAGGTTCTTGCTGACCTATGGCGATGGGGTAAGCGATATTAACATCCCGAAACTTATTCAATGTCACAATGCTGCGGGAAAACATGTTACATTAACCGCTGTTCAGCCGGTTGGACGTTTTGGAACAATTAAGATAACTGGTAGTGGTCTGGTAGAATCATTCAAAGAAAAACCTGAAAGTGATGATACGTGGATTAATGGTGGATTCTTTGTGATGGAGCCTGGCGTGTTTGATTATTTGACCGAAGGGGACGCGACAATATTGGAGCGAAATCCAATTGAACGTCTTGCGGAATCAGGCCAGTTGAATGCGTATAAACATACAGGTTTTTGGCGTGCGATGGATACCTTAAAAGACAAGAACGAATTAACCGCTTTGTGGATGACAGGGAAATCCCCTTGGGCGCTTTGGCTGAAATGACGTTTAATTTTTACAAGAATAAAAAAGTTTTTTTAACAGGGCATACAGGCTTTAAAGGAACATGGCTGTGCAGAGTACTTTTACAAGCTGGCGCCGAAGTTACCGGATATGCTCTTGAACCGCTAACAACGCCATCACTTTTTTTTCAAACTAAAACAGAAAATAATATATGTTCAATAACCGGTGATATAAGAAATAGGGACGCTCTTGTCAAAGCAATACAAGAAGCAACACCTGAAATAGTATTTCACCTTGCGGCACAGCCTCTGGTGCGGCGTTCTTACCTTGAACCGGCTCTTACTTATGAAACAAATGTCATGGGGACAGTGAATATTCTCGAAGCAGTAAGATTGGCTCCCTCGGTAAAATCATTTATAAATGTTACTACCGATAAAGTGTATGAAAATAAAGAATGGCATTGGGGATACCGGGAAAACGAAAACCTTTGCGGGTTTGATCCCTATTCCAACAGCAAGTCGTGTAGCGATCTGGTAACACACAGTTACCGCAATTCATTTTTTTGTGATAAAGACTCTCCGGCAATTTCCACCGCTCGTTCAGGTAATGTGATAGGAGGCGGGGATTATGCCGATGACCGGATTATCCCCGATTGCGTTCGGGCTGCTATAGCAGGGAAAGACATTGTTGTGCGTAATCCCAGCTCTATTCGTCCCTATCAGCATGTACTTGACTGCCTTTCCGGTTATCTCCTTCTTGCGGAAAAACAATATCTTGATAAAAAACTTGAAGGTGCCTACAACTTTGGTCCAGATGATGAAAGCTGTATTACAACCGGAAAACTCGCAGACTTTTTTTGCAACGCATGGGGTTCCGGTGCGGCTTGGCAGGTACAGGAAGACGGCGGCCCTCACGAGGCGAATTTTCTTAAATTGGATTGTTCAAAGGCGAAGGCCGTATTGGACTGGAAATCCCGTTGGGACATAAAAAAAGCGGTTGAAAAAACCGTGGAATTTGTAAAAATAAAACCTGATGAAGAAAAAGTTAATTGCATTGATCGTCAAATAACAGAATATTTTTATAACACATGAAAATCGCACAAACAAAAATCACCGGCGTAGCCGTCATACATTCCGAACCATTCAAAGATGAACGCGGTTTTTTCAATCGTATTTTTTGCCAGAAGGAACTGGAAGTTATCAGACCTGGCATTGTGATAGCCCAGATTAACCATTCCATGACAAAGCAGAAGGGTTCAATAAGGGGAATACACTTTCAAAATCCGCCTCACGCGGAAATGAAGATTGTCCGCTGCGTCAAGGGCAGCATTTTTGACGTAGCGGTCGATTTACGAAAGGATTCCCCTACTTTCTTACAGTGGCATGGAGAAATTTTATCGGCGGATAATATGAAGGCCCTTGTTATACCGGAAGGCTGTGCGCATGGCTTTCAGTCACTGGAAGACGATATTGAAATGGTGTATATATCAACATTCCCGTTTTGCAGGGAAGCGGAAGGTGGAATAAGATTTGATGATCAAAAAATAGGCATACAATGGCCGTTACTTGTAACTATAATATCGGAAAAAGACAAGAATTGGGGTAATTTGTAGGCAATATGCGTATTCTTGTTACCGGTGCCACAGGCTTCATAGGACGCAATGTTATTGATTATCTCTCTTCACATGGAAAGCATGAGCTTATCACAACTGCTGCGGAAAGCAGAGAAGAAGCGGAATTACTTTGTCCGGCATTGAAAAATACCGTTTATATACAAAAAAATTTAAATCAACAGGAAGATAATTATTATACTTTTTTTGAAAAGCCTGACAGTGTTATTCATTTAAGCTGGGAAGGTTTGCCAAATTACAGTGAATTATTTCACATTGAACGAAATCTACCCGCTAATTTTTATTTTATAAAAAATATGATTCAAAACGGCTTGGCGGATATTACCACCGCGGGAACTTGTTTTGAATACGGTCTTCAGAACGGATGCCTTAACGAAGAAATGGCTTCAGCCCCCGCGACTGTTTACGGGCTGGCAAAGGATACGCTCAGAAAATTTACAGAATTGCTGCATAACAAACATAATTTTAATCTGAAATGGGTACGATTTTTTTATCTTTACGGGCAGGGACAGGGGAAAAAAACCCTGTGGGGGCAGCTTGAAGAAGCGGCAAAAAACAATCAAAAAGAATTTAATATGTCTTTAGGTGAACAGTTGCGGGATTATATCTCAATAAATCAGGCTGCGGAATATATGTCAAAAATAGCGCTTCAGAATGAAATAACCGGAATAATCAACTGCTGCAGCGGCAAACCTCTATCGGTACGAAGGTTTGTAGAAGACTTTTTCAATGAACGCAGTGTTAGTATAAAACTGAACCTCGGATATTACCCCTACCCTGAATTTGAGCCGTTGGCATTTTGGGGAGATACAGGAAAACTGTCAAAAATTATTGGGACTCATTGAATAACAAATATTTGAGCAGGAAAAATAGATGTTAGATCTTGTAGAAGCGTTTCAGAAATTCATAAATAACATTCCTGACAAAATCATTATTTGGGGTTGTGGATACTGGGGAAAAAGGACCTATGATTGGTTTAAAGAACGAAATATAGAGCATAAAATTATATGCTTTATTGATATGAATCCAAAGCTTCAAGGCACGTTATTATTTGACAAAAAGATTCATCCGCATGACATCCTTAACCTTAATGAATTTGAGGGAGTCTCCATTATCGCAGGTATTATACCGTGGCATGAAGTATATAAAACTATTTGTGAATATAAATATAAAAATCCCCTTTTTATTGCCATTCATAATATTTACAATCTGTTTATGAGCGAAGAACAAAGCCAAAATAGTGGTTGTTTCAAATATAATGTTGCTCAGATGAACAATATGTATGTGTGTAGAGATAAATACACAAAGTCAATGATAAAATTGTACGATTTCATCAGGAAAAATATTGATACTGTAATATTACCGATTGAAACCGTATCCCAGGATGAAGACTTAGCTATGTCTGGAACAAAACCTACCGGTTATTGGGAAGCGGAAGAAACAAAATTGGATATGTTTGAGAAGTTTACTTTGATTGATGGTGGCGCCTATATAGGGGATTCTCTTCAAAATATAACACGAGGGACAAAAAGCATATTAGCCCATGCTTATTGTTTTGAACCGGATAAAAAAAATGTTGAATATCTGAAATCATATGTTAATGAAATATACGT
>JGI24698J34947_10001939_pt1 | contig 11021 bp, 7 predicted proteins | sample TergutMp193P3_FD_34947 | JGI IMG/M metagenome (IMG submission 34947)
GACAGGCTAAATGAATCTCTGGTTCTCGCCGAACAGCGGATTTCCGCGTCGGGCAATTACTCGGACGATGATTATATTGCCATGGGGCGTTTGACCAACGCGAAGTTCATCGCCGCGGGAAACATCATTGGTGTGCCGGGCCGTTACTCGATATCTTTCAGAATCAACAATACCGAAACCAACGAAATACAGGCTTCGTTCAGCAAGCAATATGTTTTGGAGGATATTGAAAGCGGGCTTGCTGCAAAAGAAGCGGCGCTTGCATTGCTTACAGGCATGGGAGTTGAGTTGACCGATGAAGGGAAACGCCAACTGCTTACGATACAGGAAAAAGCGGTAAAGTCGCAGATCAGGCTGGCGCAGGGAATGGCGGCGGAAAGAAACAACAATGAACTGCAAGCACTCGTTTTTTTTCAGGAAGCGCTGAACGCGGATCAGGGAATGAAGGAAGCCTCACAGCGGATACAAAGTTTCGGACAGGGGTCGCCGGGCGCGGGCATACGCGAAAGAGCGGAGTGGGCTGTTACTCAAAAAACAAGGTGGGAGAAAATTTTTAACGATTTGAGAGCTTATGCTGAAAAAGAATTATGGATAGTTGTCTATGATTTTAGCACAATCAGTGATGAATTTGACGCGGGCAGAAATACAGTAACAGTCACTTTTAATCCTGGAATAAAAATCATTCCAAATAGAACAGTCCTTGCAGTCTGGAAAAATGTTACTGAAGAATATCTGCGTCTTAGAGCAATTGATGAAAACAANCAGTGGATTAGCGCCGTTCATCCGGTAAATATTTTGGGAGACAGATTCCCCATGCTTGTGAACGCAGGGCTGTATGATGAATACAANGATCTCATTGGCAGTACAACNTGGATTCAATCGTCGTCTCCCCGACCCAGATTNCAAACCTTTTTTGAAGAATTTCCGCAGGGTATTACAAGNATGCAGGTTATCGCACAGCATAAATATTTTACTGACTATGCTTTTGGCCCAGTATCCTTTCGGGTACCGGTAAAAAAAATAACTGATGATATAAAAGTACAAATTGAAAAAGTTCATAATGATGGTTTTGGGCGCAGATATAACGCAAAAATTATGTCGCTTGCGGAGTGGAACGAATGGCTGAAAAACCAATGATTTGAATTTTACGCCGCTTGCGGCTTAAAAGGGGCCGTCCGTTGAGACGGTTATAAAAGAAACTTTCTGGAGGGATTTATGTCAAGTTTTCATGTTGAGTTTGAAACAAAGTCCAGCAACGGGACACCAAGCGGTGTTCAAGGAACTACGGTAACTGCCAACAGTATCACGGAAGCAAAGAACAAAGTAAAATCGCAACACGCGCATTCAAATTGCAGGATTATTTCCTGCGTGAAAAAGGGGTAACAGAGGAAAACAATGGCATCAAAAGAATTTTTTGAATCTGGCATAGAGCAGTTTGATAAAGCAAAATATAGCGATGCCATTGATTTATTTACGAAAGGCCTTGAAGCTGACCCGAAGAACGGCCTTTGTTATCTGTATGCGGGGATAACGCATATTTTTCTTCGTGATAAAGAAAAGGCAAGGCCGTTCATTGAAAAAGCGTTAGAGTGCAAATTACCGCCTCCCTATGACGATCTGACTAAAGGCTTACAATATTTTTATTATGAAATTCATAATAAAAATTATATCAATGAAGCGAGCAGTTGCTTTTTTTCGGGTATTATGGGGAGGATTACAAATGCTGAGTCTATTTATGAAAAACCAAANTATACACCCGATGTATTCTACTTTTTCAGANCGTTNGCCAGATATGATTGGGACATTATCAGATATGAAGAAAAAAATGGCGAAGAAAAAATAGGCTTTGAAAATTTAATAAATAATTTGAATGATGCCTNAAAAATAAACCCTAATCANGCGATTTATCATTATGAAAAAGGGCGTATAAATGTAGAAAGATATTATAAACAAAAATCAGAAGATAGGTCAACTTATTATTTAAAGGAAGCTCTAAAAGACTTTGATAAAGCAATAGAAATGGATCCAACAATAGCTAATGCTGAGTTTTATTTTCATCGTGGAAGAGCAAAAGCCGAGGCGACTTTTTCCCGCGGATTTTTTAAACCTCTTGAAATAGACAAAAAGGGAGCGATTGCTGACATTGAACAGGCAATCAGCATGGATAATTCTAATCCTATATACTGTTTTGATCTTGCGGCTTTGTATATGGAACTTGGGAAGGAATCCTCAGAAAACTACAGTCAAGCGGTAATTCTGTTTAAAAAAGCCGCTGATCTTGTAGAAAATGAAGAAGACAAACAGTTTTGTTTAAAGTCTATGGTAACTACAGCAAAGCTGGGCAATATTCATGTTGATGAGGAATATGCGGATATTGAACCTTACGGAACCAACCAACAAATTTCAGGGAAAGAAATTTTATCCGGTCTTTGGGGTTTGGCAAAAAAAGGAATGGAAAATTTACAAAATGAGTACGGGAAAAAGTCTTCTAAAATAGAAGAATATGCTGAGAAATATCAGGATTATGATAAAGAACAATTGACTGAAATTATTCAAACGAGCGGTATTTTTGAAGAAAAAGCGGCGGCTAAACGTTTATTGCAGGAGAAAGAATGACGAAAAAACCCGTCCAAGCCGCGCCGCTGCCCCGCCGCGATAATCCCTAAAACACCCTTCTGACGAGCGGAGCCGCCCGCTTGACAAGGCCGCGCCTGTTGTGCTATATATAAAACACCGCAACGATCCGTACCTGATGGGGTTTATTATGAGTGACGTTAAAAGGCTAAACTTCGACTTGCCAACCCTTTTGAGGCTGGGGGACCTTGACATCCGCAGGATAGCGGCTGAAAAAGCGTCGCTTACGGTCAAGGATTTTTTTGGTTTATTGTCAAAATTTATTGAAATCTCGCCGCAGGTTACGGATTCNTTAAACAGAATGGCCCGCCTCCTTGCCGACAGGAACGACTTTCTGGCCCTTGCCGATATGAAAGTTCTGCTGGATGAACTTGGATACACCAAACTCATTCCCGTTATCGACGGCATTATCAGCGCGGGAGAAAAGGGCAATATGGAATTTGCCGCCGATTGCGCGAAACGGGCTTTGAATGATTTTAAAAGGCTCTGCTCGCGGACAGAAACCGCGATAAAAACAGGCGCGGCGGATGATCCGGCCAATACCCAGGATTCGCACGACGCGGTGTTCAGTTTTATGTCCTACTCCCGCAACTACGGCGTAACGGCGGCGGGGCACCCTTTACGGGAAGTTCTGGAACAGGTGGACAGCGCGGAAGCCACGCGAAAAATGCGCGTTCTTGCCGTTGACGATTCCCCCACTATGCTTAAAACCATAATTTCCACATTGAAAGACCAATACAAAGTTTTTACGCTGACAAACTCGACGCAGGTTGAAAGGTTTTTACAGCAGATAACGCCTGAATTGTTTCTGCTTGACTATAAAATGCCCGACCTGAACGGTTTTGAGCTTGTTCCGATAATACGAAGTTTCGAGGAACACAAGGATACTCCAATTATTTTTTTAACGTCGATGGGAACAAAAGAGCATATATCTGCCGCCGCCATGCTCGGGGCCTGCGATTTTGTCGTAAAGCCGTTTGACGCTTATACATTGCACGATAAAATAGCGAAACATATAGTCAGAAAAAAATCTTTCTAACGCGGGATTTTCAATTTTGCAGAAGTTCGCGCATTTTTGCTATCGCGCCGTCGTAATCCATCATCAGCACAGCGTCTTTTACGCGCTCTATTTCATCTTTCAACGCGCCGGACGGATCAAGGGCGTTCAGGCTTTCTATTCCGTCATCAATAGCAAGAAAATCCATTTTTGTTAACGCGGCTGTCAGCCTCTGGAATATCGGCGGCAACCCGGGCGGTATTACAACCGGGCCGTTGTTCTGTTTCTTTTTTTCAAAGGCTTCCGCAAGGCTCTTTCCAAAACGGTTAAGCCCTTCCAAAAAAGGCGGCAGATTGGAAGAGCAAAAAACCGCGTCTTCCTTTGCAGAGGCATGCTCAAGAGCGTAAGCCAGGCCGGAAAGTTCTATCGCTCCCACGAAATTAAGAGCGCCCTTCATGCCGTGTACCGTTATGGAAAAGTTTTTCATGTCGCCTAACGCGAGGAATTTGTTCAGTTTTTTGTCGCAATTATCAATTTCGGTTATCAGCAGTTCCAGAGATTTTTCGTAAGTTTCCCATTCAAAAGTTCTTTCCAGACCCGTCTGTACGGAAAGCCCCTCTATCTGTTCAAGGCTTGCGCGGAATTCATCCTGCATACTGCCGCCGGTCTCACCGGTTTCACCGCAGGTGCCACCGCAGGTGCCACCGCCGGTGCCACCGCCATCTGTTGAGTCCGCAGTTTCTCCTTTGGTTTTAATAATTTTTTCAGAAGGAATCCACCTTTCAAGCATTTTGAAAAACAGCGTTTTGTTAATCGGCTTTGTCAGCCAATCGTCCATTCCGGCGGCAAAAAATTCTTCCTTCGCGCCGGCGATTGCGTTAGCTGTAAGAGCGATGATTGTTACCTTTACGCCCATTTCACGGATTATTTTTGTAGCTTCCACTCCGTCCATTCCCGGCATCATGTGATCCATAAACACAATGTCGTATTGATTCTCTTTTATCATGTCTATTGCCTGNTGGCCGGACATTGCNGTNTCAGCCGCTATTTTGCAGAGTTTTAAAAGCCCGCACGCGACATTCAGATTTACGGAATTGTCGTCCACAACCAAAACCTTCGCGTCAGGCGCGAATATTTTGTAGTCGCTTTCACCGGGCCTGTTAATCAGCGTCTCGTCACCTAACACTTTTGGGATGGTAATATGAAACGTAGTGCCTTCGCCGTATTCGCTCTCAACCGCTATAACGCCGTCCATCATTTCTATTACCGATTTGCTGATGGCAAGCCCAAGCCCGGTTCCTTCCTTACTGCGGTTTTTCTGCATATCGGTCTGCGTAAAAGCGTCATACAGCCGGGGAATATCTTCCTGCCGTATGCCGATGCCCGTATCGCTGATATCAAAAAAGATATGCGCGTCCGTAACGCTTATGGTCAAAACCACACTGCCCTTTTCTGTAAATTTTACCGCGTTATTCAAAATATTCAAAAGCGCCTGACGCAGGCGGATATCGTCCCCGTACANATATTTTGGCATTTCGCCCTTCGTAACAAGACTGAAGTTTATCCCCTTGCTGCCTGCCAAAAAGTGAATCATNGATTCGATATTATCAATCACCAGNTGAAAATCGTAATGTTCGGGTACAAGGCTCAATTTACCGGCCTGTATTTTTGAATAATCCAGAATGTCATTTATAATATCCATCAGAAAATTTGCGGATGTATGAATGTTCTGGATATAGTGAAGCTGGTCCGCGTCCAGTTTTTTTCCGGCAAGCAGAAGCTCCGACATTCCGATGATCGCGTTCATCGGCGTGCGGATTTCGTGCGACACATTGGCAAGGAACAGGCTCTTCGCTTCGGAAGCGGCCTGCGCCGCCTCTTTTTGAAGCTCCAGCAGTTCCAGTTTCTGGTTTAACTCGATGCTCTCAAGTACCCTTTGCTCGTTAGCCTTGATTTCGCGCAAATCGCGGGAATAGGACATATAGTGATAAGTATCTTTCCATTGAATTCGTACAAGCGTAACCTCCGCCGGGATTTGCGTTCCGTCGGCTGTCACAAACATCCATTCAAAACTGTCTATAGCGCCGTCCTCAAAAAGTTTGCGCGTAATGAGGGCCGCCTTGTCGTGACTCCTCGAACCGTCAGGCTGAAACTCCGGGAAAAAATCCGGGAATCTCCTTATAAAATCCAATTTGTCGTGGATGCCGAATATATTCAGCGCTTCCTTGTTGCAGTCTATTACATTGCTGTCCTTATCATGCAGGATGCAAATCATCGGNGTGCTGTCCANCATCATCCTGATGCGCTTGTCGTCTTCCCATGTGTCGGCATTAAGCGCTTTTATGCCGGTTATGTCATGGTAGTACAAAATCAGGCGGTAGCCGGAAGGCAGCAGAATACGGGTGGCCGTTATTTCAAAATCAATGCGTTTCCCGCTGTTATTCATAAGATTGAGGCTTATCCTGGAAGAGCCGTTGTCCAATGAGCTGTGAATCAGTGTTTGAATCAGAAGTTCGGTTTCCGTTCCGTTCGGCTGATACTCAGGCTGAATCTCTATCAGGAATTTATTGAACTCTTCCGGCGCGAGATTCTCGGGGGCGCCGAAAATTCCGGCTATGTCATCGTTGTAGGCAACCACATTGCCCTTTTCATCCCATACCATGGCCGGCATCCGCGCCGAGGACAGCATGTCGTCGAGCCGCCTCTGCGCTTCCGCCTGACGAAGGCCGGTAACGTCATGCAAAGTGTANACCATGCCGTCAAATTGGCCGTCGTTATCTGTCATCCGTTTTAAGGTTATCCGGTATAAACGTTTTCCCACGGACGGCCAGTTGATAACATCGTCTACGGTGATTGAATCTTCCCACGACATGATGCCGGAAAACCGAAGCGAACTGCGATTGACATAATCCTGATCGGGAAGCATTTCAAATACGTCGTTCAGGTGTTTGCCTAAAAGATCGCTTTTGTCTTTAAGCTCCATCAGGCGTATAATCGGGCCGCTGCAGTAAACCACTTTCATCTCGCGGTCGAACAGCACAAACAAATCTTCCGCGCTGTCCAGGAGCAGTTTTATATATTTGTCAAGTCTCGACAGTTCCTGCATATTTTCCGCCATGTTTTTTACGCCCGGCTTGCTTCTTTTATGACGGCGGACAAATCTATAAACATGTCTGTCAGCTCGGGATCAAACTGCGTGCCGCGTCCTTCGCAAATAATGCGCATGGCCTCTTCATGCGAAAACGCGTTTTTATAGGGACGGTCAGAAACCAGCGCATCGTACACGTCGGCAAGAGCCATCATGCGCGCCTGAAGGGGAATCTCGCCGCCTTTTAACTGTTCGGGGTAGCCGGTTCCGTCCCATCTTTCGTGATGCGAATACGCGAGGGTTTTCGCGTAATCCAAAAAAGTCTGGTTCGGCACCTTGTTTTGCAGGCTTTCGATCAGCATTTTTCCGTACAGGGCGTGATGCTTCATGCTGCCGAATTCATCGTCGTTAAGCCGCCCCTTTTTCAGCAGAATATCGTCGCGTATCTTTATTTTACCCACGTCATGAAGAGAGGCCGATTTTAAAAACGCGTCAATGTCCCACAAGGCCATTTCGCCTGAGTAGCGTTCTCTTTTTCTCATTTCGCTTAACAGGATTTCAAGGTATTTCTGAACCCGTTCCACGTGCTGGCCTGTTTCCTCATCCCGGAACTCAACCATCTCCGCCGCCCAAACAATAATCGCGTTTTGGAGCCTTGTTATGTCGTTTGTCCGCTCGTTAACCATCGCGATAAGGTTTTCATTAAACGCGCGCAGTTCGTTGTTTTGCGCCTGCAAAAGCAGATGAAGCTCAACCCGCTTGAGCAAAAGCGCCGGCGCGAAAGGTTTGACTATATAATCAACAGCGCCCAGCGAAAGCCCCAAAAACTCATTCTCCGGCTCGTCCTTTCCGGTTAGAAAAATTACGGGAATATCCGCGGTTTTGGGATCGGCCTTCAGCTCCTTTATCGCGTCATAGCCGCTCATGCCGGGCATCTCAACATCAAGGAGAATCAAATCCGGCCGCGTTTTTTGCAGTGCAAGGAGGAGTTTGTCGGCGGAAGGGATGGTAACTACGGTGTATTTGTCCTGAAGGGCGCTTTTCCCGGAGTTCAGGTATACAGGGTTATCGTCAACCAGAAATATACAATAGGGACGCTCTTCCATGCGCCTATTATACTGTATATTTTGACACAAATACAAGATTGTGTTATTATGTCAAAAAATGGATAACATTAAGAAAAACAGCATACTTATTGTAGATGACGAGACGATGAATCTTGAGGTTTTGCGCAGTATTTTAAGCCCGGATTATACAATTTTTATGACAAAAAACGGCGAATCGGCCATAAAAATGGCATGCAAGTACATGCCCGATCTCATTTTGCTGGACATTATCCTGCCGGATATAAGCGGCTTTGAAATACTGAAAACTCTTAAAACATCCGAAAAAACGCGGACTATTCCCGTAATAATCATTACAGGACTTGAAAGATATGAAAACGAAGAAAAGGGCCTGGAGCTTGAGGCCGCGGATTTTATACGCAAACCTTTCAATACAAAAATTGTCAAGGCGAGGGTCCGCCATCACATCCAAAGCGTCAACCAGCTTCGCGCCATAAGGCAATACGCCCACAGTATGCAGCTTACCCTTTCCAAAATGGAAGCCATTGTCAACAACTTCAGGGGGGTTATCTGGAGCGTTGACAACGAAGGCACGATAACTTCCTTTAACGGACAGTATCTGGATGATATTGGGGTTACTCCTTCGTTTCTGGTCGGGAAAAATATTCAGGCGGCGCGCGCCAAAAACAGGCACCCCGACATAATTGACAATATAGAAAAAACCTTCCGCGAAGGTTCCCAGGACTGGCAAAGCGACATAGACGGAGTTATTTTCCACTCGCACACCACGCTGTTACGCGATCATGACGGCAGCGTAATGGGCATCGTCGGCACTTCCAACAATGTAACCGAGCTTATCAAGCTCCATCAGGATTTGGAAGCCGCGGTTAAATCCTCCGAAGCCGCTAACCGTTCCAAATCGTCCTTTTTGGCGAGAATGAGTCATGAAATACGCACGCCCTTGAACGCCGTTTTGGGCATATCGGAAATTCAACTCCAAAACAAAGCCATTGCGCAGGATGTAAAAGAAGCGTTCGCCAGAATTTTCAATTCGGGCAATCTGCTCCTNGGCATCATCAACGACATACTTGACATGTCCAAGATAGAAGCTGGAAANCTGGAATTGATGCAGGCGCGTTACGATGTTTCCAGCATGATCAACGATACCGTATTCCTGAATATGATCAAATACGAAAACAAGCCGATTGAATTTATCCTTAACGTGGATGAAAATGTCCCGTCGGAACTGTTCGGCGACGAGCTTCGTATCAAGCAGATTTTGAATAACCTTTTGTCCAACGCTTTTAAATATACAAATGAAGGCGAGGTTGAACTGTCGCTTAAAGCGGTATATTCATCGTATTTTTCAACAGAAAATTCCGGCGATTCTGTAACGCTTGTTATAGGCGTGCGCGACACCGGACAGGGAATGACAGAAGATCANCTGTCCAGGCTGTTTGACGAATANTCCCGTTTTAACGCGGAGGCCAACAAGTCAACCGAAGGCACTGGCCTGGGGATGGGCATTACGCAAAATTTGGTGCAGCTTATGAACGGCGAAATTATCGCGGAGAGCGAACCCGGCAAAGGCTCTTTGTTTACCGTCCGCCTTCCGCAGGGTAATACGGGAGCTTCTCCGTTAGGCAAAGAAGCTGCGGAAAAATTGCGCCGCTTCCGCCTGAATTACGAAACAAAAACGAAAAATACCAACATTGTACGCAAGATGATCCCTTACGGAAAAGTTCTGGTTGTTGACGATATGGACATGAATCTTTATGTCACCAGCGGACTATTGTCGCTTTACGGACTGCAAATCGACATTGCGNTAAGCGGATACGAGGCTATCGAAAAAATAAAACTCGGCGATTACGACCTTGTGTTTATGGATCACATGATGCCGGGAATGGACGGCATTGAAACAACAAAAGAAATAAGAAAATGGGAAGCCGGAGAATTTGAGCGTAAAAACAGTACGGCATCTGCGCCGGAAACCGCGCAATTATCGGAAAACCGGCTCCCGGTAATCGCGTTGACAGCTAACGCGATCTCGGGCGTAAAAGAAATGTTTTTAGCCGCCGGATTTGACGGCTTTTTATCGAAGCCAATCCCCGCCCAGGAATTGGACGATATCATTAAAAAATGGCTGTCGCCTGAAAAGATAAAACAAGGCGCCATGCCGAAAACAGCGGACACGGATCATAAATACGACGGCTTTTTGGACGAGATCGGCAAAACAGGCGAAATCTACACAGAGATTGGATTGGAACAGCTTTCGGGCGATATAGAAGGATACCGCACCACGCTGGATATGTTTCATAAAAAAATTATACCTGAATGTAACAGCATGTCCGCTTCATTGGACGCCAACGATTTAAACCGCTTTAAAATTTCCGTACACGCGATGAAATCAATGCTCGCCATCATAGGAGCGAAAGCTCTGTCCGATGACGCGTTCGAGCTTGAAACCGCTTCTAAGAACAATGAAACAGATTTCTGTACGCGGAAATTTCCGCAGTTTAAGGAAAGGCTTTTGTCTTTGCACAAAAGTTTATCTGTCGTATTCCCGTAACGCAAGNATAAGGAGAGACTGCCGTGGAAAAGCCCAAAACAGCAAAAGTTCTGATCGTTGACGACATGGACATGATTCTATTTGTTATAAAAGATCAACTGCTTCGTTATGGATTGCAGGTTGACACGGCGGCAGGCGGCAGTGAAGCTGTCGAAAAAACAAAGCATAACGTTTACGACCTTGTGTTCATGGATCACCTAATGCCGGAAATGGACGGCATTGAGGCGGCCAAAGAGATAAGAAAACGGGAAGACGCGGAANATAAACATATTCCGATAATAGCGTTAACGTCTAACATNGATTCTGAGGCGGAGAAAATGTTTTTGTCCGCCGGGTTTAACGGCTTTTTGGCAAAGCCCGTCGCCAAACCGAAACTGGAAGAAATCCTTAAAAAATGGCTGCCCGGCACGGTTCGGCCTTAGTGCAATGCGCCTTCTGTATGCCGCGCGGATTCGCCCCCCATTCGCTAACTCCCCGCTGCCTCATTACGGGCCGGAGTTCATCCCTGCCATACAGGAACTGACAGGCCCATTTCTACTAAACGGCGGCAATAATCCATAAACCCCTACGTAATGCCTCAAAATAAAATCTAACCGAAAGGAGCGGCTGCCTCATAATAAAAATCTAACCGTAGTTAGAGGCATGAAGAGCCAAAGCTGAGAGGGACAG
>JGI24698J34947_10001940_pt1 | contig 11020 bp, 5 predicted proteins | sample TergutMp193P3_FD_34947 | JGI IMG/M metagenome (IMG submission 34947)
ACTGTCGCAGTCATTAAGCGAGGGATTGTATAATTTTTCCCAAGTACCAATGGATTTAGTCAGTTGGAACAACGGAGCAACCCCGTGGAATTTCAGCGCCACCGTAACCGCAAACATGACACTAACGGCACAATGGCAAGACCCGGCAACGCCGCCGCCAGCAGTTACACCAGTAAACACAACATCAACCGCAGGGGCTAATATCCTTGAAAAAGCGTTCAACTATGCCAACGCAACCGCAGGGAGTTATCTGGTAGTGATTGGCAGTAATATTACCACGGGGGAGAGAGAACTCTATGGAGCCAACAAAAGCCTAACCTTGATAGGGACAGCAGGAAGCAACAAGACTATAACGCTGGCAACGACATCTACTTATTTAATTTGGGTAGGTGGAGCGGCAAAAATCATTCTTGACTGCAACATCACCTTAGTGGGAAACAATGAAGAAGATAATAGCCCACTTGTCTTGGTTGGGGATGGCGGCGAATTGGTAATGAATGACGGCTCGGCAATTACAAACCATAGTGCAACACGCGGCGGCGGAGTGAGTAATTACGGAACCTTCACCATGAACGGCGGTACTATTTCGGGCAATTCCTCCCTCCTTATCGGCGGCGGCGGAGTGTTTAATGACGGCGGAACCTTCACCATGAACGGCGGCACGATTTCAGGCAATACTGCTCCTTCATGGTACGGCGGCGGAGTGTATAATAACGGCGGAACCTTCACCATGAACGGCGGCACTATTTCAGGCAATGATGGTGGTACCAGTGGCGGCGGAGTGTATAATGACGGCGGAACCTTCACCATGAACAGCGGTACTATTTCAGGCAATACTGCTATATTGGGCGGCGGAGTGGGTGGCAGCAATGGGACTTTTACCAAAACAGGCGGCATTATCTACGGCTCTAATGAAACAACTGTTGCCTTAAGGAATACAGCACTAAACGCCGGCGGTGGTGCGGCAGTGTATTATCAATTAGGAGAAGTATTTGTAGAAGTACAGCGTTACCGCACCAACACCGCAGGGGAGGGGGTTAATTTGGACAGCAGAAACACCACGAATTGGGAATAGTGAACAAATGAGCAATGAGGAAAGAGGAAAAGGGGGTTATTGGTGTTGCTTGACCCCCTGTGACATTATGGCTTTTTTGCGACAGGGCAGGCTGGGGGACGGCAAAACTATTTCCGGAATTCACCGCCGTAGGAGACGCAGACTCCGCAGGCGGATTCTTCCGGTAGTTTTGCAGGCACGCAGACTGCCCCGTCCCGAATAGGAAATACCGTAATAATTAGGGTGAATTTTATCGAAAACCTCACAAAAACTTTAACTCTCCCGTAACAAAAGAGCGCGGCTGTGTTTCTCCTTCGGGAACAATCAAAAGTTCTCCGCTCTCCCCTATTCCTGCAAGGATGCCTTTTACTTCTTTAGCGGAACCTGCTTCTCCTTCGGCAAAAACAACCTGTTCGCCTTTTTTATACAGGCGCTGTTCAAGTCGGGATTTCCAGTTTGTAATATTTTTTTGCGCGTTTAGTTCATCGAAAAGACGCGCTAGAATTTTTTCCAGCAGAATAAAACGATTGTTTGGCGCGATGTCTTTGCCGACAGCAAGAGCGATGCTGACCGCTTTTTGCGACAGGCGGTCCGGGAATTCTTTTTGCGCCACATTGAGTCCGATGCCGATGTGTACGTTTCCGCCGTCAGCTTCGCAAAGAATACCGGCTGTTTTTTTTACGCCGAGCATGATGTCGTTAGGCCATTTTACAAAAACCGAACTTTGCAAAGACGGAGCGAAATCTTCTATAGCGAGGGAGACCGCAAGCCCTGTGCGCAGTGTAACAGCGGACGGTATGTCCTCAATGCGCGGATAACGCAGAAGAACCGTAAACGGCAGATTCTCGCCTCTGTTCATCTGCCACGCTCTATCGCGTATACGTCCGCGTCCGGCTTCCTGAAAATCAGCGGTGATGACAGTTCCGTGCGGTTCGCCGTCAGCCGCAAGAGCGTGCGAAAGCTCCATCGTGCTTGAAACGGTTTCCTCATGGTACACAGGCGCGTCAAATGGATTGCTTATTTTCAGCTTTGTCATATCTGTTTATACTATACAACTGGAAATGATTCCTGTCTTATGCTACTATATCTTTATGAATTTAATTTGTCTTGATCTTGAAGGCGTGCTTGTTCCTGAAATTTGGATTGCGTTCTCTGAAGCGGTGGGAATCCCCGAACTGCGGCGGACTACTAGGGACGAGCCTAATTACGATAAATTGATGAAGTTTCGCATCGATCTTCTTAAAAAAAACAACTTGAAACTTCCCGATATTCAACGGGTTATATCGGGCATGGAACCGCTGTCAGGCGCGGTTGACTTTGCCCGTACCTTGCGCGAAAAAACTCAACTTGTTATTCTCTCCGATACTTTTGAACAATTCGCAAAACCGCTGATGGAAAAACTTTCATTGCCCACGCTCTTTTGCAATTCGCTGGAAATCGCCGACGACGGAACCGTTACGGGCTATCATCTGCGCCAACAAAACGGCAAGAAAGAAGCTGTCAAGGCTTTCAAATCAATTAATATGCGCGTCTTTGCCGCAGGCGACTCGTTCAACGACCTCGCGATGATCAGGGAAGCGGACTCAGGATGCCTTTTCCGCGCCCCTGAGCAAATCAAAAAAGACTGCGCTGAAATTAAATGCGTGGATACTTACGATGATCTTCTCGCGGAAATTGAAAAGTTTTTAAAATAAATTCTTTACCTGTCGATAATTCGCCGTAAGGTGTGGTCGTTGTGACGCCAGTCCTTGCCGGTTTTTACGCGCAGATCAAGATCGATTTTCCAGTCAAAGATTTTTTTTAGTTCTTTTAATGAGGCAAGGCGTATTGCCTTGATCATTTCGCCGCCCTTGCCTACTACCATTCCTTTTTGCGATTCGCGCTCTACTATGATAAATGCCCTTACCCAAAGTTTTGTCTCTTTTTCTTTAAACTCCATGTCGGCGATGTCAACATACAACGAATGGGGCAGTTCCTGGCGAAGGCGGTTGATTGCCTGTTCGCGGATTATTTCGGCTATGCGAAAACCTGTCTCCTGATCGGTGTAATATTCATCGCCGTAGAGGATTTGCCCTTCGGATGCCATGTCGTATAACACGCGCAGAAGTTCGTCAACTCCCTGCCCCGTGTTTGCGGAAACGGCGAAAATGCGTTCTTTGGGAAGAGACGGAATGCGCAGGGACAAAAATTCCACAGCGCGGTTAAAGTCCGCGCCGGAAGCGTCCATTTTGTTTACGGCGGCAACTGTTTTTTCAGCTAACGGGGCAAGCAGGGACGCAGTTTCCTCTTCTTCAGGACCGGGCGCGCGCGTTGCGTCCAGCACATACAGAACAAGGTCGCTCTCCTGCAAAGCGCGGGCGGAAACTTCCATCAGTTTTTTGTTGATTTTTTTTTCGCTTGAGTGCCTGCCGGGAGTATCAACAAAAACAAGCTGTCCTTCTTCGCGGTTGACGATTCCCCTAATCGCGTTACGTGTCGTTTGAGGCACACTGCTTACAATGGCGACTTTTTCACCGCAGACTCTGTTAAGAAGAGTGGATTTTCCTACAGAGGGACGTCCGATAATCGCTACAAAGCCAAACTTCGGCATTATCTGATAACCATGATTTTTCTGATTTCGTCGATGTCGGGACCGACAATACGCACAAAGTACATTCCGCGCGCGACCGGTCTTCCTGCGTTATTTGAACCGTTCCATGAATCTGTCCATACGCCGGCTTCGCGGTGTTCGTTGCGTCTAATAGAATAGACCAATGTTCCTTCGAGCGTATAAACTTGAATCGTTACTCTGCCCGGACGGACAAGATGATAGCGTATGTTCACGGTTTCGCCTGCATCTGAATTAATTACATTGTTCATTATTGTAACGCCGCCGCGCTGAGGGCGGATATTCTGAGCGTAAAAACCGAATGGGCGGATCATTTTCCACCAATCTAAATTATAAAGGTTTGCTCCAACCGGCGCGTCAAGACGGGCGGCAAACATATCAGAATTAGGATTAGAAGCAGTATTTACACGGAAGATGAATTCTATATTTCTGCCGCTTTCATTACTTCCAAGCATAAAATTATACAACCGCAAATTCACAGAAACGGGATTCAATTTATTAGCATCTGTGGGTTGCACATAATAATACAGAGGATTGGCAATTTCAGGCAGCCACAAACCGCCGACGCTTTTCGCTCTGACAGGCATTTCCATTGGGTTACGGTAGTTAGATGAAACATCATCCGCCGGCAGGAAAATCTCCAAACTACTGCCTGCAAGTTTTTGATTTATATTCGCCTGTAGTTCAACAGCGCCGTCTTCAAGGAATGCAGTACCGTTAAATATCCCTATAGTGCCTTTTTCATTCTTTGCCCACACCGGCCACGCGAAATAGTTATCATCATCTCCGCTTGGAGGTATCGAAACAAGCACATCGGTAACACGGCGTATTACAGTGGCGGCAGGATTAGCAGGAGTGATTAAATTAAGCGGCACTGTGTTATCAATCAAACTGTGAGGCGGTACAAAAACATTCGAGCCTGAGTCCACCGCATAAGCTGTATAGCCCCAGTTAGCAGGATATTTTGGAAGCGGATCGTCGGGATCAGCAGGGACGGCTGCTGTGGAACGATCTTTCATGTTTTCCACGCTAAAGTAACCAACATCAATGATTGAATTTGTTATATTCTTTAACTCGACAAGAGTATCAACCTCAAAAGAAGCATTTAAATCTAAAAGATATCCAAGACTGCCTTTTGAACTAACGCTGTTAATATTGTATGTTCCGCCAATGGCAAATGAATCTTTAAGAGTAGCAGCGGTAGAATCCACAGGCTCTGACATTTGCACATAGGTTTGCGGATGACCGGGAAGAGTGAGAGTATACGCTATGCGCGGAGGAATGGTGTCAATGGGCGTTATATCTTTATCTGTCAAAGGATTGCCGATAATGGTATTTGTTTTTGCGCATTTAAGCGATCCCTCATTGCGCATAACGCTCCATCTGGGAGTGTTTCCACCGTCAAGTTCAGTATCATTTTCTTTCAGATATATATAGAAGGAATCATTATCGGGATCAGAAGAACTATCGACCATATCAAAACCTTTTACCTCATACCCTGTTACGCTTACGCGAAAATCAGAAAAATCACCGGTTAGCGCAACACTGGTCTGAACCCTTATTCTGTCCAACTTGCCATTTCCATCTTCGTCTTCTGTAAAGCTGTAGAGAATCTTGAATATCTTTGGAAGGTGCTCTTGATGCCAACGCACATTTTCAGCGCCGTCAACAGCGCCATTATCTGTCCACGTGTTAACTAACTTTAAACAAAGTTGTCCGTTCACTCCTCCGGGATGAATGGAGTTTGGTCCACCGATTGGGTTAAAACTACTTGCCTCGATATATATTGCCGCGTCCTCTTCTTCGGATCCGGTGTTGCTTGAGTGTATGTTTATAGAACCGACTGTTACAGTACCGTAGTCGGTTATCGCAATCAACTGATAACCTGTAACCGTACCGTCAAGTGTAATATTTCCGCCCGACTCAAGTCTTATTATGCCGTTTGTTCCGGTATTTATTCCTGCTGTCGCAATATTACCGCTTGTTGTTTTTACAGTAAAATTGCCGACACCGCTAACCGTGCCGCCAAGGTTTACACTCGCGGCTGTTATGCTGTTGTTTGTTCCTGTCAGCGCTAAACTCGCGTTTGTATTAAAACTGCCTGTTAAATTTATATTCGCGTTAGAAAGCCTTATACCGCCGCTTCCGGGTTGAAGGGTAAGGTTTGATGAAGATGTATAATTTCCTTGAATTTCAATAACGCCGCTCCCGGTTACTCCAAAAGTTACCTCCCTCGAGGTTGTCCCAACATTAATAATATAGATGTTGTAATTTGCAGAGACACTAAACACATCATTAATGATGTCAGTATTAGTTGAGTCAACATAGACAAAATTTGTAATGGTATTTCCGTTTCCATCGGTATAAGGTCCCGAATTAGGCCCAGTACCATAAACCAAATTCTGTGTGATTGGGATTGACATATGATAATGTTGATGCCAACGAGCATCTTTAACGGCACCGTTGGAATCTGCCCATAGGTTAGCTAAATTTAAACACAGTTGCCCGATTGAGCCGGGTATAATAGAGTCCGCTGTATTATTACTTACAACAAAATTTTCGGCATTGACATACATTGACGCGCTTACGCCTTCACTTCCATTACTGTGTGTCTCTATGGTTACCGAAGCGCCAATTGTTACTGAATTGCCATCAGCTATCGCAATCAACTGATAACCTGCAACCGCGCCGTCAACTGTAATATCTCCGCCGGATTCAAGTCTTATTACGCCGACTGTGCTAGTACCTGCGGTTATCCCTCCGCTGCCAATTGTAATATCGCCGTGTGCATTAATTGTAACGCCATTTGGCGCATCAACAAGACCCGTAGTAGTAATTGCGCCGCCTGTCGCTTCCAGTTTTCGCGCACCGTTTCCGCCAAGCGTTACATCGTCGTTATATGTTTGACTGCCGCCTGTGGTAATATCGCCGTTTATTGTACTTGTATTGGGTGAGGAAAGCGTCAAATTGCCATCAATATCAATTCCGCCGCTTCCAATCGTTATTTCGCCTGTAGCGTTAATGGCAACATTACCGCTTGAAGAAACAAGTCCTGCGCCTGTAGTTACATCGTTTGCAAATATGTCACCCGACAAAGTAACACCAGCACTGCCGTTTATGGTAAGATCGCCAATGTGCGTACCGCTAGTTCCTACCGCTCCTATGGAAATAGCTGTACTTGCGTTAAGCGTCAAGTCGCCAGTGCCGTCAACTTCTCCCAACGTAATATTCGCGACTGTTATGCTATTTCCGCTTGATCCTGCCAGCGTTACCTTTTTTCCGTTTGTATCGAAATGAATGCCTGTAAGAGTTATATCCGCGTCAACAAGTTTGATACCGCCGTCTCCGGGTTCAAGGGAAGGGGTTAATGATGGAGAAGTTGTCGTATATTCTCCATGAATTTCAATAACTCCACTACTACTTTCTATAATAAGACTCACTCCTGAGACATTGTCCGTAACATCAATAATGTAGATATTGTGATCACCCCCAACGCGAATCAACGTATTTACATTTGCAGAATCAGTCGAATTTATATAATGGTATAAATCGCCATCATCATAATCAGGAGGAGGATTAATTCCAGTACTATAAACCACATGTTTATTACTGATAGGTACTTCCCTATGCTGATGCCAACGGTCAACAGGAACAACAGTGTAGAGATTTGTCCACTGGGTATCTACCATTAAGCAAAGTTGTCCAGATGTTCCGGGTATAATGGAAGAACCAGAAGCTACGCTAAAAGTTTTAGCGCTAACATATATTGACGCTTCTTCAAAGTGAATCCCATTACTGCTTGTCACTATTTCGGCATCAACTGTTACAAGACCGCTTGCGGAATTGGCTATTGCAACTAACTGGTAACCTTCAATATCGCCGTTAATGTTAATATCTGCGCCCGATTCAAGTCTTATTACGCCGTTTGTTCCCGTGCTTGCGGTTATCCCTCCGCTCCCTATCGTAATATCGCCGCCTGCTTTAATTGTAACACTGTTGCTTGGCGCGGAAACAAGACCCGTAGTAGTAATGGTTCCGCCCGTTGATTCCAGTTTTCGCGTACCAGTCCCACCAAGTGCTACGGTTCCGCTATATGTTTGATTTCCGCTAGTGTTAATGTCACCGCTTATCGTACTGTTTCCAGTTACAGTTAAATCCGTTAAACCATTAACAGCATTCAGCGTAGCATCTCCGGTAATTGTCAATGAATGATTGCCGCCGATTATCGCACCCAATGTTACATGGCTTCCCGTAAGGATTACATCTGCGCCAAGCGTTACGGTTCCGCTATATGTTTGATCTCCGCTAGTTGTTATGTTACCGCTTATAGTACTGTTTCCAGTTACAGTTAAACCTGTTAAACCATTAACAACATTCAGCGTAGCGTTTCCATCGATTGTTAATGAATGATTGCCGCTGGTTACCGCGCCCAATGTTACCGTGCTTCCCGTAAGGGTTACGTTAGTGCCAAGCGTCACCGTTCCATATTGCTGTATTCCGCTAGTGTTAATGTCTGCGTCTAATGCGGCGGTTCCGTCTACAGAAACGCTGGCAGTTGCGGTAATAGCCGCGTTAATCGTTCCTGTCCCTGTAATATGCAACGCGCCAATACCACTGCCACCGCCGTTTAATACCGCGTTTCCTGTAATTGTCAACGACTTGCTATTTCCTGTTACTGTACCGCCAATTGTAACCGTACTCCCACTGGTAAGGGTATAAAGCGTACCAGCTCCGCCAAGCGTTACCGTTCCGCTATATGTTTGATCGCCGCTTGTTGTTATGTTACCACTTATCGTACTGTTTTCAGTCACAATTAAATCTGTTAAACCATTAACAACATTCAACGCGGCGGTTCCGTCAATTGTTAACGAATTGCTATTTCCTGTTACCGTACCGCCAATTGTAACCGTACTCCCACTGGTAAGGGTATAAAGTGTGCCGGTTCCGCCCAGCGTTACGGTTCCGCTATATGTTTGATTTCCGCTAGTTGTAATATCGCCGTTAATCGTACTGTTTCCAGTTACAATTAAATCTGTTAAACCATTAACAGCATTCAGCGCGGCGGTTCCGTCAATTGTTAGTGAATTGCTATTTCCTGTTACCGTACCGTGAATTGTAACCGTACTCCCACTGGTAAGGGTTACATCTGCGCCAAGCGTTACATCTCCTGTGTAGGTTTGCACGCCTGTGGTGGTAATGTTCGCGTCTAATGCGGCGGCTCCGCTTACTGTTACAGAAGAAGCGGTCAATGTCGCTGTAGAAAACACGGCATCCGCAGAAACTGATAATCCGTTAATACCGCTGCCGCCGTTTAATACCGCGTCTCCGGTAATTGTCAATGAATGATTGCCGCCAGTTATCTCCCCTAATGTTACCGTGCTTCCCGTAAGAGTTACGCCAGCACCAAGCGTTACAGCACCGCCATAGTTTTGAGTATCGCCGGTTGTTGTTATGTTACCGCTTATTGTACTTGTTCCGGTTACAGCTAACGAGGTCGCGTTAAGCGTTCCAACGTTAAGCTCAAAATTGCCGGACACCAAAAGAGTTCCAGCCCCTGTACGGTTTCCGCCATTTATTATCAGGTTGGTAAAATCAGTTATACCGGATAGAGTTGTTCCGCTTCCGGTAAATTCAACAGTTCCGCCAATGGATGTATGAGTTCCGCCCAGCAATTGACCTGTATTACCCACCAGAGACAGCGTTCCATTATTGTCTATCGTTGTCGCCGTAATATTATGTGAACCAAGATTAAGAGTTCCATCGTTAGTAACAGTTGTAACATTTAAATCATTGTTAAGGGTCAGCACAGCACCACTGCCTATCGTCAAAGAATCGGTTACGCCTAAAGTATGACTACTCAAATTGAGAGTATTATTGACGATCAAATTTGCTGTAGATAAATTGGCGGCAAGTGTTGTATCCTCACTTATTGTTACTGTGTCATAAGTGTTACTGACGGCATTCAGAGTCCCTGTTCCGCCTACCGTAAGATCAATTGTTCCGTTTGTAGTAATTGTCCCAATAGTTACATTACTACTTCCTGTTGTAGTAATCGAAACATCTCCACTGACAATATCCAAATTGCTGATGGTTCCGTTTGTACTTGTAATGGTTACGTTAGTTACAGTTATACTTCCATTATTATCAAGAGTCCCATCGTTTATGGTTAATTCGTCTGCTTCTAAACTACCGCCGTTTTCAATTTCAAGAGTTCCGCCGTTTATTGTGAGGGAAGCTAATGCATTATCAATTGAAGTGTTTATTTTTACAGTATAGTTACCAATTATCGCGTCATCGTTTGTATCGTTCTCGCCGGGATAATTTTCCGCAGGAGTATCAGAAGAAGTCTCCCAGTTATCAGCATCTTCCCAACTTACACCATCACCACCTTCAGCATTCCCGATCCAAGTATAAGTCTCTCCCCAAACAGCCGAACTGAGAAAGATAAAAAAAAGCAAAAAAGACACGAATCTTTTCAAAATGTAAATTTTTCCTCTGCTATATTATACCGTCTTAAACGATAAAAATCACTATTTATAGAAGGACTCCGAGTTTGACGCATGACGACAGGGTTACCGCGCCCCGAAAGCGGCGGAAATCGGATTTACCAAATAGAAGTAACGCTATGAGGGTCTTTTAAATTCTTGCGGTGTTCGCGCATGGAAAGAACAACCATTATAGCGAATATGGCAATCAGGAAAATAATGAGAAGAAGGAGAACCATCGTGTTATTCCCTAAATCCTTCTTTTCCTCAACAGGGGCTCCCACAATAAGACGGGACGGGTCTACAGGAACTCTGGTGTCCGTAAAAATCAAAAAGAGGCAGACAATAATCGTTAAAATCATTATACCGAAAGCGATAAGACTGGCTATTTTCATGGCAAAGCTTGATTTTTTATCAAAAGCAAGAAAAACCGTCACCGCCATGATAACCAAACTTAACATAATGCCCGCGAAAATCATAATTTGCCCCCTACCTATTATTTCGGCCTATTTTTATCGATTCCTAACTTTTGATGGCTTGCAAAAAAGTGATTTATATGATATTTTGAAATAAATTATTATCAGTGAGGTAAAAAATGGCCTATAAAATCAGCGAAGCTTGTGTGAATTGCGGTTCATGCGAAAGCGATTGCCCGGCGGATGCAATTTCCGAAAAAGACGGGAAGCACTGGATCGATCCTGCGAAATGTCAGGATTGCGGCGCTTGTGTCGGTGCTTGCCCGACAGAAGCTATTTCGGCAGAGTAACATTTGTCAAACTTGAGAATAGGCAAGGGATACGCCCTTGCCTTTTTTTTAATTTTCCTCAAGTCTGCGCCCTGCATGGCTCAACAGACGGGCGGCATGGACTTTCC
>JGI24698J34947_10001941_pt1 | contig 11019 bp, 10 predicted proteins | sample TergutMp193P3_FD_34947 | JGI IMG/M metagenome (IMG submission 34947)
ACATCGTAGTATTTCCAGGGTTTTTGAGGACCCGTCCAGTGAAAAACGGCGGGATTATTCAAAGCCTCGCTAAGTTCCCCAGGTGAATAGAAAATATCGTACCTGCGAATGTAGCCATTGTGACTTCGTCCTTTGCTTTCGGTGACGTTCCATTTGCATGGCAAAAAAGCAATTTTTGGATAGCAAACAAAGTTTAAAATAACTTGGTCGCCGGTCTCTATTTTGCACAAATCCCTGTTGCCTATTTTTGCCAAGCATTTTTGCTCAATGCCGCTTGCTCGCCATTCTTTCAGATTCATAAGCATAACGCCGGAATTTATGTAAAAATCCGTGCTCAAGAACCCTGAGAGTTTGTATTTTTTTCGCTGTATTATACCTCCGTAATAATTGGGAACCCCTGCGATATAATTTTCGCCAATATCAAAATTCCATAATTCTCTCAAATCCTGCCTAACCAGCGTGTCCGTATCTATGTAAATGATTTTTTCCAAATCAGGCAAAAGAGAAGGGAGCATCATTCTGAAATATGCAGCATAAGTGATATAATTGCCCAAATTGATATTGCTAAACCTATTTTTCAAGTATATGAAATTTATTTGGCAACTGTCTTCAAAACCCATTGCGCTTTTTCTCAGTTTTTCCTGCAAATCATCGTTTGCTTCGCCGGCCAAAAGCAAATGGAAAACATAAAAATTGTCCGCATTTTTATTATGCAAAGCACTTGCAATAACCGTAGCCATAGCCGGCACATTTCCGGCATCACTCGCTAACGAAATATGAATTTTACCATCATTTTTGAGATAATTCATATTTTACCCAAATCTTCCACCGTGTCAATTTCTCTAATCTGCTCCGGTTTTACAGGATGTATTCCGACATTTATCTTATCTAAAACCATATTTACAACTTCATCCCAAAACAACTTCCCATGCTCCGGCTCTTTGTACGCCGCAAGCAGCGCTTTTGCAATTTCAGCAGCGTCTTCTTTTAGCCAATACGATATGCCGGCCATGTTAAAAAGACTGTTTCCCTCTTTTTTTATATTCACAATTCGGTCGCCAGACATTTCAAAAATCCAGTCGTCCGAGTAGCCTTCGATAAATTTTCCAAAATAGCACGACTGCTTGAATTCATGGCGAAATATGGAAGCATCCTTTATGTATAAATCGGCTTCGCAAATAAAGCAGTTCGCTTTGCCGAGCGCGCTTTCGGCAGCTTTAAGCGAAGAAATATTGTTCTTTTCCAAATATTCCCCGTTTTCCAGTAATTCTACATTTTCATATTTTTGCTTCAAATAGTCAAACTGTTCTTTTTTATAGCCAACTACAATGTAAATTTTCGAAAGATTGCGCGTTTTTAAAGCGTTGATTACGGTTTCTACCATTGGAATGCCGCAAACCGGAATCAAAGGTTTTGCCGTAGTTTTCGTAAGGGGGAGCATTCTTACACCCATGCCGGCAGCCATAATTATCGCTATTTCATCCATAATTTTTCTATATTTCATCGCTATGGTAAAATTACAAAAAATCACGCTTGCGGTTCTATGCTCAATATCGTTTTGCATATCCGCTGTAAACAACCCTACAGGCGAGGCTAGGAAAACCAATGCCGAAGATTTCTTTAGGCACCCCCAAAAAAGCGATAAATACAACGAAATGTGGAGCTATGTTTTTGTGCTGGACAACGGCGCAAAAGTATATGTGAGCTACACTTGGATGTATGTCCCTACCCAAGGCTTCAAAATAGGCGCCGATTTTTCGGTTTGGAATTTTAAAGGCAAGAGTCACAGCGTAGGGCGGCAATATCCTACGGACAGATTTGTCGAAAATAAAAGCGCGAACAGCATTAACATAAATAGAGACAATTATTTAATGGAAAATTTACCGGGTGCCGGGCATCGCGTATTGTTTTCCGCCGATAAAAACGGCAAAAAATTCCTCGACCTGACATTTACAAGCGCGGAAAGCGGCATGGTTCAGGGAGACGGCTTGTCCAAGGTTGACGGCGCAAATTTCGCTCTGTTTGTGCATATTCCATATGGCAGGGTTAAGGGCCGCGTAGGTATTGGAGATGATACCCTTGAAGTACAGGGTTATGGCTACATGGATCACGCTTGGCAAACCGAGAAGCCCACCGAAATGGCAACCAGAATGGTTACGCTTTGCATGCCGTCATCGCAATCATTTATAGCGGGGCGCATAGGCATAACCAAAAACGGCGAGCCATTCGGCTATGCCATTCATCGCTCTGAAAATTCATCCGGCATCGTCTATGCAAATTCCGTGCTTGAAGATGAAAAAAAATACAGCCCCAAGAAATTTCCGAAAAATTTAACCTTTGTGTGGAAGGATTCAACTGTTGCGCCTCTTAAATTTGAAGCAAAAGCCCAGGAATCATTCAGCATTCTTTCAAATTTCGATGGTTTTTTAGAACGGCAAGCGATTAAACTTGCGCTTGGCAACCTGCTCTATAAACGCGGCCGTTCAACAACGGAACTCGGCAAGTTGGACTGGTCAATCGCCGGATTTTGAAAAAACCGGTTCAGAACAAATAAGTCAGGCCGAGGTTGCCTTGAATGAGCTTGTAGCCTCCTAGGTCTTTGTTAAATTCGGTTGCGCCGTAGATGAACCTAAGCCCAAGGCCAAAGTTATCGTTGATATTATAGCCAAAGCCCAAAGCAACGCTTAAATCCAAGCCCGCTCTCGATTTAAATTCCGCGTAGATTGCGCCGTCGTAATACTCGGTCATTAAAGGGAAATCAGTCTGAATTCCGGCTTCTGCATAGATTAAACCGTCAAGAAAGCCATATCTGCAAAGCACGGGAATGCTCAAGACCCATTCATATATTTTTAAATTTTCCATATTAGCCGGAGTTCTGTAAAGGACATTCAATCCTGCGTTAAGCCCCAGATTTTCTGTAAACGGAATATTAGCTACTCCCCCTATTTCAAGGCCATGCCCTAAGCCATGGTCTTCGCCTTCTAAGCGAACCGCAGACCCATTGTATGCAAGCCTTACCCCGAACCTGGTTCCTCCATCATCGCTCTCTTTTTTATCCTTGCTTTTGGTCTTTTTACTAGCAGGTTTTTTAGCGGGTCTATCTTCTTCTTCCTCTTCCTCATCGTCCTCATCATCTTCATCTCTGCTTTGGACTTCTTTGGGCTGCTTTGCCGGTTTTTCCTCTTCCTCCTCATCTATATACTCATCCAATTCTTCTTCATCTTCTCCGGGGGCCGCTCTGGATTTGGGCGAGGAGCCTTCATCGGCGCATTTCAATAAGGCGCAAGCTCCGTTAACCGTGCTCAATATTCCCAAAATATTCGCCGCTTGCACAAGCCGGCCAACCGGGGCAAGGCTTTTGTCCTCTTTGGCGTACTCTTTCAATGCAGAAGCGCTCAACTTGACTTCGGCGGGTTTCATTCCCAGCTCGGAAGCGATTTTTTTCTTGGCCTGTTCTTTGATAAAGGGGGCTAATTTGCTTTTGTCTTTTGGAATTGCGCTTTTTTCAACACCCAGCGCTTTGGCGGCTTTTTTTCTAGCTTCATCGGAAACGAAACCTTCCATGCCTTTTAAATCCCTGGGGATTTCGTCGGCTTCCACGCCCAAGGCATCAGCCGCTTTTTCCGCGCCTATATCTATGGCAAAACTCTTTAAATCCTTAACATCGGTTGGGACTCTGTCTTTTTTTATCCCTAATTGGTCTGCTATAAAACTCCTAACCATGTCCGGAGCCATGTCTATGAGCAATTTCTGTACTCCGGCAAGGTCTGTGGGCAATTCTTTTACGCATTTTGCGCTTAGGCCGACGGTTTCGGGTTTGCAAAGGAAGCCGCCAAGAACAGGTATGCTGCATTTGCCTTTTACGGTGACCAAATCCACGGGGTAGCTAGTTAGGCTGAAATTATCCAATTTTTCCGGCGCATCGGCAAGTTCATCCAGGCATTCATCGGAAACTTCGGCAAAAGCCGTTGAAAAAGCGACCAATGCAACCATGGAAGCTATTCTGATTTTATCCACAGTTTTGCTCATCATTTTACCCTCGTTCAAAATTAAAATCCGCCGGTAACGCCTACCGATACTTGGCCAAGCCAGTGGTCTCCAAATTCCTTGCTTAAAAATTGGCCGGGGCCTTGGCCCAGCATAAGCCTGATATCCAAACCCAAATGTTTTCCCATCATGCGTATTCCGCCAATGGCGGAAAAGGAGGGAGACCTGGAGATTCCGTTGAAGTCGTCCAAGGTCCATTCTTCAACCTTTATCATTGTGTGCATGGGGAACTGGACATAGCCGCCGATATAAAGAATTCCAAGGGCTACGCCCAAGGCTACGTCTGCGGTGCTTTCTTCTATGGTGTAATGCAGTGATTGCGGAAGGCCGTCATATGCTCTGTAGGAGTATAGGGCATCTGCGAAGAACGATATGTATTCTTCATATACGGAGAAAGTGAGGCCGCCGGAGAGCGCGTAGCCGGGGTAATGGCTATCAGGCCCTAGTTCGGAAAAAAAGAAGGTTCCGCCGCCAAAAAAAATCGGCCAGATGTTAAAATGAAAGCCCGGTTTTACTGTTCTCTTTTGGAATGGGTTTTGAAACTGATCGGCGGACGAAGAAGTCTTCGCACCGCAAACAGTTTGCTGCATCAAAAGAATAAGGCAAATAGCAAGCAATCCTTTAATACGCATTTTATAATGCTCCCAAACGATTAATTTTGCCGTCACTGCTTAAAATAGTAGTTTCATTGCTAAATGAATATTCAATGGTATTAAATTCTTTGCCTGCAAAGAAATCGTATGTTTTATACTCTTCGCCGTTTACTTTAAAAAGCGCTTCGCTATACCCCCATTCGCTGATTTCTCTTGTAGAAGACATATTTGGCCCTATGTCTCCAAAATTAATTTTATTCCAATAAACATTCTTCAAAGTAATACTGGATTTGTTATTCATTGTAAATTTTGTAACATCGCTCGCTATATCTCCCAAAAGAATATTATTTTCAGCATTTATAACACTGGTTTCATCGTTAAATGTATGTTTAATGTGCCTGAATTCTTTGCCCGCAAGTTTATTGTTTGTTTTATACTCTTTGCCGTATATTTTAAAACTCGCTTCGCTACTATCCCATTTGGCGATTTCTCTTGTAGAAGCCATCCCTGGTTCTATGTCTCCAAAATCGGTTCCATTCCAAGTAACTTCCTTTAATAGCACTTTGGAATCGTTTAATATTGTAAATTTTGTAACATCCGCTTGGACTTCTATGCCTAAACTGCAGGAATTAATTTGCGCGGCGAAAAAACAAAGGGCGAGCAATAAAAATTTTTTCATATATGTACCTCTGATATATGTACCTTTGATGTTAGCGAGACCTCATTTCCATCAAAATTAAAAGTATATATATAACCGCCTTCTACCGTAACATCCGGCAGTGGATAAGATTTAGATTGATGATATATATAAAGTCCGCCTATATTATCGATTTTAGAAATGTCATAAACGCCGGATTTTCCACTTTGCACGGAAAAGCCGCCATTGCCTGCCTGAGAATAAGAATGTCCTATATCATCCAATCGAAATTCCCACAGCGTGGCATTGAAAATATTGAAAAAACTTTCCGTAAAGTTTGCTTCTGACGGTTGTGGTATTCTAATGGTATATTCCTTGCCTGTTTCAATCTTTTTAGTGAGCTGTTCACCAAAGTTTGAGTTTTTCTTTGCCCAAACATCTCCGTTTCCTGTCTCTTCATTTCTCATTATTTTCTTCCAATATACAAAGCTAAACGTAGAACCAATTTCGTCCTCGTCCGGCGGAACCTTTACTGCAAAGAAATCACCGGGTGGAAGATTGTTCTTGCTCACCAAAGTATCTCCGCTAAAATTACCCTGATGAACGCTGATATTGTAATCTGATTTGTCGTTAACAAATATAATTGTTCCGGAAATATCTTTAACATAATTTCCGTTATCATCGGTATTTTCATCATCTAAATTAAATTTATTACCGCAAGAAAGCAAGGCGAAAAGCGATACTGCCATTAGCAGTACCGTTTTGCAAATTCGCATCAATTTCTTTGCGGCAGCCATAATTTTATAGAGAGGAAATCATTTTAGTCAAATCGCGCTTTTTTCCTTTAACTATAGTTGCAACGTAATGGTTTGATTCTTGCCCTGTCGTCCCAGTTAACTGTCTTACGCTAATACTATAGTCATATGCGTTCATTATCCTAACTACCCCATCAGGGTCAGTAGGGTCAGTAACAGGTACCATAATTCTTCCGTTATATGCAGTTATAACAAAAACGTATTCACGGCCACCACCAAGGCTTACATCTTCGCCATACTCATCTTTTCCGAAGATCTCGTCATTACCCTCTATTTCGTAGTTTAAGCTTTCTCCAGTGCCGAGAGCATCATAGCCACTTTGAGACATCAGAGCGTTGCCGCCACCTCTTGTAAAGAAAACAGCATTATTTATATTATTCGTAACCGTTATGTATCCATTGGGAAGAGTCAACCCATTTACAATACCTTGCCAACCTGATGAGCTCACTGGAAAAGAGTAGCGCTGAAACGATGACGCATTAGCCATTGGGCGCGGAGTTGCGAGGCGCGTTTCAAATATATCCGTAGTTTCTATTGTTGAAACTTCTCCGGTTGACGTATTGTAATACACATAAACAGGGTACAAATTTAAAGCATCCGCTGAGTTAGCATAAATTTTCTGATTTGACGCCAAAGCCGGTAAATAGGCCACTTTTTCGCCTCTGGGACTGTCTTTGCGCAGCTCAATGCCTATAGGGCTGTTATTATCAACTATAAACCCATAATCTCCCACGTAGCTTGGATTTATATTAAGGCGGTATTTTTGACCTGCCTTGTATGTAGCCATAGTGGATACATCTATTTTTGCCTGCGAAAGGTTGTCTATGTTTGCTGTATATTCAGCCAAGGAAACTCCGCGCAAAACCATATACCCGCCTGTGTTAAAATCAGAGACATCATCGCTTACATCAAATAATTTAGATTTACCGGCTCTTACTCCGCCCAAAATGTTTTTTTCGTTAGGAGTTTGCCCCACAAACAAAACCATATCTTTGTTTGAGCCGTTTAAAATCTCCAAGGTTCCGCTGTTTTCATCGGCCCAGTTGATGAGGTCTTCTGGTCCCGGCGGAGCTGGTGGTAGTGGTTCTTCCTCTATGGTTGCCGTGCAGCTGAAGAATGTGGAGGCAGCGACTATAAACGCTGCGCTGAGGATTGAGGTTTTTTTCATGGTCTATTCTCCTTGCCTCTATGGGCGGTTGGTTGAAAAAATCTATTTATGCCTCACCCCCAGCCTCTAGGGCAGGGGTGAAATATAATATAATTCCAAATATAGAATATTTTTTTTGGCTTGTCAAGGGGGAAATTGTCAGAACCCCGATTTTCAGGATTTAAGGATTTACGGGATTGGTGAACGGGGGCATTTTAGGGCAAAAGGGGGGAATTTCGGGGTAAAAGGGCAAAATTCGTAGCGAATGGGCAAGGCAGGCCTTGCCCCCATATGCACTAACCTTGCGGCTGTAGGTTTCGGGACTTTTAGCTTGCGAAGAGCACGGAATTTTCTAAATTACTTTTGCTTCAGGGAATATGCCTTTAATTCCTTTACGTCGCCCTGAAGACCTTATTATATGAAAATCAAAAACAGGAGGCTTTATGCCAGAGAAAATCGCTATTCCCATTCCTAAAACCAAGCACATTGAGGCGGCTCGGTTCGCTCCGCTTTTCATTGATTTCACTTTTAAAAGAATATTCGCCGCTCCACAGCGAAAAGCTCTGCTCATCTCGCTTATAGAGGCATTCCTAGGGGAATTTCTGCAAGCAAAAATAATAGACATATTCCTGCTTCCAAACGAGCAAATAAACAAGACTCGGAAGCAGCGGGCAGCCGTGTTCGACCTCCACTGCACGGACAGCACCGGAAACAGGTTCATAATAGAGGTGCAGATTTCCAAGCAGGACCATTTCTTGGGCAGATTGCTATTCTACATCGGCGAAACGATTAGCAATCTTGTCAAAAAAGGCAGGAATTACAAATTTGACTATCCCAGGGTTTATTCCCTGAGTTTCCTCAACTACGAGCCTGAGCCAAGAGGCAGGAAGGGTGACATTGTTGAGCACATCGGGCTTGTCAAAATCAAGAAGCCTCTATATAGACGCTATCCGAATATACATGTAGCCCTTGTAATTCTTCCGAGGTTTAAGAAAACCTTGGAGCAATGCGAAACTATCTGCGACCGGTGGCTCTATCTGTTCAAGAACCTGCATTTATTGGATAGGATTCCTCCCGAGTTCAACAGCAAACTGTTCAGGCCCGTGTTTGAGGTTGCAAAAATTTGTAATTTCACGGATAGCGAACTTCGCAACTATGAGGCCAATATGAAGTATTTGAATGATTACAATAATACTATTGAGTATGCCAAGAAGGAAGGCATGGAGAAGGGCGTTGCCATTGGTAGGCGGCAAATCAGCAAGCTATTTGCCCTTTTGGAGTCCGGCATGCCTCTAGCCGAGGCTAAACGGAAATTCGGTTTGGAGAACTAGCCAGCGTTAACTGTTATCCTTCAGAAATTTAATCCTTGCCTTATATTCGCTTTTTAAACAGGAAATATTATCCTCGCATTTATTGCGTTTTCTGAGCCAGTTTTTTTGGTCTTCTTCAAAATAACCCATCAATGGTTTATACAATTTGAACATTTCCAAGTCCATTTTTGCCAGTTCTTCATCGGTACAGACTGTTTTTGCCGCCGTTGTTTTCGCCGTATTGCAATTAAAACTCGTTTTGTAGGTTTTACCCGGTTCCTGCTTCGCTACCGCTTTTGGTTCTTCCTGTTTAGGCATTGTTTTTTTCGCCTCCGCAGCCGCCCTTCTCGCTTCTGCAATTGCTTTTTTCGCCGCTGCCGGCCTCTGCTCTTCCACAGCGTTAGCTTCCTCGGCTTCCAACATGGCAGCTTCCTCGGCCTTCAAAGCCGCTTCTTCCGCCGCTTGCGCCATCATTTGCTCTACCAGCCTCTGCTCTTCCCTGGCAGCCGCTTCCTCGGCTTCCAAAGCTGCTTCTTCCGCCGCTTGCGACATCATTTGCTCGGCCAGCCTCTGCTCTTCACTGGCTGCGGTTTTTCTCTGCTCCAGTTCCTTTTCGCGAGCCTTTTCCATAGCGTCTTTTTTGGCAAAGGATTCAAAGGCATCAAAAACACCTTTAGAAGCAGAAAGCCCGCCGACCAAAAATTCTGCTGCACCGCCGGTAACGCTGGTAATAAGGCCAATCGTGCCGAAAAATAGAGTGCTGCCGAAAAGCACAATCCCTATGCCGCCCAAACCGGTAACGGAAAAGGCGAGAATAAAAACCATAATCTTAACGATTTTTTTTACGCTGTTTTTTTGTTCAGACATTTTACACCTCTTTTATTTCCATAAATTATGGCGGGTGTCTATCACTACTCCAAACAAATTGTATAATGCTCTAATCGGAATAATTACCAGTTTCGGCAAGTATTCTAAAAATACGGTTAAGAACAATACAATTATTTTAGTTACGAATATATTGATATAACTATACAAAGGCCCGATAATAAGGCCGGACAATCCAAAATAGCCGGTAAACTTATTTATTTCTTCCACAAATATGCTGCAAAAGCCCAGCCCGAAAATCGCAATAGATGCAAAAATGCCAATGGTGTAAACATTTGTTTCTATGGTATGAATCAATGCGGATTTAAAGAAATCGTAAAAATTAGCCAAAGTTACCTTACTCATGGAAAAATTCTTTGTCAATTCGTCAAATTTTTCCGTTCTATTGCGTACGGCCAAAAAAGCCAATAAACTTGCCGTGCCCAAAAATATAAGGAATATAAACCCAATAATTACAAGTTTTGCAGGCAGCATATCCAGTTTAGCCAGTTTTATAGCCATTTGCAAAGAAGCAAGAATATATGCTATCGGAACCAGCACATAGAAGACGGCCAGCAAATGGTAACATATCCATTTCCATGAAACCTTGAAAAAATCCCCGCTGTCAAAAAATTGCAGCAAATCGTTTACAAACTTTTTGATTTTATCCAGAAAACCGCCACCGGCATCATTTGCAAGAGCCAAAGTTTCCAGTTTCAAGCTATTCCCGCAAGACACGCAGGTACTTGCCTCATCTTGATTTTGTGCACCGCATTTTGAGCAAAATGGCATAAAGCCTCCCGTGTTTTATTTCGGGAGGTAAATATAGCAAATATCAAAAAACTTGTCAAGGGGGAAACCCCCTATATTATTATTCTATCGTAATCAATGTTATGGAATGCGCCGGGAACGTTATAGCGGTGCCATCCTTAATGTCTTGCGTAGATGCCTTTGGCGGGTCGACCTTGATTACCTTGCCGGCTGCCTGCCCTTTGGGGGTAGCCAAAACCTCTACCTTTGCCTTGCCGGTAAATCCGGGAACCTTGATTGCCCCATTGAAGGCGGTGTAGGGATTTTTATTTACCACCAGCATGGCCTTCTTTTTGCCATTAACCGCCAAATAGGTGGTTAAATCCGTGTTGCCGCTGTTGCTCTCAACAAGTTTGCCGCGGACTCCATCGCTCGCCATCTGGAAAGCGTAGTAGCTGGGTCTGGGTTTGTTGCCGCCTTTGCCAATTTGGTCATCGTAAGAGCGGGTAAGATAGCCGTAATCGCCGCCTTCCGGGGTTACATCGTTGTGAATATCCCAGTATTGAGCCGAACCGGTGTTCAACTTGGCAAGCATGCCCAGATAATCCGCTACAAACAAAGCGTTTATCAAGGATATTGACTGCGGTCCCGGGTTGAAATCAACCGAGTTCCATTCCGTTAGCCAAATTTCCAAGTCTTTTTTAGGCGAAAGTTTTTTAACGGTTTGCCGGACACGGGAATAAATGCCTTCCAAGGTTTGCGGAGAAGCCAGCAGAGCAAAGTCGTTTTCTTCGCCAAAATGCTGCGGGTAGTGATGGATAATCAAGGCATCTGCAACATCTGCCGTGTATTTTAG
>JGI24698J34947_10001942_pt1 | contig 11018 bp, 8 predicted proteins | sample TergutMp193P3_FD_34947 | JGI IMG/M metagenome (IMG submission 34947)
TGAAGAAAAATGAAACGGCTTTTTTTGGTATTAACGCTTTTTTGTCTTGCCTGTTTCAACATTTTTTCTCTTGATTTTAACATAGCGGGGGAGTTTGACGCTTATGGCATAAGCGCCTTTGAAAATGCGGATCATCAAAGTACCTCAACGCTCATTCAGAATGACCTGAACTTTGTGGTATTTTCCGAGAATAACTCCCGTTTTTCCTTGCAGTTGGTTTCGCTCGCCCAGCTCTTTTCCGCCAACAATGCCGTTACGAACAACGTAAACCAGTTATTCATACAATTTCCGGTCATGGATTCCGGCGTTTTCTACGTCGGCAAAAAAGTAGTGAACCTCGGCCTTTCAAGGAAGTACTCTTTATTTAACCGCATAAACCCCGTAACTCTTGGCAGTTTTTCTTCATCGGTGAACGGTACAGGCATTATTGAATTTGACGCTTTTTTCAATGATCTTTTGAATTTTCAAGCCCTCTTGTACTACGGCGATTTCAGCCGGACAAGCACAACAGATACATTCAGTTTTGGCAACCTTAACGGCTTATTGAAATATGACCTTTATCATTACCCCATGACTCTTTCGGCACTTCTTTACGCCGAGGGTTTCAGGGATTTACTCTATGGCCTGTCTGGTTCCTGGCAGTTGTTCAACGGTATCTTTTACCTTAACTACCTTTACAAACCCTATAACGACAGAAGAGCGGCAGGAACCTTGATCGCGGACTCTTTCGCCAACAATTCCTCGCTTCTTTTTGGGCTGCGCTACTACATAATAGGGGGAGTCGCGCTGAATTACGAATATCTTTACAACGGCAACGGTTTTTCTTCCGGGGAGCTTGACGATTATCTTTCAACCGGTAATTTCCAGAGTATTTCCGGTTACTTCAATGTCAACAACTGGGCAAGGCATAATATGTTCCTCTCCGCGATGTGGAATCCCCCCTTTCTGCAGTCTATGTCTGTCGGCTCGCAATTCCAGCTTTTGGCTCCTACGTTTGTTGACACAGAGTACATTGGTTTTATCTTTAGTCCTTATGCCAGTTACTCTTTTAGCCAGAATATCGGCGCATTTTTATCTATGCGGTTTCCCTTTGGCGGGGAATTAAGCTACTTTGACTTCAGTAACAGGAAGCAGGTAGAGGTAATGCTGGAGTTAAGTTTTCGTTATTAAATTCTATTTCCACCCGTAGTAGCACTCATAGAAATTGGAGATATTGGACATTATGAAAATATATTGACATATACTCCTTATTCCCTTAAACTAAATTGTGGATAAAATTGAAAACAGAAATTACCCAAAAATCAAAAACGCGATCTTATTATGCCTTTTGGTGATAGGAATTCAACTCGGCCTGGGTGGTATACTCGTTCTTATCATAAGATTATTTGGTTTTGGGACGGATTCAATACTATATGGCCTGGGAATTCTATTGGGGCAGATAATTTCATTTGCGGTTGTTATACTCATTGGATATAAAAAGACCGGGAAAAATTTTAATGAAGTCTTTTTTGTCAATAAAGTTTCATTGAATTACTGGATCGCGATAATTGTATTTATGTTTGGATATGTAATTTTGTCTTCTGAATTGGATAATGTTCTTGAATATTTTCTCCCAATGCCGTTGCTTCTGGAAAATGCATTCGAATCAATAATGGTCGAACAATTATTCATTTTCTCAATAATAATGATTGTTATAATTCCAACAATAACAGAGGAAATGTTATTCAGGGGAATCATTGTCAGCGGATTCAAGGAAAATTATTCCGGGAAAAAAACAATAATTGTTTCAGCGTTATTATTTGGATTGATACATTTGAATCCCTGGCAATTTGTATCGGCATTTATTGTGGGGTTGTTTTCAGCCTGGTTATGCCTGAGGACAAAATCAATATTACTGTGTCTATACATACATTTTTTCAATAATCTACTCGGTTTGATAGCAATGAAGTTTAGCGAGACAATGCCAATAAAGGGATTTAATACTGCGTATGCAGGAGAACCTGTGTTTCAGCCGTTATGGTTTGATGCCATTGGTTTAATAATAGTAGCATTGGGAATACTGCTGATTTTAAGATGCGTAAGAAGAACCCAAACCGTTGCCTAACGGTTTCATTGGCATATTAGGAGGTTATATGAAAAAAGTGATTATGGTAATCATTTTGGCGATTTGCTTTACCTTGATTGGATGTTCCGATGTGACAGGACCGTCTACGAATGATATTTCTTCGGATCTCAGAAACACCACCTGGACAAAACAAATAACCGGACCGGAAACCATTACAATCAGCTTTGGCAGGAACAAGTTGACCATGTCAGTTGACGGTGTTTCCAGCCAGTATGATCAGCAATGGGACTACCTTGGGGGGTCTTGCTGCGGCAACGGGTACTGTAATTTTTACAATGGGCAAAACACGTTGGAATTTCGATATAGATGCAGTAACAACGGGCTTACCATCTCCGGCTGCAATGTGCAATCCTTGAATGGCAACTGGACAAGGAAATAATTTTATTTTCGGAGACTTTTATGAAAACAAAAAAAACATTTTCATGCTTGCTGGCCCTTGCGCCGATCTTTCTTATGGCGGGCTGCCTCGGAACCGGTGGCGGAAGGTCTACGACTGTCAGTGATATGCAAGCGCTTATTGCCAGGGCGGAACGCCTTGTGTCCAACGACTATTACACCGTACAGATCCGGAGCGGCCCCACATCGAGCGTTGAAAGCGGCAAACCCTGGGTAACCGCCGATGAAATGGCGGTCTTCCAACGTGCCATAGCCGACGCGAGGCAGAAGCCCCGTGAAACGGCGGGCAGCGAGGCATTCAATCTGCTTGAAAATGCCATACTTGTATTCGCGGACGCGGTTAAGGCGGACGGTTCCAATCCTTACTTCAGGGGCAATCCCGGGGCAGGACAGCAGTACCTGACTGCGGCTGTTTCGAACGGCGCATGGGTCGGAATCAGGCCCGCTGACGCCCGCGTGCCGGCGGATTATGACGGGAGCACATGGGAAATGGTCCCCTACCCTTTCGCGGATATCGGGCCCGGTGAACTGCTCAAGATCAATTACAATTATAAGGCGGCTGCTACTTTCGGCGGGGTTGCGGTCCAGACCGGTTTGACGCCAGCGCTGACCCTGACAGACGGCGACCGCATCGAGTTTGACGTGTATTATCCACGGAGCGCCCAGGGCAAGTTCATGCGGTGGAGGGTTGGCTTTGGCGGCCCCACCACCGACAGCTACATGAGGGACGATTCTTACAACTACAGAAACCTGAATCCCGAGTGGATTGGCGTCCTGCCCGACGACGACGATGTGTGGCTCAGGTACAGCCATATCATCACCGTTCCGTCCACAGGCGACGTGTCAAACTTCAACCTTGAATTGCACGGCGAGACAAGCCGGCCTGCCGAAAGCGGCGTTGTCATGGTCGGCAATGTAAGGATAACGAAGCTGGATCAAACGCAGGAACCCCTCCCCATGGCGGTTAACACGGAAAGCAACCTCGAAGTAGCCCCCATCAGGGGGAAATACAGCACGGCGAATGGCCTCTTTATGGTAGGCGCAATCGGTACGGGGCCTGTCGCCACCGCCAGCACGAGGGGGCTTCATTACGAGATCTTCGTAAACGGCAACAACCTCAAGCCCCAGCCTACCCATAACTCCGCCCCCAATTGGCTGCGGAGCGCAAGTGGGGAATCGATAGGCGGCACGGAGAACGGCATCGCGGAGTACACCATGCCGACCGCCGAGTATCAGGGGATCAGGGATTCGGGACAGCAGGGCCAGTACAAAAACCACGCCCATGTCCTCGCGTGGTACAACCAGTCCCCCCGGTGGATGACGCAGATGATACCAGCGACCCTGGTGCAGGGCTACAACGGCACAAGGGCCTTCTACGGCCTCGGCAACGATGTCCCCGCACAGACATACACGGTTAGCAAGGAGACGGCACGCAGGGTGCAATACAACCACATCATGTACGTTATGCGCCACTTCCTGACCACGGGAACCCAGTATGGTTCCAGCGCCTCACGCGGGGTTATCCCCTTCCATTCCTGGGACGTTCTCAACGAGGAGATACACGAGAGCCGTCACAGCGAGATTATTCCGACTAACCCTGACGAATGGCGGACCTCGTTAAAGCACACAAACTGGCTTGCGGCGATGATGGACAACGACTACGACGACATCTACTCGCACTACATCTATCTGCTTTTCAAGTACGCGCATATCGCTGCCCCCAATGCCCGGATGATTGAAAATATCAAGGCGAACCTGAATAACCGCAATGTCATTCCCGAATATATGGTGGTTGACGGCCATCTTGACGGCCTTGACTCCCTGGGTTTCGCCCCGCCTCCCAAGCTTGTCTACAACGATTACGGCATCGCCACCTGGTCCAAGGCAAAAACCGCCTACAACATGATAAAGGAGCTTAATACCGCGTGGAAAAATGACCCGCTTTACGACGGCAGGAACCTTATCGAAGACATGGGCATCCAGGGGCATGATTCGCTTGGCCCGACACTGGCGAGCAGCAACCAAGTCGCGATTGCCATGTACGCAAGCCTCGTTGACCAGGGCCTGCTTGACGGCATCTCGTACTCCGAGCTTGACCTCCGGATGCCTGCATCCGCGCCCGGCGGCGGAGCACTTGCCCCGGCGCAATTAAACGTGAAGCAATCGGATGCGCTAGGCTACCAGTACGCCCTGCTTTACAAACTGTTCACCAAGTGGGCGCCGTACATCGACCACATCATAAGCTGGGGACTTACAGGTTCAGGCTGGCAGGGAAGTTACGTGCTATTTGACGACTCCGACCCGGCGCGGGCCAACGCAGGCTACTACGGCGTTATAAACCCGGATATGTTTATCCTTGGGCATCCTTACCTGGATTCTTATTTCGCGGGTGAATACGAGAAACTCGAGCCGGATTATAGGCCGTCGTTCTAGTGTTCGGATATATGACATCTGATATTTTTTTATTTACAGATCCGCCATGCCCGTGATATAATTCACATATTGGCCATGTAATAGGCTGGTAGATTTCAAGTTTTATTTATGGAGGTCATATTATGAAAAAGACGCTTTTATTGGTAATGGCCCTTATTATGGTTGCCAGCATGGGGTTTGCCATAGGCACGGGTCAGAACAACCAGGTTAACCTGCGGTTCTCCTGGTGGGGCACCGATGCGCGCCATGAAGCCACACTGAATGTCATTGCCGCATTTGAAAGGGCTAATCCAAACATCAAGATCGCGCCCGAGTACGGCGCGCAAACCGGATATAACGAGAAGAAAACAACGGAATTTGCTTCAAGAACCGCTCCGGACATGTTCCAGATTGAAACCGGCGCCGGTCCGGAATACCAAAAGCTGGGGGTTTTGTACAACCTCTCCAGGCTTTCCTCCATCAGATTCGACAGATTTGACGCCAATTACCTTAGGTCCGCCGGTCAATTCGGCACGGGCAGCCAGTGGGCGATCCCGACCGGCGTTGGAGGTTCCGCGCTTGTGGTAAACAAGACCCTGGCAGACAGGCTCGGCATCGATCTCACCAGACAGTATGATTGGGACCAGCTCCTCACCTGGGGCCAACAAGTACGTACGGCCGATCCTACCGCTTACCTCCTGTCCGTCAATACCAATTACGGGATGGATTTCTTTGTCCGCGCCTATGCCCGCCAGCTCAACGCCAACGGGGCGCCCATCATTAACGATACGACCAGGAGCCTCAATACGACCGAAGCGCAGTTTACGCAAATTTTTGATTTCATCGACCGTATGTATAAAACAGGGACCGCCGCGCCCGCCGCCTACAAAGCACCGTTCGCCGACCAGGACGAGAACGATCCCAACTGGATTGCAGGCAGGTATGTCGCGCATGTCGGTTACACGTCCAGTGCCGACAGGGTAGCCGCCGCCAATCCTTCCGCCGCGTATATCGCGGGACGCATGCCTGTGCTCGCAAACGCCAGGAACGACGGCTGGTTTAACAATCCTCCCCAGTACATGGGCGTTTACGCGTATACCAGGTACGCCGAGGAAGCCGGCAAGTTCTTTGACTTCTTTTTTAATACCGAGGAAGCCGCCAGATTACTGGGTACAGTCCGCTCGGTACCGCCCACGGCTTTTGCGCAGAGAATTGCGGCTGACCTAAACCTGATAAGCCCGATTTTGGCGGCGGTAACTGAAATGAGCCTCAGCTACAACGGCCTGGACGATGCCGGATTAACCGGTAACCAGGAATCCCAGAATATTCTGAGGGCCATTTATGAGGAAGTTGCCTACGGAAGATTGACCGCCGCCGCCGCCGCCAGCCGTGCGGTCCAGCAGCTCAACGCTTTCATCGCCCGCCAGTAGCAAGGAACCGGAGATTAGGGAGCAGTAGTGACTGTCACTGTAATGGTGACAGTCACTTTTTTAAGAATGGAGTTTCGGAGGATAGAAAATGCCAGTATATACAAGCCTCAATGACGGTCTTACCGGTTTTGGATTGGGAGTATTCAGAAAAGATAATGAACGTCGTTGCGCTTATGGAGTAACGACTAAAGATGTGTTAGTCTGGTTACCAATAATTGATAATTCAGAAGAGCACTGGAATAATAAGGTTGTAAATGATTTTATTTATGAAGTTGCTAAAGCGGACACGACAAAGAAGGCATGGAAATCCGGAAAACTGAGAGAAAAACGTCTTGTAATATCCAGAGTATGGGATACTACACATAATGCATATAATTTTACTAAACTTGGTGAGTATTGTGCCGTTTGTTTTTACGTTCCTCTATATTTAAGAATTTATGCCAAAATTGACTCAGAATATTCAAAAGGAGATATCAAGTTTGGCGAAGGTCCCAAGGCATGGTTAACCGGCTATGCTTCGGACGAGAATGAAGTTAATGAAAAAATTATTCAAATCAGGAAATTATATGGAATGTAGGTGCAGGAGCCCTGAAGGGAAGCCACTATGAATGGCGCTAGCCTGTCCAGGCGAAACAATGTAGCGTATCTTTATTTAACGCCATGGCTTATCGGTATATTGGGCCTTCAATTATACCCGTTTGTCATGTCGTTTTATTATGCCCTTAGTAACTATAATCCATTGAGAGAGCCAGTGTTCAGCGGCATCAACAACTATATTGAGTTGTTTACCCAGGACCCCGAGTTTTGGGTGTCGGTAAAGGCGACCCTGCTCTATGTGCTCTACACTGTGCCGCCCAAACTGGTTATGTCGCTGATTATTGCCATGCTGTTGAACAAAGCACGGAAGGGAATCGGCGTATTACGCACCGCGTACTATTTGCCTTCATTGTTTGGCGGAAGCGTGGCTGTTGCCGTCCTTTGGCGGGTAATGTTCATGGATCAGGGGATGGTTAACGGCTGGATAAACTATCTTGGTTTTCCCACCGTTCAGTTTTTGGGCAATCCCAATACCGCCCTTCCTACACTGAGCGCACTGGAGGTATGGCAATTCGGTTCTTCCATGGTTATGTTTCTGGCAGCGCTGAAGCAGGTACCCGCCGCCCTGTATGAGGCCGCCCGCATTGACGGCGCAGGCGGTGTGAAAAGGTTTTTTAAAATTACCCTGCCGTATATCTCACCCATATTATTCTTCTGTATCATAATGCAGACGATTAACGCCATGCAGAATTTTACCTCTGTCTTTGTCATAACGCGCGGCGGGCCGCTTAAATCCACCTATATGCTCGGCCTAAAGCTGTACAATGATGGATTCGTGTACTGGAGAATGGGATACGCAAGCGCAACGTCCTGGATTATCTTTTTTGTAATAGGGCTTTTTACCCTTGCGTTATTCGCAAGCCAGAAATATTGGGTTTTCTATGGCGATCAAAGCTAAAGAGGATAGGATGGAGATAAAACCGCGATGACATCAAGAGCGAAGAAGTATTTAAAGGAAGTATTCTCGTACGCTGTTTTGATCCTTGTCGCGGTCATACTTTGTTATCCCCTTTTATGGATGTTTTTTGCCAGTTTTAAATCAAACAGCGAAATATACGCGGGAATCAATTTACTCCCGGAGGAGTTTAACTTTGACGCGTATCGCGACGGCTGGAGGGGCGTCGGCAACAATACTTTCACAAGGTTCTTTACCAATTCATTTCTTCTTGTGATACCGACCGCGTTGTTTACGATCATATCAAGCGCACTTGTCGCGTACGGCTTTGCCCGTTTCGAATTCAGGGGGAAAAGGATTCTGTTTCTTGTTTTGCTTTCAACGCTTATGCTTCCCAATTCCATTTTGCTTATTCCCCGTTATGCCATTTTTCGTAACCTTTCGTCGCTCGACAGTTACAACCCGTTTTACCTGATGGCGATTTTTGCCTGTTATCCGTTCTTTACCTATATGCTTGTGCAGTTTATACGCGGCATCCCGATGGAGCTTGATGAATCGGCGCGTATGGACGGCTGCGGTTCTTTCAGGACCCTCGTAAGCATCCTGCTGCCGCTTCTTAAACCTGCCCTGTTCTCGGCGGGATTACTCCAGTTTTTGTGGACATACAACGACTATTTCAATTCCCTGATTTATATCAACAGCGTGAGAAAATTCACCGTATCCCTGGCGTTGCGACTGACCATAGACACCGAAACCATAATTATCTGGAAAAATGTTATGGCCATGTCCTGTTTGGCCGTATTACCTGTTGTCGTTTTATTCTTCCTCTGCCAAAGGTATTTCATCGAGGGAATTGCCACCACCGGATTGAAAGGATGACATGGGGACGGTCATCTTGATGACTGTCCCCCTAATGAAGTCGAAGTCCCTCCGCCGCCTCTTCCGCAGCAGCCGCGGCCTTCTTTAACTCACTGAATAATAAACGCACGGAGATTTCATTCAATCTCTCATTCACATCGCGCGACCATGTTTTCTGCTTCAAAGCGTCGAGTGAATTTTTTGCGGAAGTTATATCAGATCTATCACACGCCAGTTTAATGTCACGCAATTTTTCCCGTAAATAAACCGTATCGTCATCGGATATCTCAACAGCGGCATCAACACCATTACCGGCAGGTCTGTATTTGTCAATTAAAAACCGGAGCGCGTCAATAAACGCGGGGGTTTCTCCTGTTATTACAGCGAGATCCTGTTCGTTTCCCGCCCGTTCCAATCTGAGTGCAACACCGGACAATTCCTTTTCGCCGATGTTGGCGAGAGCGTTTTTTATACCATGTACCCCCGTAATGTAAGAAGTAAAAGATTCATCGTCAGAAACATGTAAATTCGCGTATACTTTTTCCATCACTTTTATTGCATTTTCGGCGTCGATTACAAAAATCTTGCCTAGTTCAGACATATCCTTTATCTCTTGTGCGGTCTTGGCTGAATCGGCCATAACCGAATTTTCAGCTTCTCTTTGACGCCGTTCACGCCGCGCCGCTTCGATAACCTCACGCGGTTGCATGTCGCGTATAAAACGATCCAATGCCGCGTCCAGTTCACGCGAATCAATCGGCTTGGATATGAAGCCGTCAAATCCGTGTTCCAAAAATATTTCAGATTGACCGATAACGGCATTTGCCGTAAGGGCTACAATAGGCCGCGTATATCCCAAATCGCGAATGATTTTTGTCGCTTCAATGCCGTCCATCTCAGGCATCATGTGATCCATAAACACAATGTCATATACACTGCCGCCCTTTATCTTTTCAATGGCTTCAGTCCCGCTTGCCACTGTCTCAATCCGTAATCCATAAGGCGCCAGTAGCCCTTTGGCGACATACAAATTAGACACAACATCGTCCACAACAAGGACGCTGCCGTAAGGCATGTACTCTTGTATGAGCTGCGTCTTTTCCGAGATTGGCGCACTTTGGAAACGGAACTCCCGCAAACTCTGTGCAAGTTCGGCCCCGCATACATCCTGGCCGATGCTTTTCTGCGGCAGACGCACGGTAAATCTCGAACCTTTTCCGATTTTGCTCTCCACAAATATTTCACCGTTCATCATATCAATCAGGCGCTTCACGATGCTCATACCCAATCCTGTACCTGTGATGCCGCTATTTCTTTTAGTATTAAAGCGGGAATACTCATCGAAAATCCTCGCGATCTGATCTTCGCTCATTCCCTGCCCTGTGTCGCTTACCGTAAAAACAAGTATCACTGTTTCTGTATCGTTCCCTTGTTCGGTGTAAACTGACAATTCGATCACCCCTTTGTCGGTATATTTGAAAGCGTTGGAAAGCAGGTTATTCAGAATTTGTTTGATGCGAAGCTCATCGCCGTACAGGTTATACGGCGTATTCTCATTCAAATTGAGCCTGAATTCTATGGGTTTGCTTTCATAACGTAGTCGATTTAGCTGTACAGTGTCATTTATCAGGCTCGGGATTGTGTATCTGGCAGGGGTAATTTCCAGTTTACCAGCTTCGATCTTTGAGAAGTCAAGGATATCATTAATTATGGTGAGCAACAAATTCCCTGAGTCGGATATTTGCCTGAAGGCTTCTTCCACTTCCGGTGAGAGCGCTCTTCTCTGTAATTGTATTTCCGAAATGCCCAAAATAGCGTTCATTGGGGTACGTATCTCATGACTCATATTCGCGAGGAAGATTCCTTTTGAACGGTTACTCTGCTCGGCGGATTCTTTCGCGGTAATCAGTTGCATTTCCGCTGAATGCTTATTCATAGCGTTCACAAGGGTATTTGTTAAATAAGAAGCCATATTGATTTCATCCTGATTCCACCGCTTGTCGCTTTCATTGCTTGAAAAATCGAGGATAGCTTTTAATTCACCGCCAATAAAGACGTATGTAAGTATATAATTTTGGAAATTCACCCTGTATTGCGAGATAGTTTTCTTCACATACGGATCGTCAGAGATTGAATAGAATACTTTCTGTTCTTTGGCTCTCGCAATAATATCCCAAACAGACTCACTCAATGTAATACTGCCGCCCACCCGCGTTTTATATCCTAATTTTGGGTTTATCCATTCATTCGTACAGGTAAAAGAATCTTTATTATCCTCCGCTATTACGAACATAAGGATCTGATC
>JGI24698J34947_10001943_pt1 | contig 11018 bp, 18 predicted proteins | sample TergutMp193P3_FD_34947 | JGI IMG/M metagenome (IMG submission 34947)
TGACACTACTGAGATAGTGATGAACTCAAATGATACCGACAATAATTCCGTGCTAAATAACATGTGGAGATGCCTGAAAATGCCTAATGCGGTCGCAACTAAGTGTGTCAGCAAAAAACACTGGTTAGACATTGATATTGATTTTGTGGCTTCTTATAAAACGGAATTAGATTATTATGGCAGGTCTTATCAGGCCAACATTCAATACCGATTAAGAGAGGTATTGTCTGGTTTGGGTACACCTATATTGCCNAGTAAAATAGTGATTGTTTATACNAAAGGTGGTATCCACTTGTTATTTCCGACAAAGATTTTTGATAAAAACATAAATCCGACAAGGATATTAACTTTGCTTCAAAATAAGTTCGGAGAAGTTACGAAGGAGATTGAGGTAACAAGTGGTGGTTGTCCAATACCAGGTTGTTTTCAAAGAGGGCATTTGGTGAAATATGAAGAGGTAGATTTTAGTTTTTAACAGTAATTTCATAGTCTTATAGAGTAACATTAACAACTAAAAAGGAGTTTAAAAATGTCAAGAGGAGTTAAAGGTTCTGGGACGCCTAAAGTATCCAAAGTAAGACGGCCCCGCAAAAAAGCAGCAGGCTCTAATGAGGTCGTTACCAAATCCCACCAAAGTGTTTTTGGGGTGCATAGCATCATTTTTGACCGAATGATAGCGGGTGCAAAACTTGCTGAAATTGTGGAAAAAGACTTAAATACACTTGCTAAAAATTTAGTAGCATTTGATGAACAGGCTAATAATGACTTTGGCCAAAAGGTGCTTGAAAAGATAGCTAAGGCGGCAGTAGACGCCTTGGTAAGTCTCAAAATTACTGATATAACTATGGCGGCTAAACATGAAAATGTTCCTGCACCTGAACAAAGTGATAAGTCTGTATCGAGTCCGAGTAAACAGCGTTTTAATCTTGCGGAGAAGCTGGGGCCAAGTAAGCCAAAGGAAGACCCTCTTGGCTAACATGCTTGATTTGTTTAATGTGGGGATTGTAAAAGAATACACAAATTGTGTATCATGGGCAACTTTGGACCCTTTTGCTTGTCTTTTTCGTAGAGCATTGTCACGAGAGCATGTCGTGCCTATAGTAGAAGAAATAAAGGGGGTAACTTAACAGTTCCCTAAAATTTAAACAATTTTATACAAAGTTAATCTTTTTGGTAAGGTTTTAAAATGGTTAGAACACATAAAATTCAGTTAAAAGTAAACAACAAACAGTCCACTTTGTTATCTAAAACATGTGGCTGTAACCGGTTTGCTTATAACTGGATGTTAAATAAATCTAATGAACTTTACAAGAGGGGTGAAAAGTATAATAAGTTTCAATTAAAAAGAGAATTTAATCAATTTAAGAAAACTTTACCTTTTATAAAAGAAGTAAATGCACATGCAGTAGTAAATGATGCTATTGATAGGTTAAGTAATTCTTTTGGAAGATTCTTTAAAAAGTTTTCTAAGTTTCCAAAGTTTCATAGCAAAAAGAAGAACCATGGTTCTTTTAGCCTTACTGGGAGTGAGATAAAGTATGATTCAGAAAATCAAAAGGTTTACTTATGTAAACTTGGATGGTTAAAATTAACTGAAAAAGTAAGATTTACATATTCTAAGATTTATAAAATTACAGTAACCAGACATGCAGACAAGTGGTTCGTTTCTTTTTGTCTTGAGGTTGAAGATAATAGAAAATGTGAAAACCAAGCATTTTCCGTTGGAATTGATCTTGGAGTCAAGAACAATATTACTTGTTCTGATGGTTTTGTAATTGAGAATCCAAGGATATTAAATCATTATTCAAGACGTTTGAGGAAACTAAACAGACAATTATCAAGAAGGGTAAGAGGAGGTAAAAACTGGTGGAAAAGTGTCTATGCTTTAAGAAAACTTTATTATAAGATTTCTAATGTCAGAAAAGACCTTATTCATAAGTTTACTACCAAAATCACCAGAAAATATGGTATTGTTTGTTTAGAGGATTTGAATGTCAAGGGTATGGTTAAAAATCATAAACTGGCTAAACACATTTTAGATGTATCTTTCGGTGAAATTGAAAGACAGATTAAATACAAGGCTTTAGAGGTTAGACATGTTGATAGATTTTATCCTTCTTCTAAAACCTGTAGTTCTTGTGGTTTTGTAAAACAAGATTTAAAATTATCTGATAGAAAGTTTATTTGTCCCTCATGTGGGTTAAACATGGATAGAGACTTAAATGCTTCTATCAATATAAGAGACAATGCTGTAAGTTCTACAGTAAACGCTTGCGCGGTTGATCTGGGTAGTAAAACCAGTTCAAGGCAGGAATTAAACATCAAATCTGTGTAGGTTTGTATAAGTTTTAAGGAACGGTTAAGAGAATTGCAGACAATGATATAGCCATTTGGTGGGACGATTTGGATAAACCAAATGGCTCTTATCACTTCGCGTTAATACAAGATAACGTGTATTCAATGAAAGCTGGTCTAGGAAAGCCTATAAAAAAGTATTTAATAGAAAGGTGGCATAGTAGAATATCCTCTCAGTTTGATAAACATAAGGTAGTTAGAGAGGTTAATTTGCCGTTGATAGAAATATATAAAAAAGAAGATGTAGATGTTTTTTATAAGATGTGGCTTGATGGTAACTGGAATGTAATTATTGAGTTATTTAAAGACTTTAAAAGGCAACATAAAAAAGAACTAATAAAAATGAAAAAGGAAAGCATTTTATGAAAAAGAAAATTGATAAGTCTGCGAAGATTGAGAGCATTTTGGACAAAATTGATGCTCTGCTTACTTCTGCTCATGTGGATATTCTTACTGATCTTGAGAAAAAAGGTGATTTAAGCCGATATACCTATGAGGATTTACATCAGGTCATAAATGATGTATATAAGCTAGTAATTACGAAGACCGTTTTGACTAAGAAATATGTGGGATAACTTTCCGTAAAAACCGGGATTAAGTTAGACGTAGAAAGGTGGTTAAATTGACTTTAGAGCAAGCGAGTAAAAATATCGGAAGACTGGTAACTTATAGGCCATATAAAACCGGTCCATTAAATGCGATAGAGGGTGGTCTAATTACAAGTGTAAATGACAAATATGTCTTTGTTAGGTATGGGTCTGATATAAACGCAAAAGCGACAAGAGCGGAGGATTTATTTTTATGAGTAGCAATATCTTAAGCATTGAGAAAGACATTAGAGATAATGAAACTGAGTATCTCATTAAAATTGAAAAGTGTGATGATGAAGATCTCGTTTTTGAGGGATTATTGTCATACTTTGATCTATTTCCAGAGATGTTTGTAAAAATCTATAACAAATATAAAGAAGATATAATGAAAAAAGGTGTATAAGGGAGGTTTTTATGGGCGCGATAGTAAATGCTAATAGGCCGATGCCTAAAAGAATGTGGCGGATAGAACTTGATAAATGTCTTGATGCTATTGATGTTATTATTGCAAAATTATGGTATTTGGAAGACAATGATACTGAAACTGATGATTACACAAAAATGGATTTTTTAGGACAAGATAATACATATGTATCTTTGGCCAGAAATTTTACGGCATTTAAAGACCATGTGTTAGCAAGACACAATGAAGACATCAAATAAAAGGAAGGTGATAATCATGCTAGATGAAGAAATAATTTTAGAGAAAATAAAAAACACAATAGAATATGATGCTCGTTTTCATAGTATAAATGCCGTGTTAGAAGAAATATCTAAGTTTATTAGGATGTGGTGGGGACTATCCTGTCGTTTTCAAAAAGTAGTTCAGAGGGTAGATGACAATTATAGGTCATATCGCTGTAACATAGGTAATTGGCCAGATAATATGACTCAACACATGCCAATATGTGATTGTAGTCTGCTATGTAATAATTTTTTGAAAAAGCCTCAGTAGCACAATGGATTAGTGCAATAGATTTCTAATCTATTTTATACAGGTTCAAATCCTGGCTGAGGTATGAAAATAGAGACATAATTTTATAAATAAAGGAGATCTAAAAAAAATGAGTGAAAGAAAACTTGCAAGCATAATGACAGTGAAAGAAGTAGCTAATATTGAGGGTAAGGATAAAATCGGTTATGTCAGCTTTCTAGAAACCGGATGGGAAGTTATTGGTAGCAAATCTCTGAAACCTGGGGATAAAGTTTTGTATTTGGAATATGATTCTGTTATTCCAGAAAAGACTTTGGATAAATTGGACCTACTTACTGTGACGAATCTTAGAAAACGTTGTTGGTCAATAAAGCACAATGGTTGCTTAATAAGAGCAATGAAAATGTCAGGTAAAATAAGTTACGGGATTCTTTTTGAGTATCGAGAATTATTTCAGTTATTTGAACAGAGTGAATGGGATAAATTGGTGCCTGGAACAGATTTAACTGAAAAATTAGGAATCCTGAAGCGCGATGACGAATCGGGTGCAGTTTCTGTGCAGGAAAAAGCCAACTTTTTCCAGAAGTGGTATAATATTATTATGTGGAAAGTTTTCCGAAAGAAGAAAAAGAAGGTTTTGGGGTCTTGGCCAATATTTTTACAGAAAACTGATGAAAGCCGAGTGCATGCACTTCCACCGGAAACACTGGAACAATTTAAGGGCAAAAATGTTTATGTGAGTGAAAAACTGGATGGCCAGTCAATTTCATGTGCTATCTATAAAAAGAACTTTTATGTTTGTTCTCGCAATATGGCATTGTATATGAAACCTGTGAAAAAAGCGATAAAAGAACTGATACCCCAGAATGCTTCAAAGCAGGTGGATAGGTATTTAGCTTCTATTTGCAAATATGACCTTGCTAGCCGCATGTATCTACTTTGGAGACCTGAGACTAGATGGAAAAGCCTAAAAACACTATACCCAGATGCTGTGGTTCAGCCAAAAAAGCCTTTTAAATGGAATGATTTTGCTATTCAAGCTGAGCAGGTAGGACCAGGCATACAGCGGAACCCCTGCCAGTTGGATAGTGTAGAGTTATTTGTGTTTAATATTTATGATATAATAGAAAAAAGGTATTACAATGATCGCTTACTGACAAAAACAGTTGAGTGGCTCAATGTACAGGGGAAGCCATCTGCTACTGACTTAAAAACCGTGCCGATTTTACAAAAAGATATAAAATTTACATGGGAAACAATTAAAGAACTAGAAGAATTAGCTAAAGGGCCTACTTTTAATGGCAAAAACAAGAACCGAGAAGGCATTGTGATACGAGCTAATGAATTTGGAGTAGAGAGTATAAATTGTTACTATATTGAGGAACCTCCACGTGGATGTAGTGGTATGGCCAGCTTTAAGGTCATAAATCCAAATTACCTATTAAATAATAAGGAAGATGAATAATTATGAAAGTGTATAGACAAGGTGTTTTTGAAACAAACAGTAGCAGTAGTCATTGCTTAACGATAATTAAAAGGCCAGAAATGCACAAAGAAGTTTTTTGTGTGTCTTGTGGTAAAGACGTAACTTGGCATGACTGGTGTGGAACTGGGTGGGTTATTCCATGGGAGATAGAGGGCATAATAAAAGTATCTAATGTCTATTGTGAAGATTGTTTAGAAAAATTTTTGCTCGGAAATAAAGAAAAACTGTCAGAAGCATTAAACACAGACCTTGAAGCCATTCTGGAGGAAGGTTTGTTAGACCCTGAACGTCAAGCAAAGGAGCATATTGTATGAGTTCTTCCAAAAAATTTATAAGAAAGCAGAAAGTCTGTTCAAAAGACAATCTGAACGTACCACAGAATACTTTGCCTTTGCTTGATAAAGACAAAGTAACTGAATTACTTCAAAAATATCCAAGTGCCAGACACTTGTCTTGTATCTACTGCGGATATTTCAATGAAGATGATTCCCCTTGTACATGTGAAAAAGGGTTAAGAATATTTACTGATAAGGATAGGTTTTGTCATGATGTCTACTCTGCGTGTTATGCCTTTGTTTTTCATATGGAAATGCCACAAACATGCTTGAATTGTAGGCATTATGGGATTAAAATAATATCATCAGAAAAACAGTCTTATCATTGTTTCCGTACTGGGATATATATGGGAAAACGGACGAAAGAAGACCCCTCGACAAACCCATGCCAGTGCTCTTATCTTGGAATGGCACGTGGAGAAGTTATTGACCTTGAAATGCAGGAACGTAGAAATAAATATAAATTTGGAAAATGGAAAAAAGAAGGTGAAGCATATATCGAGTTCAAACGGATGTGGAATACTCTGGATTATAAATTTTAAGGAATAGGGGATAACAATGACATTACAAGAACTTTATGATGGTATCAGTAGGGATATTGCGGACGGTCCAAAAGGCATCTCTGATGCTGAAATTTATTTGGAAATGCGCGTTAAGTCAAAGCACCATATTGAAAAATTGAAGTGGGTAACAACAACGGATAGTTGTTACATCAATGAAAATAATGACCACAAACTCACTATAGTGTTGCAAGGAGAGTCACTTGGCTAAAATTAAATGTAAAAAATGTGGAGACGTTATTGAAAGCAAATCAAGACATGATTTTGTCTGGTGCTCATGCAAATCTACGGGTATTGATGGTGGCAAGGATTATGTAAAGGTATCTGGAAACCCTGATGATATTGAATGGGTTGATGAAGATAGCCCACAAAACCAGAATAGTTATTAATTCTTACTATTATAGGTAAAGGAGGAAATATGGTAGAAGAATTTGAAATTTTAAAACATTTAGCTAATTATCATGAAATGGACTCTGAAGATAGAAAAACTTTTGATCTTGCTCTGTTTAAAACAATGGAATTAGGACAGAAGGACCTGATTCAGCGCTTGAAAAATGGAGAGCATTTAAGTGATATTGAAGAAGGCCGAGTGGTTTTACACAAAATAAAGGAGGTAGATATGTCTAATGAATTTGAGGAGCTAAAAAATGTTGTGCGATATGATGATATGATCTTTGAAAAAAGACTGGATTTTGATATTGCTCTAGCTCGGCTGATTACAAGAGTACGTGATAAGCCAAGCCTCATCCATGGGCTGGAAGAACAATTAAATGCATATGAGCGGGGAGTTCTTAACTCTCACATAGAGTATAAATCAAAAGGTATGGAAGAAACTCCACAGTTGCACCCTGACGTAAAAGCCGGACTTGTTAAATATGAAAGTTTAGTAAATTATATTGCGGCTATTGAAAGGATTGCTAATACTTATAGAACAAATGAGGAATCTACTTTATTTAGACAGCTAATGCGCTTAGTAGAACGATCTTATGAATTAGGAATACAGGCTCATCCCCTATTGAAAGACAAAGCTCTAGAAAAAGTAGAAGAACTATATGAAAAAATCAATCAATGTAAAAAAGACTTAAAATCTATTACTACGCGAGTTAGGTTATGTGCTGACCGCTTTAGAACTGAAGTTACTCTACAGGAAATTGCTAGTATAAAAGATGAGTTATATGCTATATCTAAGGACTTAAAAGAGGTTTTGAGTAAAAATAAACTTTAAAAAGGAGTGTATTATGTCTACTTTTTCTGATTTTGAAGTATTTCAAAGGTTGAATCTTTGTAGAAAGTTTTTCAACGAAAACCCTGGCATTAAAGAAAAATTCAATGCTTGGGGCAAAGAAAAGATAGAGAACTTTTTCCCCACTGATGACTTAGATGCTTTTATGGAGCGTGCAAGTGTAGAGGGCATGCGTAGGGAAGAGGGGAGAAAGAAATCTAAAAAACAACAGTTAATGGCCTATGTAAAAAGAGAACTAGACCTATTAGAAAAAGAAGCAGCACCTATTCAACAAGAAACAGTCAAAACATTAAATAATAAAATTTTTGAGCTAGTTGATGTTTGTAATGAGGGTACTGTTTATGACATCGAGTATGCAATGTCAATACTTTTTCAGCTTGCTTATCATATGCCATTAAGTTCACTAACAGGTGAAGAGAATGAATGGATGGTCGGGCCTGACCCAGGGAGTGAGGTACTTCAGAATATACGGTGTTCTAAAGTATTTAAAAATAGAGATGGTAAAGCATTTTGTATTGATGTTTACATATTTTCTAGTGATGGGGGCAAGACGTGGTTTTCAGCTAATGAGGGAAGTGTAGATATTACATTTCCTTTTACTGTACCAATGTATAGCATTAAAATTTGCTTGAAAAGTCCAGATGAAGATAGGTTAGAGGCGATAAAAAGGCATAAAAGCGGGATAAAATAGGGGGTCCGAAAGGGTAATAACGCGTGGTTCGCGGGCTGTGCACAAGCCAGGGGTTCAATTCCCCTGCCCCTATTTTTCCGTAATAACCTACTTTATATTATGCAAAAGGAAAGAGTATGGCACAAATAAATAAAACAAAAGTTGTACTAGACTCCTACGGTGCAATAGTTAAAGTGGGGGACTGGGTAATTTGCCAAAGACCCCATAGGGTAATAAAGGGCCCTAACTACTGTACAAAACAAGTTAATAGTGGTATGACGAAAATGACCCTGAATAAGGTCATAAATGTTAGTGATACCGGAAATGCCATAACAATACGTACAGATGATGGGACTTTGAAAAGAGTTACATTCTTTATTAAGGCACAGGAAGATCATGGACCTAAAGTAGAAATAGATGAAAATGGCAAACAGTGGCTTGACGATAGAAAGTATATACTAGGAAGGATGACACAAAATGATTAGTTATGACAGATTCAAAATAAGAGTTTGGCATAAGCCCACACAAATAATGTATGAAAGAGCGGTATGGAGATTTGAAGCAGACTCTCCAGACCTAAGATGGTTATTTTGTAAACACGGCCATGGAGTAGCCAGTGATCCGACATATTGCTTTCTTGTAGAAGATTGTATTATTATGCAATGTATAGGGATTAGAGACAAAAAAGGCAGATTGCTATATGAGGGTGATGTTATTAAAGATAAAAATGGTTTCAATGATAACCTTACCGAATATAGCATTGGGTGGGAAGAAGATGATGGGGCATATCTCGCAAAGTCAGCGTCTGGGGAGTATAGTAGGAACGCCGGATTGTTTCATTATGCTGAATATGTAGGCAATGTTTTTGAAATGGAAAGAGATAGGCGAATGCGCGAGGAATTTCCTAATGAAAATTGAAAAATATAAAATACCATTTGGGCATATGCATTGTAATGAGTGTGATATAATACTGGAACAAGGCGCTTTTATTTATAATATTTATACAGATGAATGCTTAACTGATATATTTTGTGAAATGAAGGAGGAATATTACATACCTAATATTTGTGAAAACTGTCTTAGAAAATTAGGAAAATTGATAGAACGAGAACTTAAAAAAGCAGAAAATATGTCTAAGAAATTTGTAAATTAAAAAGAGGTGGTTAAAATGAAAATCAGTGATAAAGAAATTAAAAAGATTATCAAAATGTATGAAGCAAAGTGTGAGTTGCAAGAAATTGCGGAATCACTTAATGTTAGTTATGCCACTATAAGAAGGCATTTGATTCAGTCGGGGATAAAACCAGATTTTAAGTTTGCTATGAAGAAAAGAAAGAATAATCTTATAAAAGATTATAAAAAAGGTATGTCAATAAAAGATTTGAATAAAAAATATGACTATGAACGTGATTACATCAGAAAGATGCTAAAGGATAGTGGTGTTTATGAGAAAAGAACAGTAGGATGGAATTTAAAGGAAACTGAGATAAAAAAGATTATTAAATTGTATCGGGATGGTGGCTCAATTCAAGACATTAGTCAAAAAATGGGGTTGTCTCCATATGTTATTCAAACGGCTCTTAAGAAAAATAATGTGTTACTTAGAACATGGCATGACCATGATATTGTGGTATATAAAGGCAATAAATATGAACTACCAGAATTTGCAAAGAAAGCAGGATTGCCACGAGCGGCGGTTTATTTGAAATATTATGGAGATAACTTAATTAATTGGACTGATAAAGACATTAAAAAGTGTTTATCTAAGAAAAAAGGAAAATTCGACAGGGTAACTTAACAGTTACCTAAAATCTAAACAATTTTATACAAATTTAATCTTTTTGATAAAGTTTTAAAATGGTTAGAACACATAAAATAAGACTTTACCCTAACAACAAGCAAGTCACCTATTTTAAGAAGGCTTGTGGTGTTAAACGTTTTGCCTATAATTGGGGCTTAGCAAAATGGAAAGAGATGTATGAACATGGTGAAAAGCCAAATGCTAACATGATAGACAAAGAATTTAATAAAATCAAGAAGGAAAAGTTTCCATTTACAAAAGAAGTTACTAAATGGGCTACACAGTTAGCTATTCAAGAAGACCTAAAAGGTGCTTTTGATAGATTTTATAAGAAAATAGGAAAATACCCTAAGTTCAAGAAAAAGGGAGTAAAAGATAGTTTTAGGATGTTTCCAGTTGATAATAATTTAAGAGTCGAAGAATTATCAATTAGAATTCCTAAACTAGGCTTGGTAAGGATGGCTCAGTTATTACGTTATAGTGGTACAATCAAATATTGTACCATCTCAAGAAAAGCAGACAAATGGTTCATTAGTATAAGTGCTGAGATTCCTGATGCTATTAAAGAAACTTCTACAAGCGAAAACCAAGTTGTAGGTGTTGATTTAGGCGTCAAGAATCTTGCTACTTTAAGTAATGGAGTGGTTATAGAGGGTAGAAAAGTTTCAAAAGAGTTTAGTAAAAGAGTTAGAAGATTAAACCGAGAACTTTCCAGAAGAAAAGGTTCTAAGAAAGGTGAAAAGAAATCTAATAACTTTCTAAAGACTCAGTTGAAACTTAGTAAACTTTACTATAGAATGACTTGTATTAGGAATGACCAGATTCATAAGCTTACTCATTATCTTACTAGAAATTACCCTATTATAGGTATTGAGGATTTAAATGTTTCTGGGATGCTAAAGAATCACAAACTTGCCGGAAGTATTCAGAACATGTCTTTTAGTGAATTTAGAAGACAACTGGATTATAAGGCAAAAGAAACTGGAAGTAAAATAATAGTTGCTGACAGATTCTTTCCTTCCAGTAAAACTTGTAGTAGTTGTG
>JGI24698J34947_10001945_pt1 | contig 11009 bp, 2 predicted proteins | sample TergutMp193P3_FD_34947 | JGI IMG/M metagenome (IMG submission 34947)
TGCTTTGTCGAACTCGTATCTCATATTCTGGAAAGCGTTGCCCATTGTCTGGCTTTCCGTCCTTATCGTCTCAAGCCACCTGCGGTACGGGTCGTAACTGTAGTGGCTCTTTATTCCGCTTCCGTATTCTATGTATACCCTCTGGCTGTATTCGTCGTAACCTATATTTTTCACATAGGGGAACTCCGTACCCATGCGCGTGCCGGTTACGCTCGTTATCTGGCCGCCGTAGTTGTAACCGTACCGTATTACTTCTTCGTCGGGGTACGTTATTTCCTGCATCCGCCCCAGATAGTCGCTCAGGTAGCGCATAACGGCGATCTTTGTCCTGCCTAAGGACAGCGGCAGAAGTTTTATTATACGTTCTTCCTCTATTACCTGTCCCAATAAGCCGTATTTGTAGCTTGTAGTCCCTGTCTCGTCCGTAACCCGCGTTATCCGGCCCGCGGCATTGTCACTACTCCCGTTCCTGCGGTATTCGCCGTATTCATACAGAGTCGGTTCGCTGTTAGGGTAGTTTATTCTGACAAGGCGGTTCATCCCGTCGTAGTAGTACTGTATCCGTTTGCCCTGGCCTACTAGCACGCTGTCCCATTCGGCAATCACGTTGCCTGAAGCGTCGTACTGCCAGCCCTTTGTCCCTATATCGGCGCTGGTCATTCCTACGCGCCGTCCAAGGCGGTCGTATTCCACAGTCAAGGGATTGTTGTCCGCGTCGAGCGCCTCCAGCATCTCGCCAAGCCCGTTATAACGGTAGCTTGCTTTAGTCAGCTCGCTTCCGTGACTGTCAAGACGGCGCACGCTTAATATGTTCCCTTTCCCGTCGCCGCTCTGTTCGCTGATATTTCCAAGAGGATCGGTTGTAATCGTAAAGGTTGTGCCGTTGCGTATCGTATAACGCGTCGTTTGAACAGGGCGTTCATGGCCTGAGGCGGCGGGCAGTGTTGTTCGCACTACGCGGTCAAGGCTGTCGTATTCCTGCTCGGTTGGGTTTACCATTAACTGCCTGTCCCTTAGTGTCCATCGCGCGAGATCGTCTGCGTTAAGAATATCGATAAACAGAGGCTGTCCTGTCATTACGGAACGTCCTTTGCCGTCGTAAGATGTGAACCCGGATACGTTCCAGCCCCTTGCGCTCCTGCCGTTATTCCATACTTCTCCCTGTTTCGCCGTATAAAGAGCCCTTCCAAGGCCGTCAACCATTACTACCGTCGCAAGAACATCGCTATTGGAGTTGTCGAACTGTATTTTGTTTTCCGTTACTGCGTACCAGTTTCCTCTTTCGGGTGTTTCGTACCTGTAGCGTACGGCGGGCGTTGTCCCTCCCGCTCTGTAGCTGTCGTAAGGACTCCACACTTCAATGAGCCGCCCGTATATATCGTACACATAGTCTATGCTGTTACGATTTTCATCGATCTCTTTTATCTTTTTACCCAGCGCTTTGTCCCATTCTATATTCGATTCGTACGGGCTTGATATGCCGTTTCCTCCGGCTGTTATCGTTACAACATACTGGCTCAGTTCCCTGTCGTATTGGTAGTCAACATACGCTCCGCCTGGATCTGTTATTCTTTTCAGATTGCCGTAATTATCCCATTCAAGAACGCTTGTGCTGTCGCTTGATACCCGGCTTTCACCCCGCAACTGCGTAAGTTCCCATAACGCCCCGGTGTTTTCGTAGTATGTCCCGATGCGTTTTCTTAAAAGCCCGGACTGCGAGCCCCTTACGGTTATCTCGGAAGGATGGGCGTGCAGGTAAGCTATGTCATTATGCCAGTATCTTATATCCGCAGTTATTGTTTCGCTCCCGCTTGCGGTTTCCTCAAGACGCGTAACATTCCCGTATCTGTCGTAATCATAACGCGTCCGGCTGAACACGCCAGTGCCCTCCTGTTCCGTTTCGCGCATTTCGCGCCGTTCTTCCGTGTATCTCGCGTAGGGACGAATATCTTCGTCGTATTCAGTTCTTCTAAGCCAGTTTCCGCTGCCGTCGTATGTCGTAACCTGGCGAGTCATGCCCCGCAGGTAATATCTGTCGTTGTAGTATTCGCTTTCAGTTCTCCCGAGCGTCCTTCCGCGCGAATCCATGGACACAGCTGTAACAAAACGGAACCCGTAAAATTCTTTTTCATCCCTGTCGTATTTTCCATCCGTGTAGGAATAACGCATCCTGTACTCATGCTCGCTTGTGTACGCTGGGTTTCTAAGTCCGCCTGTTCCGCTGTTGTCTCTCGTTGTTACCTGCGACAGCACATACCGGCTCTGCGGCATATTTACCGTCCCCTGTTTCCATTCGTAGTCAAGAGAATATTCCCCTCCCTGGGGCAGGGATATTTTCCTAAGAAGACCCACTCTTCCAGAAAGATTGCGCTGCACCAAAAGGTAATCGGTTCCGGGTATTCTCAGAACACGGTCGGGTAGTCCGTCGCCGTCAATATCGGTCAGCCGCATATCTACTCCGCCTATGTTCGCTCCCACATTGAAACCGCCGCCGTTGCCTATATTAAAAGTAACCGGAGCTGGTTCAGTTGTGCCGCCGAAATTCATGCTGGCGCTAAGCCCTATTGAAATACTTTGATTTGTCTCAAGCTTGTTCAGATAACTATTTATAAAATCGCCGAAAGGATTTATTGCTAAACCGTACATAAATGTATTTTCTAAATTGAATAATTCAACAATGTTTCCCAGCAGAGGTATTTCCTTAAACACGTCCAGAAAAAGATTCCCGTCCGTCACGTATTTATAAGCTTTTCTATTCCAAAAATCCAAACTCCAGCCGGGTATATTAAATTCATGCGCTTCGCCAAACCTGTCGCCAAGGTTATACCGTATCTCAAAATAATGTCTTATCGTTACAGGCCGTTCCTCAACGGTCTCGCCTGTCTCCGTATCAAACGTATCCTGTCCCTCAGTTATCTCGCCTGTCTCCGTACCAACCGTATCCTGTCCCTCAATTATCTTAACAACATAGCTAATTATATCGGGTAGTCCGTCTCCGTTCATATCTATAAGCATACTATCGGTTTCCATCATGGAAACGGAATAATTAAGCCCTCCGCTAACGCCTGTCTTATTCTTGGATTGGCTGTTATTTTCGCCGTTGCCTCCAAGAGTGTCCCCGAAGTTACTTGAATGGGCTACTGTTTCTGAGCTTCCTGTATTAAGATAACCTGCGTTAAATCCAGACAGCAGCCCGCCCTCTAATCTTCCCCTGCCCAGATTCATTTTTATACTGCCGTTAGTAAAATAATCGGGTAGACCGTCTCCGTTTATGTCAATAAATCCTGCGTTTTGCTCGTTCGTTCCCTTTGCTATGCTGCCGCTTCCGCTATTGCCGCCTTTTGATTCTATGCCTTTAAGTTTACCGGTGGCATCATATGTCATTTTGCTTGTTCCGCCAAAGCCTACCGTCCCGCCAAACGTTTTAACTTCAGATTGATTCTGGCTAATTTCCCTTATTCCATTGATTGTGTACACATTGTCAAACCCGTTGCGGCTCGCGGAAGTTACCTTCAGACTATTGCCGCTGGTTTGTATAATATCCGCTATGCCGTTACCGTCTATATCCTGCACGGATTGATACATATTTGATCCGCCGGTATTTATGCTGTAGTTGCCGCCAAGAGAAGAATTATTGGTGTATTTTATTTTTTCGGTCATATCCGCAAGGTTTTCAATGCCATCATTAAGTTCATTGCCATAATTATTTCCATCGGTTTCTATACTAAGATCGGCTGAAATATTATAGGATCTGTCAGTCCCGCTGTTATTGCTTTGGCGAATATTGGGCATACCGCCTCTGTCGTTGTTTTCAGTCAAGGGCATACCTGGTATTTCATAATAACTTCCGCCTCCGGAGCGGCTGGTATGCATAAGGTTGCCTCTTATGTATGGAAAATCAACTTCTATTGTCGTTTTAATAACCATGTCGTTTTCTATTTCGTTTATTATTCTGCGGCTGATAGTGCCTATTAGCGTGTCGGCTTCAACTTCTATTTCTTCATTTCCGGTTATTACGGCAAACGGCATATAATATACATTGGAATTACCATCTTTTTGTAAACTGCTGTGTCTATTAATTTCATTGTTTCTTTCGATTATATCGTCATTTTTGGGAATATTGTCATAATTTATAATAAGCCTGTTACGGTCGAAGTGGCGTTTTCTTTCATCCTGACTGCCGAGCCATATCGCGTAATACCACCTGTTAATTCCGCCGGGAAGCAATTCTTCTTTCGGGAATGTGACTGTTACTTCATTGTTTCCCATATCGTTTATCTTGGCTATATCCGCATCGCTTACAATGTAATTTATATCGTCAATATTTATTCCCGCGCTATTAACGGTTAATTTGTACGAATGCGGTTCCCTATTTCCGGTTATATAATCCTCACCGCTGTTCCATCTTACTCTCTGCCGCCGTAACGGTATATTCGCATAGATACATTTGCCGTTTTCGTCTCTTTCCAAAACCGGTATGGTAATCCCGCCGTCTTCGTCTATTGTATACATACCTTCCGAGTAGTAATATATCTCTCTGTTTATATTACCTGTATAATATATAAAACCGGAGTTAAAGCTGCTCTCTACCAGCTTTTTATACATCAAAAAAATTTGCTCGTCTTCTAGGAACATTGTTCTAAGCAGGCCTTGGTTATTATTTACATTGCTATATTCGCTTTTCAGCCTAAAAACTCCTTCTCCCGCCTCGGCGTAAAAAGGAAAATCCTGCGTAAGAAATATATGCCATCCGTATGCCGCGAGCGTCCTGCTGACCGCGTCAGTTTCTTCATCGTTTAAATTAGTCCGCAAAATATATGCGCATTCCTCGTCTGAGGGTATTGGAAGCGGTTCCTCGTTCTCATTTTCATCGGATTCGTTTCCACCTTCATTTACACCGTCATAATAATGCGGTTCTAACCGATTGAAGGCGTTGAATAACAATTCAAGCTCGTCGTCCTCGCAGAATTCCATAAGAGCCTGTATCTCGTCGTATGCCAGTTCTTTTTGCCAGCGCTCGCCATTGATTGTGTACTGATCCCCATGTTCTGATACGCGAAGCGTTTCAATATCCTGCAGTGACAGCACCGGACTTATCCAATTAAAATTTAAACCGGTAAACTCATATATCTGCTCGTAGCATAATGTGTCATTGTATATTATTGGTACTGTTATTGTTATCTTTCCGCCGATTTTTTCAAGTATTGCCGTACCCGCCTGCTTGCCGTCTATATAGTACGGTATTTCCCTAAGACTGCCGTTAAACGGCTCGGTTATGTTAATGAATAATTTAGGTTCGTATATTTCCTCCGGAGGATCAACGTTATCATCTATTATTCTAAATTCTTCTATTATTTTAAACTCTATATTGGCGTTTATATCAATGCTCCATTCTTTCCCGCTTATTACGTCTATGACAAGCCTTTTTCTCCCGTCGCCGGTATTGTATATATACCCGCTCGTTCCGCGTATGCGGCTTGTCATTGCATCTCCACCGTTCATTTTTACAAATACTCCGCCAGATCCATCCATATTTGGTACTGGATAAACTATTGTCTGCCGTCCCTCCTCGACAAGCCAATATCCGGCTAACTTATCGTAATACCCGCTGTCATCCAGCTTTACCATCTGTATAAGCCCACTGACTTTCCTCTCTATTATCTCCCATTGGTTAGTTTCATTTGATCCCCATTTCGCAACATACGCGTTCCTTATATACGCGTTGTTTCCGGCATGGTACAGATAATACCTGATCAGCGCCTGACGGTTTTCATCGTTGTTTCCAGCTCTGTCTATTTCTTCAGCTTTCTTCCATAACGCCTCGAAATTTTCCGCGGAAATATACCCCGGTACAAACCAGCCTAACTTGATTATTTCTTCCCACACCTGGCGCTTAAAGTCCCTGTCTTCTTCGCTAAAATCGAACGCTTCTTCCCAATCTGTGCTTGTTATCTCATAATGACTCAACACACAAGTTTCGTTATCGTTTATATCTTTCTCTTTTACCCGTACTTCTTTATATAAAGGACGCAGTATACTATTGTCGTATTCATCAATTTCCATACGGTCGTTTTCAGGCGGCACGTATCTAATCTGCCTGTCCATATCCGCGAAATACTGCATCTCTTCATAGGTTATGCTGATGTCCCATTCGATATCGTCACCGCGCGTATCGTCCAGCGCGTCGCTAAGAAAATAAAGCGATTCTTCCGCATTAACAGGAAGGAATCTTTCTACGTTGTTTGCGGTCAAAGCGCCCCTATGCAAAAACAACTCTGTCGGCGGACGAGTTTTTTCGCGGTAATACGTTCGCGCGAATATCCCGTCTCCGCTCAGGGACGCGTTATTTGCCGCGCTGACGTTCTGGCTTATACTGATTTTCCCCTTGTACGGCGCGCGCCATTCCCTAAGAGGGGTTTCATGATAATACGCTTCGTCATACGCGTCTCTTTCATCGTCGTCTAACGACGGCACGCTATTGGCCGGCAGCACAATACCATGCAGGGTGTTATAATAAGCTATTTCAAATTTTATCCCTCTATCATCGCTGATGTTGCGATAATAAGAATTACTCCCGCTGATTATAACGTCTATTCGCCCGTCTCCGTCTATATCTGCAAATCCCGCTTCCGCATTGCTCCAGCCGGTCTGCGTCGTTTGCGCGTATGTTGCGCCGAGTCCGACTAATTCAAACGCCGCTGCGACGCCTGCGTTCCATCCGTATGTCGTATTTACGCTTTTTTCCTTCCCTATCAAATCCGGCGTTGTTCCGGATAAGATTGCGGCGTTTCTGAAACTGCTTCCGGTATTCTCAAGCACTTCAAGACCGCTGCTGGTTATTCTGACACTGTCAGGCCGTCCGTCACCGTTTAAATCTATGAACGTTTGTCCGGTCATTGTACGGCTGCCGCCATGACTCAGTGTACCTCCGCCGGTTATACGCAGGTCTAAAAAATACGGAATAGCACTAGTGCCTAACCCCGCAGAAATAGAGCTTTGAAACCCTCCGCTAACGCCTGACTGCACCTGAAGCCCGTTTCTTATTCCTCCCCACGGTATAGGGTCGTCAAACAGTATTTCCTCGTTGTTCATCCGCTCGTATTCAAACCGGTAGCTCCATAAATATATCTCGCCGTCGTCCGGCGGCGTTTGTCCGAACCGCGTCATCTGCAACGCGCCGAACATATTCGAAACATATTCCATCTTGTACCTGCGTACTAGCTGCCTGTGGTATAGTACTTTTATTTCTGTCAGCAGCCGGTCTGTCCTTCCCGCGTATCCTCCGCGCCCGTCTACACGTATGTCATCCCTGCCGCTATATTCAAACTCAATCGTATATGCCGCCATACCCTCCGCATTTACATTTCCTGTATAATTTATTTCCTTTAAAAATAATTGCCCCGTATTTCCGTCATACTTATATTCTATCGTGTTCCCGAAAACATCCCTTTCCTCTTCCAGTTCCCAGATAAATTTATGATTTTTGTCTTTCCCGCTCCAGCTTCCGTTATTCTTCCCGTATGTCCGCCTGGTCCCCTGCCTGTCAGTCACTACCCAGTAATCACACTCTCCGCTGTCGTCGCGGATTACCCGTTCTATCCTTTCGTACCTTGTTTCTCTCAACGCTCCGTAGCTTATTATGTCGCCTCTTGTACCTTGATCCTCAAGTTTCACGCCGTCCAGCAAATATGTGTCGCGCGTAAGATGATCCGTATTTTCTGTTTTCCCGGTTCTGCCGCTTATGCCGTTAAACAGCGGCATACCCCACCGCGTGTCAGTCGCTATCCGGCCGCCGGCCTGCAGGTCAAATCCACGGCCCATTATCCCGTTTCCGCCGTCGCTCGAATATGTTACCGTTACTTGGGGAGCCATGCCCGCGCGTCCGGGCGGTATCTCTATTGGTATTCGAAAACTTGCCGCCCCGGTGTTGTTTCCTTCCAGCCCTTCTATTCCCGGTACGCCTGCGGACGGGTTCGCCGCTTCAAGCCCTTTTATCGAATTTATATTGAAACTTAGCGGCGTAGGGCCTTCCGGCAGGCTCAGCGTCCCGTTGATCATGTCCGTAAAATGTGTTGTTTTGCTGACTACGCTGTATTCTTCCAGCCCTGACCGTTCAAGCTGTTCCCACTGTTTCGTCCCCGTATTAAAAAAATATGTATATAATGTTTCTTTCGCCGATTCGGTTAGTTCAGGATCGTATCCTATCCGTATCGTAGCCGGTATTTTAAATGTCGTACCAGCCGGTTCAAACCGGTAGCCGCCGCCGCCTGCTGTCGCGTTTTTTATACCGTCCCCGGTGTCTTCTGTCCTCCATAACCGCGTTATACTTATCTCGGTGTCCCGCTCAAGCGCGTCCGGCGGTATCTCTATCTCCGCCAGCCCAAGCCGCACTATGCCTCCTTCAGCAGCCGCTACCATCTGCGACGCGCTTGGCAACATGAGCATATCGACAGCTTCGGAATCCGTCCCGAATACGGGTGCGGGGCAAAAAACCCATATATGGACAATTGCAAGCGTCGCGGCTAGTATCCGGTTTGAAAGACTTCGTACCATTTAATTATCGTTCCTCTAAAAAATATACGTCTATTCCGGAATCAGGAAATTTATCGAACGGCGTTATTACTACAACGTACCCGTTCTTGCCTCCGCGCAGCGCGGGCTCGTTGTCGTCCCGAAACCGCTCTATCTCGTTTCCGTTAATTTCTAATATGTATTCGCCGTTTCCCTTTTCATAACTGACTGTTACCTCGTTTAAATATCCTGCGCTTTTATTCAAATACGGCGTTGCTTTCCACCACCCGAAATCATTGAATATGCCTCCCTGCACTTTCCCGATTATATAATACCCCTCATTGTTTATCATAACAACAAGCATCGCGGGTGTCTGTATACCTTCCACATTATATTCGCCGTGGCAAAATACTATCCCATAACCGCCGCCCGCGTAACCGCGGGATTTTGCCATTTTTACTGTCCGTTTTTCGAATTCAGCTTCGCTTTCTCCCCATACCGTCCACATTGTCAGCCCTTCCAGCGTCCAGTATCTCATATCGTTTGTCCTGAATACGGTACGCGTTATTCCTTCGCCGTTGTCCTCGCTCACAAATAATTCTTCCGCAAGGAAATACGGCGGCGGAGTTTCCTGATACCGTGTTCTTTCGGGTATATATCCTTCAGCGCAGCCTGTTAATACCAGCGCTGCTGTTATTGCCGTCAATATATTTACTTGACGCACTTTTATCCCCCTATCTTTATGGGCACTATACTTCCAATGCTAATCGTATACCGTACTATATCTCCGCCGGCAGGTATCCCTGACCCAACAAACTGCAGCTTCGACGGGTACAGCTTAAAATAATACTTTTTTGTTGTCATTTCGTTGTTGATTATCCAGAAATCTAATAAATGCACTACCGAAAAAGCTTCACGGGCGTATTCATAACACTCAAAATGCGTTGGCCGGTTTTGTTCCGCTACTTTTGAATCGTTGACAATAACCGACGCTTTTCTTAATGCCGGTATCTCTATATAATACCAGTCTTCGTCCATTAGCTCAAGTCCGCCGTATGTACGATAATAATATATATTCGCTATATAATCAATAGTCTCCAGCTTCAACGCGGTTTCCATCGTATCGTTCCTGTATACGTCGCGGGATACCATCGAACTGACTCCCAACGCCCCTGACGACGGACCGAATATTTCTGTTCCGCGGCGTTTCCATAACCGGTAAACATACCTCGTTTCATTTTGAAGTCCTCGATCCGCATATTCAGTTCCGGTCCCGCGATATAATGTAATAAAAGACAATACCTGATTGTCTTGCGCGCGTTCCAAAATATATTCGTCCGCGCCTTCGTCATAATCCCACTTCACGAATATCGCGTTCGATTCCATAAACGACTCTACCTGCGGGTTAACTATTTTCGGGTCGTCCATGCTACGGTGCAGCATATCATACATTCCGGAATTACACCCGCTCAGCAAAATTAAAATAATAAAACCGCCTGTTATCTTTACCATTTTTGCCTTGCTTCTTTATTATATACCTGTATGTTTACTCCTATAACAGGCGAGTATGTTATCAATGACCGTTCATTGAACAGAAAATCAAAATCGTTCCTGAAAAATATTGATATAACCTCGTTAATTGTATACCTGTAACCAAAACTTATGTTTAGTCCCAAATTGTTAAATACATAGCTGCGGCTTTCATCGTACTTGTCCGCCATTGAAAAAAATTCTAAAAAATACACAAAGCCTAACCCTATAAATACCTCATGTTGTTCTGCCAATAGTATATTCAGCCGTACAGGCGTCATAAGATACAGTGTATTATTGTAAGCCTCGTACCCCGCAGGATTCCCAACCCCAAGCCGGTATTTTATATCCAGGCCTGTCGAAAGATAGCATGTCATCCCGAGGAAGACAAACAGATTGTCTGTCGGGGTAAATTCCAACCCGCTTCCTACCGCAAATGTCCCAATCATAGTTTCAATCCACCCGCTGTCCATCGGAGTCCAGTACCCGGCCGATACAGGTATCGAAAAACGCATCATACCTGTCTTTTCGGGTATGATTTCCAGATGAAATACATCTCCTATGTAGGCAAGTATTTTATGCGCCATATCATCTATCAGCCTGTCGTAATGCATATCGTCATCCATACCAAAGAAAGATTCCATTACGCGCCGGTTAGTATAGTCAAATAACCGAATCTCAGCGCGTACGCTGTACTCTCCTCGCGTCACATATCCGTACAGCAAATATTCTATCCGCTCGTTCCGGCATACGGTTACCGCGTCGGACAACGACTGCGGCGGATTTATCCGGTTGTCTCTTAGCCGGTCAAACCGCAGTACCACCCCTGTTTCCACCGCCCATAAAGCCGCCAGCAGATCCGACTGGGCCCTGCCTGTATCACGGCTGAATTCCGCCGTCTCGTCTATGTACAATAACGGCGCTACGTATACATCCAGGCTGAACGCAAAAGCCGGAAAAAACATTAC
>JGI24698J34947_10001946_pt1 | contig 11003 bp, 10 predicted proteins | sample TergutMp193P3_FD_34947 | JGI IMG/M metagenome (IMG submission 34947)
AGTTGAGTGTACATATCAAAAACGTCTTTCATCCCTTTTTTAGCTTCCGCCCAAAGGTAATGACGCGAACTTTCGGGACCTTCGCTGAATAATTCATTTCTTGCTTTTTTGTCAGTTATAACAAAATCTATATTATCAATATTTGGTTCATAACCGAATTTGGAAAAATAATCTTCATGCACAAGGCTTTTCAGAGTCTCTTCTTTCTGTATGTTGCTGTAATTAGCCATTTATAAGGTAACTCCCCATTCCCAATTATTCACTTTATCACAATCTATGATAAGTAGCCACCACCCGCCCTTCAACCCTTATTTCTTCCAACTCGTTACCCGAATAGCGGCGGGGTTCATAGGCGGGGTTTGCGCTTCGTTTCTGGGCATAGTTAATTGTGTTTATCGACACTAACCGTTCCCACCAGCCTTCTTTATAGAGTAAAATATAATTCTATGCCCGCTATCAGCCCTGAACTGACCCAGTTGAATACCAAAAAATCTTTGTCTCTGGCCTCGGCTCTGTTTCCTCTTGAGGAATGTTATAAGCAAATAAAAACCCCGCCCAAAAAATGCCCACGAACTGGTGAGCGGGTAGATGAATAATGCAATATGGTATAGGGTCAATAAACATTTTACTATCAGGAAAATTAAAAACCCGGCCATTTTTGACCGGGTTGTGGCAGAGGAGGCTATTCGGGTCGTCACCTACTGCCGCCTCCCCTAGTGGCATCTTAAATATACGGCATTATCGGCAGTTTGTCAAGACCCTAAAGGGTTCTCAGAGTAAGGTTGATTTTCGCGCCCCAATGCATTATATTTACACTAAGGGGAAAAATGCGTAAAAAGTCTGTTTCGGCGGTATGTGTCATCATCATGGGTCTGTTCCTTTACTCCTGTTCAGACCCTGTTATGCCGAAACAGGTAAAAATAAAGGGAACGGTGCGTTTACCGGTACGAGTAGCGACCGCAAATTTTGGCGGCATCTTTACCGATTCCATTAAAGACGCTTTTACCTCACAAACAGGGGAAGACGAAACATTAAACATAGAAGTGTTTGATGTTCAGCATGACGGGCTGGAGGTTCAGACATTTTGTATCCATCTTCCCATTCCTATGACGGAAGACCTTAACCCCAATCACTTTCTGCAAACAGTCAACAGACAGCTCAACGATGGTATGTCTACCGACGCAAGCCGAATTGAAATACAAATACCTTTGGACACTTCGACCCTCCCGCCGGGAGACTACGAAATCCCAATCGATCTCAGTAGTATTAAGTTACCCGATATTCCTCCCGTTTACCTTGATGATATCGCCAGATATGTAAAAGACATCGACTTTGATAAATGTGATGGAACCGTTGTATCCGGCATAGGGATAAATTTTTTCCTTACGACGGAACCAATACCCGGTCTTGCAATGATAGTTACCTGTGACAACCTGAATTTTTCAGGAGAACCGCAGCCTCTTAAACAGTGGGATAATATATTCGGCAATAGTGAGGAACTTATACTTGAACTTGCTGACTATAGCGATCGTAATACCGGAAAAAAATTGGAATTTAAAATGGAATTGCTGTCGACTAACCCCAGCAATCCCAAAACATTGCTCCTTAACACTGCCAATTTGACGCCGGGAGTTCCCCTTAAAATGACCGGGGAAGTACATTTTTTTCAAAACTGGACGCATACCGAGATTTACTCGGACGCAGCCATGAAATCATCTTCTGAGGCGGAGAGGTTTACCGGTTCATTTCCCTCGGAAGATGGTTATTTTGATTTATCCGCACTGAAAAAATATTTAGGCGGCGGGTTCTCTTTTAACGGTTTAAGAGTCCAAATGTACATGAGCAATCTCATTGATATTGATCTGCATCTGAAATTGGACCCTCAATACAGTGGAAAGGAATCCGAAGATTCATTGTTTGACGATCATTTTACTATATTTGATGAACCGTTAATACTGGATAGTAGTTATCTTAATGACGGAATATATATAAAAGAATCCCTGCCCCATACTGACAAGGATACATTTGATGATGACAACATGAACAAGGCTGCCATCGTGAGTATTTTTGATGTAATGCCCGCTGACCTGAAATTTACGTATAACATAGAATTACCGGACATATTGAAGCTTACGCCGGAGACATTCGCCCAGGCTATCAAGGAAGACGACAGTAAGCTCGCTACAGCAATGATGATTTGGCTGCCCTTGAGCCTGGTCGCACAGGACGGCAGCGCCATTATGATCCCCGGAATGTTTGATGATGTCGATGATCTGTTAGGCAGAGACGAACCCGACGATCTCCCGGTAAAAATACAGAACATCAGGATGACGATTGATCTTTTGAACCCTATTTTCAGCGGCGGAAATTTATTCATTGACGGAGAGCATGGCGTGAATGATCCAAAACTGTTTTTCCCTGATGGCATTACACTGGGTGGAAAAAAGAAAAAGAAAGCCCCGGAAAGAATCGTCATGAATTTTACTCAAAATGACCTGAAGATAATACAGCAAAATTTGATTAAACCCAATGTCTGGATAAAATTTAAAGAAGGCGATATAATACAAATACCTAAGAATTTAGGGGTGCTTGGCTTAAAATTTGAAATGGGGGGCATCCAAATCGGAGAAGAATTTTTTAAGTGAAAAAGCGCCTGATATTTCCCCTGCTGTTTCTTATTACTTTACCCCTTTGGACACAGGATGAACGTGACAATTTCATGTCATATACAGATGAACCGGAATATACAAATTATACAAGAGACGAAGAAGAACCGGAAGAGCCTATAAAAAAACAATTCCGTTTCAAGAACCGTATGGTAGAATTGAGTTTCATCAATTTTAATCTTGATGTTTCCAATGATTTTATCGCCGCCGCCGACATTTTGCAAGATCCTTTTTATATGCTCGGAAATATCAAAAACATTCAACATGACCCCAGCCGTGTTTACAAAAATCCTGTTACTATCAATATAAATGATTTTTTTAACGGTTTTGTGTTTGATTTTAGCACAGCCATTAAGCTCTTCTCGCTTAATTTTAACTGGAAGGACGATTGGGGAGTTGGGCTTGATATAGGCCATATTAACGCATGGGGAAATGTAAGCATCCCCAATAAAGTGTTGTCCCTAAAAAAAGCGAAGAATGAAACATTCGGCGTGGGCGGGGCGGTTTTTGCCGATGTCGGCATTCCGGTTTTCTTTTATTACAATGATTTTAAGATAAAATTCAGACCGGCAGTCTATGCGCCGGTAGTTTACCTCCAGCCGAGTATAAAGTACACCAATAAGCCAAGCGATCTTGGAACATATTTGACCGTTGATTACACTATGCGTATATACTCCGCTGTTAAAATGGGAGAAGAAAAAAATGAAGACACTACCAATGACGCATCACAAGACCAGAACACACAGAATATACCGCTGCAAGACTTCCAATACAATTACTGGAATATACTTGCAAATAATTTAGGCTATGATTTTGGGCTGAATATAGAATACCCCTGGGACTATTATCTTGATATAGGGGTGGATATTCTTAATATTCCCTTTATCAACGCAAAGCTTAATCACTATATGCAGATCGATGGGTCAGTGTGGGTTGATACCGGTAAGCTTGACCTTTTGGATATGATGAATAATGAAGTAGACTTCACAGATATCTATGGTTTTTCCGGAGACTTTGAGCCTAAATATAAAATAAATAAAAAAGGCAAGGAAATCTACCGTCCGTTTACCATGCTGTTTTATGCCAATTACCGCCCATTCGACGAAATATTCCTGTCACTTATTCCATCGCTGGGTTTTTCCATTAACCCCTTGTATCCGCAGATTGGCGCTGTTGAGGGCGGCTTAAGCGCCTGTCTTGACCTTGCAAATTTTTTTATTACTACTCTGGGTATAAACTACAATGATCGCAAATGGAAAAACAGCATGGACTTTGTTCTTAACTTTCGGGCATTTGAGCTTGACATTGGGCTGTCATTCCAATCGCCCGACTTCGCTAAAAGCTGGCAGGGCGCTGGAGCGGGCGTTAGCTTTGGCATGAAATTCGGCTGGTAAGCCTCACCGTCATGGATGCCGCCACAAACGCAGTTCCGCCCGAAATGCCGCCTGACCGTCCGCCGCTTGATCGTTTGCCGTCTGGACGGCCTGGGCCTTGCGCCCTTCAAAGGCAAAGAATTCGCCGGCTTCATCTTCAATGTTCGCAGACCAAATTTCCGTTATTTCATCAGGCAATATTTCATTGAGGTAGTTAATATCCAGCCGCATACGCACAGCCTGTTCCAGCAGGGAAGGATCCAGGGCATCTTCGATCCAGCGTATGTAACTGACATTGTTAACGTGACCATTATAATCCACATCGGTGTACAGCGCCTGCCGTTCCGCTGTTTTCTGTAAACATGGGCGTTCTTCAAGATTAACGGCGGCGGACAGGGCGTCCTGCCCTTCGTTTTGAGGTAAGGCGTCCATTATGGACTGCGGGCGCAGGGGGCGGCGTTTTTCCATATCAATAATCAGCCAGCAGCTCCTTGCCTGAACCGCGGGATTATCAGCCGCATCACGCATATCAAAATCTCTCAGGGCAAAAAGTTTTTCGCCGCCCCGCGGCCAGGTACGCACCGTGACGGTTTCGCCGTATTGAGGCCGTCGGTTCACCTGCACCGACATACGCGAAAGTATCCACACCTGGTTTGTCCGCGCCATTGCTTCACGTCCAACCCCCAGATTTTCCGCGTGGCTTATCGCCGCCTCCTGAAAAAAATTGAGCGCCGCATCCAGAGTCATGGTATCTGATTTATCAATAGCGCCAAATCGCACCGGGCAAATTTCCTGCCAAACAGCCAATTTTTCCATACATTAATCTTGTTGAAAAAAGGATAAAATTGCAATATACACTATTGAAAAAAAACAAAATATATGGCATTCTTAAAGAATGCCTCCCTATATTGACAAGGAAAAGACAAAGACAACCATCGCCCATGTTCTTGACAAGATCAAGACAGAGGCGGATCCCCTGCTGCTTGATGAGTATAACCGGCTTTTTAAGAAAGAAGTTTCATTGCTTCACCGAGCCAAAGTTACCGCCTATCTGTTGATGGTGTGCGATCAGGGAAAGAGCCTCCGTTTTAGCCGGACAGAAAAAAACGCTTTCCGTACCGTGAAGGATGAGGCGCGTTCCGCGGAAGAGGATGTTGCGCGCTACCCGCTGGCGGAGGACGAATCAAAGCGGCTTTTTTTCAGCGTGGGGCGGAGCCGGAGGGTTTACCCTCGCGAAATTCTGGGGCTTATCAATACCAAAACGGCTATTCCAAAGGAAGACATTGGCGCTATTCGTATTCTTGATAACTATTCATTTGTACAGGTACGGGACACTGTAGCTGAAAAAATCATTGAGGCGTTGAATGGCATAAATTTCCGGGGAAGGTCGCTTACGGTTAATTATGCCAAATCCCGTAAAGACGAAGATAACGAGCCGGACACATTAGAGAAGGGACAGAACCAAACTGAGGAAGAAAATATTTAACCCTATCCCTGCGCATAACACGATCCAGGCTATTAGTTCCAGTACATACGCCGATATTTCATAGCGTTTAACAAGCGCCTGCGGCCTGCCCGGAAGAATCCCAAAAGTAGCAAAAAAATCTTTCGGCTGTACCGGCAGTTCTTCATCAGGACGCGGCGCGCCATCGGTGCGCAATGCGCCAAAAATATACCATTTATCGTTTTCTTTGGCTTTTGTTAACTCCGGCAGCAGCAGGGGGATTTTGCCTTCCTGCGCCTGGAGCGGCAATTCCGCGCTGCACATATAACCGTACAGCTCTCCATTGGGGAGAACATACCCCTCCCCCCGGGGGGGGGTATCCTTTAACGGTGTCAGATAACGCAGGGGCAGCCGGGCAAGGTCTCTGTATGACCGCAGCACCCTCGACCTCCATGCAAGGCGGCGGTAAACAACGGTGAACAACAGCCCCGGCGGTATGAGGGGATACAACGGGACAAACATCGCAATAATGGAAACAATTACCGTTAGGCGAAATGCAGGGCGGGAAAGAAACAAAACCGCTATGAGTATCTGGCAAAGCGCTCCAATAATCAGTGAGTAGGGAGTAATGGCGTTCCAGTATTCACCGCGATGCCGCCCCGCCCGAATTGCCCGTGTCGTTAAAGAGTGGTCAGGGCCGTCATAAAAAATCACCATAAGGGGGTTTTCTTTGGCGGATGCAAAGCTCCGCCGTCCGTCACGGCAAACCAACAGACCGCCGACATAAACCTTTGCCCCTTCGGTAAGCGCAGAAACCCTTTCCCAGCGAATTCTTTCCGGGGCTTCATCGCCGGGATCAAATACTTCGGGTATGCCGTCTCCTTTTTGCATTGGCAGCAGGTAGGTTTCGGCGTTTTCCAGAGAGACAGGGACGGTAAGGTCTTCGCCGCGTATCCACAGTGTCCGCCCGTCCGTTACCGATTCAAACCCGCCGACAAAACGGAAAGTTTCAGCATCATCTTTCTGCTGTGAGTATTGGGTATAATTCAGGATGGGGCTAAGGCGCAGTTCATCAAACCGTTTTCTGAATAAACGCCATTTGTGGCGCTTGACCAGCGCCCCGGCCATAGGAACCAGCCCATACCAAAGAACAACCATGCTGACAATGACTAGAAAATCAAATAATCTCAGTGTATTATTCCTCCATGCAGGAAAAAAAGATATACCATATTACCGTCGGCGGCATTGCCACCAACTGCTGGATCTATCCCCTGGACAAAGACAGCGTTAACGAACAGCCTGCCGGTTTATCCCCGTGCGCGGTGATAGACCCCGGCGAGGAAGGCAGCCGTATAATCGCTTTCCTTAACCAGCTCCGACTTTTCCCCAGGTACATTGTACTCACTCACGGGCATTTTGACCATATCGGCGCAGTACCGTCCCTTGCCGCAGCGTACGGCAAGGCAGAGCCTTCCCAGGAAGGAGCGCCTTCTCAAGGTGTAATTGCCATCCATGCGGCGGATGCGGAATACCTGGGGCCGAATTCCTACCCTGTCCACTGCCACAGCTTTGAAGCCGTAGCGGGGGATCATTCATATATTGACGCATTATGGGAGGATATGCCGCCGCCGGACAGGTGTCTTGCCGAAGGGGATACGATAGGCCCCTTTACCGTGCTGCATCTGCCCGGACACACTCCCGGCAGCATTGGACTGTGGGATAAAGAAGCCGGTGTTCTGTTCAGCGGGGATACCCTTTTTTGCGACGGCTATGGCCGTACCGACCTTCCGGGCGGCAGCAGCCAGCAACTATCCGCCAGCCTGAAACGCCTTTTTGCCCTGGACGGCAATATACAGGTTTATCCCGGTCATGGCCCCGCCACATCAATTAGACGCGAAGCGGCGCGGGGAATGGAAATAGTGGATTGAACATCGTTGAAGTATCCGGTATAATATGCCTATGAGTGAAAACGCAGGCAACTCCGATATTATAGGGAAGAAGATTTTCTTTTTGTATCCGACAAACGCTGTCCAAAACCAGATTATTGCGGAGCTTATTCAGCAGGAATACGAAGTATATATCGCCAAAGATAAGGACAAACTCAAAAAAACATTAAGAACCTACCCCGATTCTATTGTTTTTATTAACATTAACGAACATATGCCCGAAGCCGAATGGGATGTTTGGATAACAGGGCTTATGGAAGCCCCGGATACAAAAGATGTTTCCGTCGGCATTGTTACTCCTAACGATGAGGACTCGATTAAACGCAAGTACCTTATGGCAATGAAGGTTCCCTGTGGCTATACGGTGATGGGTTATGACCTGGAAAAAGCCACCACGCAGATTATATCAATCTTACAGACATCGGGCGCAAAAGGCCGCCGGAAATATATCCGCGCCATTATCGACAGGGGAGAAACCAACGCCACTATCAATTTGCCGGTGAATGGCTCGTTTATTAACGGGCACTTAAAGGACATCAGTGTAGTGGGCGTTTCCTGTACTCTTGACGGCAACCCGGAAATACCCAAAAATACCTTGTGCAAGGATATACAGTTAAGACTCCAGACCAATCTGCTCAAAGTGGAAGGCATTGTTTTTGGTTCCCGCGTTGAAGAAGCGGAAACAATTTATGTAATCCTTTTTACCCAGCGGATCAATCCGGAGGTTCGTACGAAAATCCGCAAATACATTCAACAAAACCTGCAGAGCAAGATGAACTTTACGTTAGAGTAAAAACGCTGAACCCTGCCGCTTCACTGTGTCAAATGCCATGCCCCGGGCTTTTCTCCTCTATAAAGCCGCCCAGACGCGCCGCCACATAAGTGGCAAACGAAGCGATCATCACATCAATAAAGGCTCCTATGGCAACCAGGTAGAACGCCAGCGGCTTCAGGATAAGGTAGCCGGCTTCAAAGCCCTTGCCATAACCCAGACAAATCACCGCCAGGGCAGTGTAGGCTCCATCGCCCGGATGACGGGCAAGCAGAAAAGATATCGCAAGGGCGCGCAGGCTTATGGACAGAACTTCCGCCGCTGTTATCCCCAGGCTGGAATAGGATTTGAAAATAACGATAAAAGCTATAGCAGCCACCATCGCGCTGCCCGCCCGACAAAACGTAGTCAACAACGTCAGGCTGACCGCGCTGCTTTTCCGCTGTACGCCGAGATTTTCTTTGGTATGACTGAGCAGCACCGGCAGCGAAAAATTAATATCGCCGGAAAAGAAAGCCGCTATTGCCGGCCCCAGCGAGCCGTACAATACTGTCCAGGGATTTATCTTAGGGCGGATAAAATAAAGCAGCAGCGGAAAAATTCCAAAACACAGCAGGGCGGCAAAAATTCCCAGCAGCAGAATCAGATCAATAAAAATATCCGTCCGCAGCACTTCTCTAAAACAAATTGCCCAATAGCAGGACAGTACAATCATTACAAAGCCCAGTATCTCTATAAAGAACAACGCAATGTTGTAAAAAATGTGGGAAAGAGATTCAACAAGAGCTATCGCCGGTTTGCTATAACTCCGGTCGTAGGAAAACCCTACGCCAAAAAAGAACGCAAATACACAGACAGGAAACAGGTATATGCCGTCTCCCGCCAAAGCGCTGAACATATTGTAGGGAAAAAGCCCGTTGATATTTCCCGCAATATCAAGCCCTATCGTCTCAAGCTGTTCTTCAGCCAAGATGGGGATCCTTGACGGCGAAAACACCAGCGTTACTAAAACCCCCGCGGCAATCACCAGGAGCGAAATGCCCGCAATCATCAGACAAGTTCTCAGCACCAACGGCCAAAATTGCCGATCCTGCCGCAGTTCATAAACCCCGATGGTCAACAGAAAAAACAACATCGGAATAACCGCATAACGGCCAACACGCAAGGCGAACTGTTCCAGCCAGACCAGCCCTTCCATTAGCCGTGGGTTTTCGGGAACCAACAACCCCAGTGTTATTCCCAGAATCGATCCAATAAGCAGTTTAACCCAAACTTTCATGAACCCATCATACTATATTTTGGGGATAATTGGCTATAACCAAATTATCCTTGCGGTGGTAAGAACTTCACTTCCGGTTTCGGTTATGAGGATGTCATTTTCCAGACGGCAGCCGCCGTGAACCGGATCGTACAAACCCGGCTCCAGGGTAAATACCATACCGGGTTCGAGTTTTCGGCTGCCCTCAGAACGGTTTCTGATAAAGGGGTACTCATGCACGTCCAGGCCAAGGCCGTGTCCCAATGAATGCGGCATTTTCTTTTTTGATTTGGCAAAAAGATTATCAACCGCAGCCGCCAGCGCCTGTGTCTCGATTCCAGCCGCCGCCGTCTCAATGGCAAGCTTGGCGGCCTTCTCTACCAGGTTCACCATTTTTTGCTGCTGGGCGCTGGGGTCGCGCACAAAGGTCAAGGTAACATCGGTGCAATAGCCGCCATACCGCAGTCCAAAATCCAAAATTGAAAGACCCGGCCCGGCAAAGGGGCCGCCTGTCCAGGAAGGAAAGGCATGGATACCAAAACTCCGGTCATGCCCTGCGGCAAGAGTCTCAAAACTCGTGCCATCACAGCCGCGCTTCCTCGATTCAAGTTCGATTAACATGGCGGCGTCCGCTTCGGTTTTAATCTTGCCGGAACGTACATTTTTTTCCAGCAGATCGATAATAGTATTAGTTATACCCGCCGCCTTTTTCAGAATAGCCAGTTCCTGAGGATCTTTTACCGCCCGCAGTTCTAACACATGAGAAGCCGTACTTTTGTCGCGGCAAATAATGTCAAACTCGGTCAGCTCCCCCACAAAATCAAGAAAAGCCGGATAAGGCGTAACCGAAGGAATTTCTATTTTTGAACCGAGGGGAATTTTAAGTTTTTCCGCAGCGCCCTTGACCGCCTTTAACGGCATCCGGTCAAATTCATTATAGGGAACAATATAATCGGCCTTGGAATATGCCTTTGCCAGAATAATATCCCAGGGCATAAGCAGGGATTTACGAGCAAGAGAGGAACCGCCCACCGTTGATGCAACGCCCGTCTTCGACGGACCCGGTTGAGGTTCCAGTGAAAGAAAAAGCAGAGCGTCACTGGGATGACCGGTAAGCCAGCGAATAGACGCATCGCGCCTGCCTTCGGTATCCTCAAACATGACGAGGGCTATCCCCTCCTGGAACATTCTATCCCAGACTTTTTCCAACCGCGCTTTATAATGACTCATAGCAACACTCACTGGCTATACCATACCAAAAAAAACCGGAAAAGCCAACCATATAAAAAATATTATGATTTAGACCGTGAAAATACGCGGAACGCCGTTTACCACAGTTCATTCCCTACAGCGCTGCCAAGATCAACAATCGGCTCACGAATTCCATCGTCTACATAATCTCTGAAAAGATACTCTAGAGAACCGTCATCCGCAGAAGTGTCCGGGAAATTAACAATAACTTCACATGCTTTAATAGGTGGGATACTGTCAAAAACAACCGTTGCCCCATTATATCTGCCTTTTACCGCAAGCATACAAATCCT
>JGI24698J34947_10001947_pt1 | contig 11002 bp, 4 predicted proteins | sample TergutMp193P3_FD_34947 | JGI IMG/M metagenome (IMG submission 34947)
GTTCCCAAGAGATCGCACTTAAGCGAGTTAAGTACGGTGTTCCGCCTTTCCGTTTCGTAGCGTGCCTGTGTGGCAAGCTGTTCCTGAATTTTAAATATGCTCCTGTAAACCGCCGGTTCAAGAGCGTAGTCTCTTTGCGCGAAATCGGGAACGGACGCCTTTATATCGGTGATAAGACGCAGGAGGCTGTCGGATTCCAGTCCCGCGTTAAAAAAACGGACAAGCGCTTTTTCAAAAAGATGAAAAAAATTCTCCTGTTTATACAACAAAGCGTGAATCACGGGCAGTACAGTATTCACCTCGTCGGATTCGAGTTTCAAACAATCACCCGCCATTTTTACCAGATTTTCCTCAATGTTTTTTAAAGATTGATCGTTAGCTGAAGATTCCAGGCGAGGCGTCTTTTTTTCCGGAAGATAGGCGCATCCGCAGGATTCCCGGATGATCACTTCAGAATTGAGAAGAACATCAGCGGCGGTTTTGTGTTTTTTCCGCCCCATAATACCCAAAAGAATTTTGAAAGCTTCCCTGCTCATCTCCGCGTACGGCAGTCGTACTGTCGAAAGGGGACTCTCCGTAACGCGGCTTTCCTCGGAATTGTTGAAACCGGCGGCGTGATAATCGCCGGGGACGTGATAACCCTTCCTTGCAAAATAATTGATCGCGCCGAGCGCCATAATATCGCTGGAACCTATCAATGTATCAAAATCACGTCCCGGAATCAGGCCTCTTTCCTCAAAAAGCTGAACAGCCGCGGCTTCGCCGGCTTCCCAGTTAAAATGGCCGGTTACAAGCGGGCTGTTAAAAGCCGCCGATCCTTTTACCTTGATCAATCCCGCTTCCTTCAGCGCGTCGTAGTACCCTTCAAAACGCGCCTGCGCCGACTGATGAAAATCAGGGCCGCGCAAAAAGGCGATTTTACGGCCTCCGTGAACATTGATAAAGTGGCTGACCAGCGCCTTCATTCCGTTATAGGCGTCGAATTCCACGCAGGGGTGCTCCGGCGACTTAAAACCCAGGGTAACATAGGGAAGGGAATCAAAGCCGGAATGAAAAAGTTCAAATTCTTCTTTTGACATGGCGTAGCGAATGGAGGAACTCCAGCTTATACAGCCGTCAAGATTCTCCTCGTTGACCAGGGAATAAACAGAGTTGCGTAGATTTTCAAAATCGTTGCGCGCGTTTAACCTGCCGCCGGGAAAAATAAAAAGACTGGTGTTTTCCAAAGCAGCGGCGCGTACAAAACCCGCCCACATATTCTGGGAGATTCCCGTGTGAATCGAAGCGAGGACAAGACCGATCTTCTTTTTTTCCGCCGCCATGTCTGTATTTATTATACCCGCCAAATGAAAAACGGGCAAGAAGAAGGTTTGCTATTGGAAAACAAAGGCATCCGCCGGACCGTTAACATTTATATCGCATATTTCCATGTTTTTTATGTTGAGTAATCTTATACTTTTTTCCTTTATCCGGGGCAGGCCCAAAAACATCTCCGATTCGTCGGGGCTGATCCCAGACTGCTCTTCAATGGAAAATACGCAGTGATGCAGGAAGATATTCTCAACCGGCGACTCAGGAAGCCCCGCGATGAATCCTGCCGAAGCGCGGCAGCCGGAAGCCCGTATATCAGAAATGCGGATGTTGCAGATTGAAGGAGTCGCCGCGTTTACCGGAAGCCTCTCCTGACTGAAATAGCCGTCATCGAGGCTTGCGCCGCAGCGGTAGAACATGTTAATCGCTACCGGGCACAGGTTGTTTTCCATAGTGAGTTTTCTGAATTCCAGATCGTGAATCTTCCCTCCCCTGCCCCGCCGTGTTTTTATCCGTATACCGCGGTCGGTTCCCCTGAACAGGCAGTCCTCGGCAAGCACGTCAAAAATACCCGCCGCCGTTTCACTGCCGATGACAATGCCGCCGTGTCCGTCCTCAACCGTACAGCCCCTGACCGTAACGCGGCGGCACGGCTTTGCGACCCGCATTCCGTCCTCGCCGGCGCCGGATTTGATGGCGATGCCGTCGTCGCCGACAGCGACACGACAGTTTTCGATCAGAACGTCTTCGCAGGAATCGATATCAATGCCGTCGGTATTGGGAGAGTCTGGCGGGTTGCGGATTATTAGGCCGGAAATGACAACATCGGAACAGTACACAGGATGAACGGCCCAGAAGGGCGAATTGCGCATCGTGATTCCTTCCAGCCGTATTTTTGAACAATCGCGGAATTGGACAAGCGCGGGGCGTAAAAACTGCATACACCTGCCGCCGCCGCCGGAGGGCTGTTTTTCATATTCACCGTTAAGTTTGGCAAGGGCCAGTTCTTCGGGCGTTTCGGGCGTCTTTTGGCCTCGGCTTCTTTTTTCCGCGAGCATATCCCACCATGACTGCCCATTGCCGTCAATAGCGCCCTGTCCCGTGAGCAGTATATCTTCCTGACCGTCGGCGAATATGCAGGGGTGCATGGCGTAACATTCCACGCCTTCCCAGCGCGTCCACACCGGCGGGTAACGCGCCGGTTCGGGAATAAAGGAAATAACCGCCCCCTCTTCCAGAAGGAGCGTGGTGTGCGAGAAAAGTTTTAGAGGGCCGGTGCGCCAGATTCCCCGGCTGAGGCGCAGAATTCCGCCTCCCGCCTCTTTTATAGCCAGCAAGGCTGAAGAAAAAGACTCGGAATTATCCTTTACGCCGTCCCCCGACCCGCCGAAGGAAGCGGCAGTGTATTCCGGCATGGACTACTTTACCAGCTTAGGGTAAGCTTCATAAACACGCCGCCTGTTTCATAAGCGCCCGGAATGTCCGAACCGGCAAGCTGATACTTCATCTGGCCTTCGGCCTTGCTTTCCAGACCGTAATTCATGGCGATACCCTTGTTCTGATTAAAGCCGATGACAAAGCGGCAGTTGTTCCACAGGTTAAGGCCCAGGTAAACCTCATAGCCCATATTATCCATCAATGTGTAGGTACGGTCAAAGCCGCCGCCGTCAAGAGCCCCGTAATTTGTTGACTCTGTATCAGGTTTTGTCTGCCAGCGGGCGTCCGTCAATGTACCGGCAATAAAACCGCAGCCCAAGAAAGCGCGGCTATAGGTAAACTCAAGGTCAAAAGACATTGAAATGATCTGCAATGGCTCGCGGTAAATGTGTTCGATCATGGTGAATACGCCGGCAATGTTTCCGTCAATCTTGATATCGCCTGAGCTAAATCTGGCTCCAAGGGAGAGGGCGCCGCCTATTGTGCTTCTGAAGTCGATGGTTTCCCTGCCCTGGGCATAGCTTGCCGAACTGCTTAAAAGATCGATGTTTTTTTCATGCCAGACAAAGCCAAGGCCGATGGGGAGGGACAGAGTGTCCGGAATGGCAGGCAGGTTATACCTAAATGCCGCCCCGACGGAATTACCGGAGTAAATGTCCGACACATTCTGGCCGTATATCACTTCGCCGGACAACATACCGCCGCCCAGATCAAGGTTATATGTCCGCAAATACGCCATTAACTGAGGCGCGTATTCCCCAAGAACGGGCGCTCCGTGCGCGGAAACAGCGCCGTCAACATCATAAAGCCGGGGAATACTCTCATCAAAACGGTAGTTTCCGATAAAAGCGGCGGAAATTGTAAAATCGTCTTCTAGCGGCCTAAACGCCGCTTCGATCTCGTAGTTGTAGGTATTCGCGGTTTCCATCCTGCTCAGTACATTTTCAAGCCCGAATTTGGAAAAGTTCTGATACCTAGCCGACTCTCCCTTGTACTTTCCCGTTTTAAAATAGAGGTTTACAGGCAGGGAAAGGTCCATCGCCTCAAAAATGCTCACCCTTCCGTACACTCTGTCAAGGGAAACGCCTAAACTCTGATCGGATTTAGGCTCCAGGGACAGGGGAACATAAAAAGAGCCCGGCCTGGCAATTGAGTATATTTTGAAATAACCTTCTATAAAAGAAACCGGTTTGAAAAACGCGTAAAGGTTAGTTTCAAGAAAATACCCGTTCTTAAATTCTTCGTAGGCTCCGTCACCGGTTCCGGTTCCAAGCATCTGATCCCTGTCCGCGATTCCAAAAGTATATATTGCGTTGAGGTTTCCCGCTAATCTGAACTGCGCATCGTCCGCATCCTGCGCAATAACCGGCATAGCCAAAAGGATCAACAATGCGCTTATTAAAACCTGTTTCATACAGTTCCCCCTAAATTTTAAAAAAATAAATACCAAAATCCATATTAAGTAGAAATACTAAAAAAAATACAGCCTTGTTTTTGGAGTTTTCAGTTATCAGCGTAAATTCTCAAAAAAATAAAAAAGACGGAAAAGTGAAAGAAGTAAACAGCATTTTTATTCGCGGGAGGGGCAGATTGTATATGGGAGAATCTTATGAAGAGAAAGGTAATTATTATTGCCGCAGGTTTAATGCTGATTCTGAGCGCATTTTCCTGCAATCTGACATATGAGGAAAATAACGATCCTAACGCCTTCCGGGCAATAGCGCTTACTCCGGCTTTTGACGGCGGGAATATGCACCCGCTTTCCTTCGGAACAAGTTCGGGGAATGCCAGCAACAGGGTGGGTACAAATCTTAACAACGGAATAATTGTAAATCCGGACGGGTCTATAATCCTGCGCGCGCACAATTCCAATGCCAACGCGGGAAAAATTGCGGGAAGCGAAGACGGCATTACCTTCTATTTTAAAGAAGTTGAAGCTGATAAAAACTTTAAACTGCGCGCCGATGTGGAAGTGATCTTTTTTGCCCTGCAGAACGGACGCACAGAGTTGAACGGACAGGAAGCCTGGGGCATTATGGCCCGCGACTGCGTGCCGCAGTATCCGGGAACAACGATGGAGGAAGTAAAAGAGAAATTAAAAGGCAAGGGCCTGAGTAACTATGATTGGAGTAATTATTCCCCTCCCAGCGGAGGCACATACCACGCGGGTTCAACCGGCGGCACAAGCAATATGATCATGGTGGGCGGAGTAAAGCGCGGAGTCCGCGTTTACTGGCGTACAGGAGTTACCGATCCTACTACGGCTGTCGCTACGGAGATATCCCCCGAAGGGATAGGGGACTATGTTTATGACGGCTCCTATCTTAACGACGCCAGCAAGGCGCAGTTTTTTTACCAGCCCCGCGACAATCTGGATTACTCTCAATACGCTACCATAAACGACCGTCCCGATTTCGCTCCGGCGGGATCAAAGTACACGCTCTATCTTGAAAAAAACAATTCCGGCTTCTTGGTAAGAATAACCCCGCCGGATGGCAGGGGCGGAGATACCAATTACCGAAGGAATCCCTACGATCTGACGGTAGACACTACCGAGATTGGAGTGGGCAGAGTTCTGGAGTACTTTATACCGGAGCCGGACATGCTCACATCGATCAATCAGAAGTACTACTATGTCGGTTTCTTTGCAAGCAGAAGCGCGGAGGTAAAGGTTTCCAATTTTACCTATGAAGAAGCGGACATGGACGAGTGCGCTCCCCGTATCGAGATGCTTCCGGAACAGTTTACCCCTTCTTTCAGCGTTGTGTCTCCCGGGACGACGGCAACCGGCGACTATACTTTCTACGGAAGGGCAAATGTTGAGGGCAATATCGCCATTTCATTGAACGATCAACTTCTGCCGGAGGCCGCAGGTCTTGGCAAGTGGACAGTGGAAACGTCTAACGCAAGCGGAAGACCCTTTAACCATTTTGAAATACCTGTGACCGGCTTAAAAGAAGGAAACAATGTTTTTCAGATAACATTCTATCCAGACAGAAATCAAACTAATTCAGGACTCCTGCTTTCATCGACAAACGTCGTAACCACGACCTTTATCGTACACCGTAAAAGCTACGGCGAGAATATTTACGTCTCGCCAAACGGCAGAAGCACCTACACCGGAACATACGACAACCCGCTTGACCTTGAAACGGCTATCGCGTATGTCCAGCCCGGACAGAAGATCATAATGAAGGACGGTATCTACTCTCCTCTTTCTGTCGTGATACCGCGCTACAACAGCGGAAAGCCCAATACCGACACGGGCGCACCGAATGCTCCCCTGACATCCAATCCAAATTACGAAGACGATCCGTATTACAAATACTACAAGGTACTGCAGGCGGAAAACCGCGACAGGGCGATTATCGACTTTTTGGGGCATCCATATAACAAGGGCTTTGAAATGCGCGGAGACTACTGGGTACTAAGCGGATTCCATGTACGCGGAACCGCGCCGGCAAAAAAGAAGGGCATAACGTTGATGGGGAACTACAACCGCATTGAATGGGTCAAGACCTATTTTAACGGCGACACCGGAATACAGATCTCCGGCGAAAGTTCCGAACCGAAGGTTATGTGGCCCGCATACAACGTGGTCGCGTACTGCGAATCGTTTTACAACAAGGACGAGGCGCGCAACGACGCGGACGGGTTTGCCGCCAAACTAACAGTCGGAGAGGGCAACCTTTTTGAGTGGTGCATTGCGCACAACAATGTTGACGACGGCTGGGATCTTTTTACAAAGAAGGAAACCGGCGACATCGGCATAGTGATAATTGATCACTGCATTGCCTACAAGAACGGCTACTGGCTGTCGGAACACGACAGGGATGCGAACAACTGGGATGTGATATTCGGAAACGACGGCGGCAACGGCTTTAAGGTAGGCGGCGAGGGCCTAGCTATCAAGCACATTGTCCGCCAGAGTTTGGCCTTTATAAACGGCGGAGACGGCTTTACGAGCAATTCCAATCCCGCCCTCCAGTTGGATCACTGCACCGCCTTTGACAACGAGGATCGCGGCTTCGCCGTTTACGGCTCCGGCTCCAGCAGTATTGTCGATCCGGTACAAAACTACGGCTCCAGAACAAGCTGGCTTCTTTCCATGTATTCCGCCGGGGCGACAAACAGAAGCGACACTGTTCTTGTTCTGCCCTCTCCGTTGCTGAACTCGGAGGGAGATCCGACCGGATCAAATTACACCAATCCGGTTAATCCGGGTATTGTCTGGTACAACGGCAGATACAACAACACCAACATCCTCAATACCATAGACCGCAGCGGCAATACGTACACGACAGACAACAACATAGTATCCACGGTTCTGCCCATACGTGAAGAAATCGGGCCGGCTCCGTTTGAAAACGAACTGACAGGGCCCATAAGGGGCAGGTGGGTTCAAAGGGACGCGAACGGCAAATTTATTTTGAACGACTTTATGAAAACACAAAGAATCAACGGGACACAGCCGGGAGCGACGGAACTTTATTAAGGCTTTATTACTCCTGTATGGAGTTTAAAAATTTAATTAGAGGAGATTTGTATGAAAAAGAGCAAATTTTTTTGGATTATAGCGGCAGTAGCCATTGCCGCGCTTGCCATGACCGGCTGTCCTCCTGACGACGGCGGCGGCGGAGGCGGAGGCGGCGGAGGCGGCGGTAACGAAACCCCGACCCTAACCGGTATAGAGTTTGAATATGCGTCAGTGACTATCGGTGTAGGCCAGACGATGACAAGCCCTCTTGTGCCGCTTCCAATTCCCAACACTGCAACGCTCGGTACTATCGAATGGAGTTCCGAGGATGATGAGTATGTAACCGTTAATAATGGTTATATTACCGGTGTAAAGATTACCGAGGAAGACTCTCCGGTGAAGGTTTATGCCAAATCGGGAACAATAACGGGCTACTGTGAAGTTACGGTAACAGAACACGGCACTCCGGCAACATCCATTACAGTAGAGCCAGCGTCATATTCGCTGGAAGTTAGTCAAACGTATACCCTTATAGCAAAACAGGAGCCCTTTGGCGCGGCGGATCCTATTGAATGGACTTCCGAAGATGAAGACAAGGTAACTGTTGATGAGGATGGTGTAATTACCGCTGTTGCCGTAACCGATGACCCGGTAAAGATTACCGCTAAATCAACAATAGACGAAGAGATTTTCGGTACTAGTTTAATTACCGTTACCGCAGCACCCATTGTCAGTGATATTGAACTTAAGTTGGTGTATATTCCCAGTGCAACTCCCATCGACACACCGCCTACACTTCCCGAAAAGGACGAGTCTAACATTTATACTATTGAAGCGGTTCCAGAGAGAGACGGAAATTTTGCAACCGCCGATGGTTTTAGGGATGCTATACTTATATACCCTGACCGTGTACTTAACGGCGACTTTAAATTGAGGGCTCGTGTACAGATAGATTTTTTGGGCTTAACCAGCGCAAGTAAGGGGCTTATCGTCGGCGCGTTTAAGGGCGCTGATGGACCAGGTGATTTTGCAACCGGCGGAGGTAATACGCTGACTACCGGAATAAATCTGAGGGCAAATGGAGTTGTACGCAATCTTCAGAGTAGAGCCGGTGATAATTTGGCGGCAAGCGGCCTCAACCAGACATTACCCAACAAGGCGGAAGAGTTTATCTATGAGGTTATCCGGGATGAGAGCGGAATAAAAACCACCATGTATATCAGTAAAAATGGAGCTATTATGACTGTTGGATCCACGCAAATGACTAATACCTCTTCGTATACCAACAGTAGTGGAGCTCCGCATATACAGGCAGATACTCCCGTATACGCGGGTATAGCCATCTTCCAGGTAGCCGCCAAGGTCTCTCAGATAGAACTGTGGGACGGCAATTTGGAAGGCGCTCCTGTTTTCTACTCTGGAAATTCTCCCGCGGCGCCGGTACCTGTAACCGGAATCACCGTTACGGTTCAGGGCAATAAGGGTACTCTTGGAAATAATCCTGTGGGTACAGCCGCCAACCCGGCACAGTACACTGTAAAAGAAGGCGCGGCGGAAGGAAGCCTTCAACTGGAAGCGGCGCTCCAACCTGCATATGCGGATGTACTGGGCGCGAAGTTTTATCTTTCAAATACTCATACCAATGATTCTACAATAACGGTTAATGAAGCCGGACTGGTAACCATTACCGGCAACAGTGAAGCCATTAGAGTAGCAACCATTGAAGCAATCTCCAATGATCCCATTGAAGCGAAATACTACCTGACCATTACGGTAACACCCGACTATGTGCCGGTTAGCGCATTTAATATAACCGGTGGTTCCAACTTCATATATGTAGGTGGTCAGACAACGTTTACTACCGATATACCAGCTACGGTTACCGATCCTGTAATTGTGTGGACGAATAATAACAATGCCGCTGTGAAATTTGTGGATGGTTCTGAAAATGGTGCTGATACCTTTACCGGCCCCAGTGTTACAGTTAAAGGCATAACAGTAGCGGAGAGTGTTACCATTACAGCTACCGCTACAACCACCAATGGAGGTACGCCGACAGAGGTTACCGCTACAACCACAATAGAAGTAGATGTACCCGAAGGTGTTATCTGGCAGTGGAATAAGGGAAATGGGTGGGCAACTGGAGAGGAGCAAACCACGGTAAACGGAGTTTCTGTTAGTACCAGTGTAACCATTGATGATGATGGATATATGAAAATGGGAAATGGCCGATGGTCACTGGGATATAGAACCCCAGTATACGAGCCGAGTACCGCTTCCGGTACCACAAATGCCGCATACGTTTCCAACGCGGAACTGGTATTCACCCAAAAGTTTGCAATTACTGTTGAATATGTATCAGCAAGCGGCACCGGGAATTTCTATGTCTATCTGAATAATAATACTACGTCAGGCGGCAGTGGTGTTTTGCATAAGACTGGGACGACTTCTGCTATTATATTCCAGCAGAACAATTTAACTGCGACAGGCGGGACGCTTTCTTTTGAAATTAATCCTGAAACTGACTTGTTTTTGACAGATGCGGCAAATACAGCGGGAATAACCAAAGCCAATGTTCTTTCAAGTTCGTTCCTCCAGTTCCGTGCCGAGAGCGGTCTAACAGAAATTCTTATTTCCAGCATTTTGATAGAGAATGTTACTGATGAAGAGGGCGGTGGTGGTGATGATGGTGATGCCTACTATGAGTGGGACGCTGAAACAAGCACAGCTTTTAACCTTACTTCTTCAAATCCTACAGCAACAGTAAATGAAAAAACTTGGACGAGGACCGGCGGTACAATAGCTTTTACAGCAGGAGACAATACCGGTTTTACGTTGGCAAACGCGCGTTTTTTAATAGGTTCCGCCATGTCAACCCCCGCTACCTCATCTACAGTTTCTGATCCTGACGGAGAATTGGTTTTTAGTACCAAGAAGAAGGTGTCAATTACTTATTCTGCTACGGCCGCTTCTGGAAATATCGTTGTATATTTGAATAACAATGGCACAAACCAAGGCGATTCCGTTCTTGGCAATGGAAGCAGGATACACAATGCCGCTCCGGTGGTAGGCAATTCAACAACTTTGGAACTAGAAATTAATCCCGCAAATTTTGCAAACCATGAAAGTCTGGCACATGCTTTTTTACAAATCCGTGCGGATTCCAACGCTTCAATTAAAATTACAAAAATTTTGATTGAAGATGACTAATCAGCAATTGATATCGTAATTGCGAAAGAAGGCTGCCCGGGTGACCGGGCGGCTTTTTTTTGCTTTGGAGGTGCGGAGGGTGCGGAGAACGCGGAGAGGAAGAAGAATGGGGAATGGGGAATGAAGAATGAAGAAAGAGGGAATTTAAAATTTTTTGTGGTCTTTGGAAAGTTTGTTTCACTTTGTGAGGTGGGAAAAAGGTGACTGTCACCTTTTAGGCGTAGTTAGGGAAATTTAGAATTCCCTTTGTGGTCTCCGTGGTCTCCGTGCCTCCGTGTGAGCTATTTTGCAGTTAAGTTAACGCATATGGTGACTGTCACCATTTTTACAGATTTTCAATAGTCTCCATGTCCAAGCCGGTGATTTTTTGGATAAATTCAAACGTCGCTCCTTCGGCTAAAGATTTCCTGGCGATTTCGAGTTTTTCATTAAAATGGCCTTTTTCCAAGCCTTCTTCAATGCCTTTTTCCAGACCGTCTTCATGGCCTTCTTCATAACGTACAGCCAGTGCGTCATCCATGTTCCATTCCGTATATAGCATATTCAGTACCTCCGTAGCGTGAAGTT
>JGI24698J34947_10001948_pt1 | contig 11001 bp, 7 predicted proteins | sample TergutMp193P3_FD_34947 | JGI IMG/M metagenome (IMG submission 34947)
TATGATTTTTTATTTCAAATAGACTCAGAAGACGCCGCCGGAATCATGTGGAGTGACTGCGGCATGGTACACGTCTTTTACAACAGCAAAACCAAAGAATTCATATTTGAAAAGGAATGTTACTGATGGGGAAAGCAAAAGGTGACTATCACCTAAAATATTATGGAGGAAACAATGACAAAGAAATCGTATTTTATCAGTTTTGTTAAGGACGACGAAAGCTGGGCAAAATGGCTTGTAAAGCTGCTTGAAGCCGAAGGGCACAAGGTTACGTTATCTGACAACGCAGGCAAACTGCCGCAGCCGGAGCAAACGCTAATCGCGCTTCTGTCACGCGCCTACCTCGATTCTGAAGCGGGCAAGGACGAGTGGGTTACCGCCTACACAGGCGACCGCAAGGGCTCAGGACGCGCCATTATTCCCGTGCGCGTAGAGGGTGTAAATCCCGAAGGCCTGCTCTCCCACCGCGTCTTCATAGACATCTTCGGCAGTATCAGCGACGAGGAACGCGCGCGCCGCCTGCTTGCGGCTCTGAGTGATGAGAAACGCGAGCTTGAGGACAGCGAGTATCAAAACATCGCAGTAGGTGAAATTAAAACTACGCACAATCTGCCGATTGCGGAAAACAATCCGGCGGACGCGGCTCCTGTCAGTGAACTGGAGAAAACCCTGCTGCAAGACCCCCACCCCATAGCGGTGCTGGCGGGAACAAATGCGCGTAACGCCGCGCTGAGTTTCGCGTGGAAACACATTCGCAAATACCACACCGTCTGGCTTGTGAACGCCGCCGATGAAGTCGGACTCGATCTTGCGTACAAACAGATAACCGTCGCGAAAAAGCTTTCCGCTCAGGCGGGAGCAGATAATATCCGCGAGGCGGTGCGGGAATGGCAGGAAAATGATTCGGGCAGCCTGCTCATCTTTGACGGCGCGCAGGACATGAACCTGATTGAAACATATTTGCCGCAGGAAGCGAGAGGCGGTATAATTATCACAGTAGAAGACGCGGACGCCGCGTCAATATTGATGCTTGAGAACGTAATTATCCATTGTGATTAGGAGTATTCCATGATCGAAACTGTCGTAAGTATCGCCGCCATTGTCGCGGTTGTCAGCGGGCTTTTGTTTTTCATCCTTTCCAGTCTGCGCAGAAAAGAGGGGAAGCTGCCTATCGTCATTTATTTTATTTGCGCCTTTGTCAGCTTGTCGGCTCTCAACTGGCTGGGTTATAATACTGGCGACGAGGGCACTCCGTGGATTTTCAGAATAGGGACAACAATGGGCATTACCATGACCATGTTCGGTCAGGAATATGACGGCGGACACGCAGCGTCTCTCGCTCAGACTAACTTCCTGTACGGCGCGGCAATGACGGTCTGCTATCTTGGCGCCTTGCTCTGTACCATACTCGTCATCATACAGGTTTTTTTCAAATCCGCGAAGAACGCTGTGCGCGTAACAATCAACTCCAAAAGGCGCGAAACGATCATCATCGCCGGGATTGGTTACACTACGGAACTGCTGCTGCAAAGCATGGGCGATAAGGAAAAACGCGCCGTTACGATCATCCTTGACGCTGAAGATGACGAAATGAAAAAAGAGTGCCTGAGTCGTGGACTTACGGTTATTGCCGCCGCCGTTGACGAAAATTCCATTGCGAAGGCGGGGCTGTACAATGGCAGGGGCATGGCGCGTGACAGAATTTTTATTTCACTTTTGCCGGATGACGAGCGCAATCTTACGGCGGCAAGGGCTGTCATCGCCGGTATGCGGAAAAACAAAAACGCATCGTTCAAAGCCTATATTCAATATACCGACATTGACCGCGCCGAACATTTTAAGTTCAGCGAAGAAGCGGCGGGGGCTGTTTGTTTTTTTAACCCTCACGAAAAAGTCGCCCGCGCCTTTCTGTCCCGCCGGCCTGTTACCTGCATTATGCCAAAACATTTTATTGATACCTCCGCCGCCCGCATGAAAAAAGAATACCGCATAGGCCACGTCTTTGCCGGTTTTGGAAACTCCAATATACAAATGCTGAAGAAAAGCCTCATTATCGATCAGGTTCCGGGCTGCGATTACCGCGCGCTTGCGATAGACGCGGACATAGAAAATCAGGCGGCTGTCTTCAGAAACTCCTCGCGCGGCCTGTTCCGCCAAACAACTACGGACGCAGAAGCATCTTTGTTTTTCCCGCCGCCCGCTGAAGTCTGCGACATTGAATTCGCGTCTATGAATACCCACTCGCGTGAATTTTACGAGCGCGTTATCGCCGAAGTCAAAGCAAATGACTTCACCGTCGTTATCGTCTCCCTTGGGGATGACAAACTCAGCGCCGAAACCGCCATGGAAATCAGGCAGTGGGCATACGAGAACGACATACCGCCTGAAAAACTGCGCCTCTTTATCAAGGTAAAAAAACATTCGGCTCTTTCAGCTAACGATGTTCTGAACCCCGCGGGCAGCGACATAACCATAGAGCCTTTTGGCTTTGAGGATGACATATATAATTTTAGCGCGATAACCGACGAAGACGCCGACATGCTCGCCGTTCACATCGCGGAAAATTATTCAGGCGGCGGCTCGAAAACACACTGGAAAGAACTGATCAACCACGAGCGCGATTCAAACCGTTACGCCGCGCTTTCAATAAAGCCAAAACTCAACATGATAGGATTTGATTTGATATTTGACGGTAACGCCGAACAGGACCCGGCGGTTATCGCAGAGTTTCAGTCAGTATATGCGAAAAGTGAGGTGCAGGAAAATCTCGCGCGTCTGGAACATCAGCGCTGGAATCTCTACTACCTTGTTTCCGGCTGGCTGCCGCTTCCCAAGGCCGAAGTAACAGCCGAAAGCAGAAAGAACCAAAGAAAGCGCAAACACGCCTGCATTACCACCTTTGAAGGACTGGAAGAACTCGCGAAAATGCAGGCTCAGATGAAAACACGAAATATAAATGAGGGAAAGAGCGTCAACGAAGTTGACGAGGCCGCGTACAAAGCGGCATTTAAGAATTTTGACACAAGACCCTACGATTACGATTTAATGAACAACTTGCCGGGCAATGTGAAGGATACGAAGTATCGGATAGTGAGGCGCTCAGTAATGCACAGCGTGGAGAGCGGTGTAGAAGCAGTGAAAAAGTGACTGTCACCTAACAAGGGGAATAAATGGACAGCGGTTTCATCGACATACTTAAACAACTCGTTAAAGAGCAAGGCAACGCCGCTTTGACAGACGCGAAGAAGTGCAAAGCGTTTTTAGCGGACTACACCAGAGGCGATTACAAGAGAGAGAGCCGCCTTATCTTACAGGCAGTTGAAGCGGGTATAGTAAGAGTAATAGACGGCGCGGACGATCTTGCCGCGTGCAAGAAGGCGATGATCAGAGACCTTGAGGAAAACCACGACCTAAAACCGGAGACGGCGGCGGACATAGTAAACGCTCTCGCGCTCGTACTGCGCGGCGACACGACAGTAACGGCGCCCGCGTCCGCTCGGCATACAGCCGCGCCGGTTGTGCTTGCCGCTCCGCCGAAGCCAAACGGCAGCGGGGGTGTAGCAGAACTTTTTGAAAAGGCTTATACTGCGGACATAGCTGGAAATAAAGAGGAAGCCTTTCAATATTTTCAAAAGATAGCGGAGGTTATGGGAATTGCTCCCCCTGACCTTCCTGGACTCATTGAGGCATTTTACAAAAAAGGTTGTGATCTGCAAAAAGAAGGAAACCTTGATGAAGCTGTTACTTATTATAAAGGAGCGGCGTTTTTTGGTCATAAAGACGCGACATACAGGCTTGCCTCTTTAGGGAAGTTATAAAAAACAGGAACGATCTTTTCACTATTAAGAACGCTATTGCGAATAAGGTTATTAAGCGAGGATAAAATGAAAATTGAAAGTATTATTTCCGTTATCGCGATTTCGCTGGTGCTTTTCGGAGTCCTTTTCTTCTTCCTCTCAAACATTTGGAAAAAACCGGGAGGGCTAAAGACGCTTAAAAAAGGACGTTTCCCGATTGGCGGCGGTCAGGAGCTTCCGCGTACCGTGTATCTCCTCTGCCTGTTCGCGGCGGGGATTATGCTTAACTGGATAGGGTATAGCTCAATATCTGAAGCGAACTCAAAGGCCGCGTGGTACTACAAGCTCCTTGTCGGTTTTTCCGGAACGCTGCCGTTCTTTGTCGGACAGTATACCGGCGCGAACAACCACGCTCTTTCAAGGGCAAACTATCTGTATGAAATCGCGATAACAATTTGTTACCTCGGGTGTTTCATATTTACAGCGCTCATCGCCATTCGCGTTTTTTTCCAAAGTATAATCAACAATGCGCGTTACCGTTTCGCCGTAAAATACGGCAATGAGCCTACATTGATTATTGCGGGTAACGGTTCCAATCTTGATATGTTTCTCTCAAGCCTTTCGCTGAAGCAGAAAGGACACACAGTTATCATCCTGGATACAAATAATGAGGAGATGAAAAAGGAATACAGTGCCCTGGGTTTTGCCGTTTTGGCTCAAAGGGCCGCAAGAGAGGCGCTTGTTAAGGCAGGCCTTACGGCGGCAAAAAACGCGGTTCTTGTTTCGCTTTTTGATGATGACGAGCGCAACATTTTCGTCGCGCGCGCTTTTACGGACATTGGCGAACTTGCGCCTAACGCCACGGCGCGGATCATGTACACGGGTATCGACCGCGCCGAACATTTCAGTTTCAGCGAGAAAGCGCGCGGGCAGATCATTTTTTTCAATCCGCATGATATAATCAGCCGGCAGTTTTTAATGCGTTATCCCGCCAGCCGCTTCCTGCCGCCTTCGTATATTGACAGCGGGGAGGCAAAGCTTAAGGAGCGTTATGCGATTAGCCACATTTTTATCGGCTTCGGAAAAACAAACTCGCAGATACTCAGAAAGAGCGTAATTATTGAACAGCTTCCCGGCTGCGATTATGACGCCCTTATTATCGACATGAACATTGAAAGCAGCCGGGCTGCTTTTCAAAATGCGGCGCGCGGTCTTTTCATTGACCATAGAGACGGCGGCGCTTATTTTCCAAAGCCCGATGAACAGTACAGCATTGAGTTCAAACAGATGAACGTCCTGTCTAAAGAATTCTATGAATTGACAGCTAACAAAATTATAAAAAGTGATTTTTCTGCGGTTGTTGTCGCCCTGGGCAATGACCGCCTCAGCGCGGAGACGGCAATGGAGTTAAGGCAGTGGCTCTACGAGATCGGCGCGGATAAAAACAAGCTTCGGCTTTATATCAGGGCAAAGCGGCGTTCTTCCATTGTTAATGACGAGGTGCTTAACTTTGGCGCGCAGGAGAGCGGAATCCCTATACAGGTTTTTGGCATTGAAGATGATATTTTTTCCGCGCCAATGCTTATCAACCACGACCTTGATATTTTGGCAAAGAACATTGCCGGGCATTACTCAGGCGGCGATATAGGATGGCATCGCCTGACCAATCAGGAAAGGGATTCAAACCGCTGCGCGGCTCTTTCTATCCGCGTTAAACTCAATCTTATGGGATTTGATCTTAAGTATGATTTGAAAAACAAAATTAAACAGGATGAAAAAATTATTGCCGAATTAAAAAACAGCTATCGGGGAATTGTGCGCGATAATATCGCCCGTCTTGAACATCAAAGATGGAATACCTATCATCTCGCTACCGGCTGGCAGCCAATGACAAAAAGCGAAGTAACAGACCTTAGCCGCAAAAACCAGCGCTCGCGAAAGCACGCCTGCATCACTACTTTTGAAGGATTGGAAGAGCTGGCAAGAATGCAGGCTCAGATGAAAACACAGAAATTAAATGAAGGAAAGAGCGTCAACAAAGCTGACGAGTCCGCATACAAGGCGGCGTTTGATGAATTTGACACAAGACACTATGACTATGATCTGATGGATAACCTGCTGAAAAACATTGAGGGGACAAAGTTCCGTATTGTGAGGAATGAGAAATAGCCGTTTCAGTCTTGAATAACTTGGAAAAATATAATATAAATGAGTTTAACTGTCTGTCAGACAAAAAAATTGCGCTTGACTGAGAGTATAGGTTGGATAAAAAGTAACAAATGGAACAGAAATTTATCGACATTCTAAAACAAATCGTAAAAGAGCAAGGCAATGCCGCTTTTGCAGACGCGAAGAGATGCAAGGCGCTTTTGGCCGATTACACAAAGAACGAATATAAAAAAGAAAGCCGCCTGATTATGATAGCTGTCGATGCGGGAATGGCAAGGGCAATAAACGACGCGGATGATCTTGAGGCGTGCAAGAAGACGCAGATAAGAGACCTTGATGATGATTATGCTCTTGATACGGATGTGGCGGAAGACATCATCAACACACTCGCGCTGGTTCTGCGCGGAGACATGACAAGAACTGTGTCCCCATCAGCCGCCGCGAAAAAAAGCGAAGGCAGTCTTGATAAAAAGAAAGCGATAGAAAACCCTGCCAGGACAGGCTTACAGTACACGCCGCAAACGCCACAGCCTCCAAAGAATACGCCGCCGCCGCAGCAAAAGCCGCAGGCCCCAAAGAAAAATACTTCATTATTAAATTCCGGCGGTCCGATCTTCGTCATTGTTGACAGAGACTCAGGTGACGGAAGTTCAATACTTCTGGGCATTATCGGAGCTGCCGTCGGTCTTGGCATAGGCGCGTTGATTGGGGGCTTTATCGCTATAGGATTGTGCGGCGTTATCGGTTGGAAAGCCGGCAGTGAAATAGGGAAAGGCGTTTACGTCAATCTTCTCGCGATTATTCTCGCTCTTGTCTGCGGGGTGCTCATTGCCTTTTTGGCTGGCTGGACAGGAAACGGCCTGTTCCCCGGTTGGGCGCCGACTATCGCGCGAATACTTTTCCTCCCCTTCATGATTGCCGCAGCGGCGCTCTTTATTTTCGCGCGGAGCAGGGGAAATAAAATATTGCTCATAACGCTTGTCGCGCTCAGCATAGGAGGCGCAATCGCGCTAACAGAACCGCCGTTCCCATTCAGCCTGTCGCGTAACAAAGCCGCCGCCGAAAACGCCGCCGTTACGCAATCCGCTGATGTCCCTACCCCGCACAGTGAGAGCGCAGCTTCGTCTGCCGCTGACACCGCCGCTGTGAGCAGTGAAAGCGCTTTTTCGTCTGACGCGCAAATTGCGGCTTACAGAATCGGCGGCACAGGACCTGCGGGCGGTATTGTCTTCTACGATAAAGGCGGCGACTCAGGCGGTTGGCGCTTTCTTGAAGCGGCGCCTCATGACATTCAGGGTACCTTACGCGCCGACGCGGACAGACCCGATGTTAGCGGCAACATGGAACGCGCGGCAGGAAGCGGAAAAACAAACAGCGCGGCGTTATTAAGAGAAGCGGCAGACAGGGACGGCGGCAGCGGATGGGCAGTTCAGGCCTGCGACGCGCTTGTTGTAAATGGATATGACGACTGGTTTCTGCCGTCAAGAGACGAATTGAACTATTTGTATGAGAACCTTCACAAAAAGGGATTGGGAAATTTCAAAGATGAAATTTACTGGTCATCGACTTTTGACAGCGAAGCGTGGGAGTGGTCATGTATAGATTTTTCAAACGGAAGATACCATGCCCTTCCCGGAGCCGGCCAACACCGCGTCCGCGCCGTCAGGCAGTTTTAAGAGAAAGCAGGTAGACTTCCTCAAAGCGCGTCCAAATGAGCAAAAAGGTGACAGTCACCATATGCGTTAACTTAATTCAAAAATTTCCTCTCGCAAAGGCGCGGAGACGCAGAGGAGGGCGCGCTATTACCTGATCGCGCGTCCATACTATACTTTTCATTATGAATTTTAATAAAAAAACAAGAAAAAAGCGCTTGATATACAAATCGCTACTAACTCTCTGCGCCTTGGCGTCTCAGCGTGGGGTCTTTTCGAGATAAGTTAACGCGAAAGGTGACAGTCACCAATTTTGGAAAGCTTTGAATTTACCGGGAAACGCCCTTACGGGCGCTGCTTTTTTGTTTCCGCGGCGCGCCCGGCGCCCAGTAATGCACCCCGTCAAGGGGTGTGGATGACCAAATGCTTCACGGCGTGGCGCTCGGAAAACGCCGTCAAGACGAATAAATGCGCGAAGGCTTTAGCCTGAGCTGCGCGCCCGGACGGCTAAATCCAGCCTCACGTTATTTAAGCGATAGAGTTTTCCTGCGCCGTAACGTTTGGAATTTACTCGGGAAACGCCCTTCGGGCGCGTTTATTGTTTCCGCGGCGCGGACGGCTGGATAAATCCAGCCTCATGTTATTACAGGCGATGCAGTTTTCTGGCGCCGTAACGTTTGGAATTTACTCATCTACGCCCTGCGGGCGCGTTTTCTTGTTACCTAGACCAAAATGCAGGTATACAAAATGTTTCCGATGGCTCTATTCTGCCACTTAAGGGGGGGATACTCAACATTTGTCCATTATTGGCAGCATTTGGCCTTGAATGGAAACTGGAGTTACCCGGTAAAACGTGATATAACTAGAAGAATGTAAGAATAAATACGGCGGCAGCCGCCAGAGAAACAGGAGGAATTGAACATGGATAAATTGACATCGGACAATAACCCGAAATTTTCTTCGGATAATGAAGAAGCGCGGCAGGCGTACGTCAAGGGGACAAAGCTGATGATAGATAACCGCTTTGAGGAAGCCGAACCTTACTTATCACAGGCGGTAAAACTCGACCCGGCGTTTATGGAAGCGCTGGATCATCTGGGTATCGTGTACCGCCGCCTGAAAAAATATGAAGAGGCGGAGAAAGTTTATTTGCAGTCGGCAGCGTTAGACGACAAGAACACTGTTATCTATAAAAATCTTGCGCTTGTATACCGGGATATGAACAGGCTTGAGGACACGATTAAAATGTATGTAAAAGTACATGAATTAGACCCCGACGACCCAGAATCATATTTTGGTATGGGCGCGCTGCTTCAATCAATCGGAGAACATGAAAAATCAAGCGAATATTTCCTTGGCGCAATAGAGATATATGTCAAACAAGAATCAAATTTAGTATTTGATGCTTTGTACAATCAGGGAATAAATCATTATGCCCTAAAAGAATATAAAGCGGCATTGCATTGTTTTGAACACGCCCATAGAGCATATCCAGATGATGAATTTTTGCGGGAACGCATCGCTGAAATAAAGGAGATATTGGCAAATCCTGCCGAAGAAAATGAGTTCAATGATTTTGTAAACAACTGTTATAAAGACTGCGAAGCCAAACAACAGGCGCTGATAAAAGATTTTAATTTACCATCCTATGACTCTTATTGGTTTAGTCAAACTACCGAAACTCTCCAATTCAAGAATGACGGAAAAGTAGAATTGGAATTTACCGCTGTGCCAATCGGTTCATGGTCGGGTGAAAGCAATTCGTGGATGTGGGCCTGGGCAAATGAAAGCATTACGGAAAAATTAAGATTGAAAGCCGCAAAAATTAAAGAGTTATCTGATCTTACAGGAAATGACATTTTCAAAGACGATGCGTTTGAAGCCGATGAAGCTTTGGCGCATAAATTAACGGCTATGGCTGTTTATCACCTTGACGCGTTGGGAATGTATATCGCGCCGCTGGATAATCTGAAAACCTTTTTGGCGTTGATTAAGAAGATATAAAAAAAGGAGTGAACATGGAGAGCGAAAAGAGCCTAAACACACAAACCACAACAGGCGGCGAGTCGGTAAGTTCAACTAACGTCCCCGCGTCCGGGTATGTCTTTTTCGGCGCAAGCCCCTTCAAGGCAGCGGCGGACTGGACAGCCATGCTCAGGGAAAATCCGCATGACCCGCAGGCGTACTACAACCGGGGGAACATCCACTTCGCGAGCTTTGAGTTTGAGGAGGCAATCGCCGATTACAGCGCGGCGTTAAAATTCAAGGGCGACTTTGCCGAAGCGCTGGTCAATCGCGGCGTCGCCTACGCCTACATCGAACAGTACGAAAAAGGTTTTGCCGATCTCGCGCAGGCGGCGCGTATCGATCCGTTATGTGAAGCCGCGCATTACAACATGGGCTTCTTCCGCGCCAACATGGGAAACTTCACCGAGGCGATTGAACATTACAATACAGTCCTGCGCCTTAACCCCGTTAATGAAAACGCGCTTGTCAACAGGGGCATTGCCCTTACGCGCACTGTCAGATCGGATGAAGCCATTGCCGATTTCAGCGCGGCGATCAAACTGAACGGCAATTATCTGGCAGAGGCATACGCCGGCAGGGGAGAGGCGAACTTCAACAGCGTGGGAGAAGGCGACAAAACTTTTGAACAGCAAGGCGAGCGCATGAAGGCGGCAATTGCAGATAACACTTCCGCGCTGGAACTAAAGCCCGACATGGAAGCGGCTTTCTTCAACCGCGCCATTGCACATTACTACAGCCGCGAGTTTGCGGGGGCGGCGGAGGACTTCAGCTGCGCCCTCAAAATAAATCCCAACTGGGACATGGCGTACGGAATGAGGGGGCTTTCGTATTATCAAATGGATGATTACGAGAAGGCCCTCGCCGATTACGACGCGGCGCTGGCTCTCAATCCCTGTCTGGTTATGGCGCTGGTGAACCGCGCCACTGTCTATTTCGATACGGATGAGTCGGAAAAGGCGGTAGAGGATTACAACGCGGCCCTCGACATAAACCCGAACATGGCAGAGGCGCTGTACGGCAGGGGACTGGCCCTCTTTGAAATGGACGAAGAAGAGAAGGCCCTCGCCGACTTCCAAAGGGCCCACGAACTATCACCTAACGACGCGAAAGTTCTGGCCTTCAGGGGACTATGCTATTACCACGCGAACGACAATGAAAAAGCCCTCGCCGATTTCAATGCGGCACTTGCCCTTGATCCGCAGAACAAAGCCGCGCTGAGGGGGATGCAGTTGTTAGAAGAAGAAGGAGGAAAATGATATGGCAGGCCCATTAAACGCCACGGTTGTTTTGGCAAAATGCGACAAGACAAAAAAGCTGTACGGTATGCGCGTGGAACAGCGCGGGAAGGACTGGGT
>JGI24698J34947_10001949_pt1 | contig 10998 bp, 6 predicted proteins | sample TergutMp193P3_FD_34947 | JGI IMG/M metagenome (IMG submission 34947)
ATTGTGTAAGATTAACGAAAATGTGTTTTTTCCCTTACTCCCTTACTCTCCTACTCCCTTACTATGAAAGGGCAATCCTTGCCTGATAGCACGTCGATGAGGTTTTGCACCGACATGTCGGCCATGTTCGCGGTAGCCTCGGCGGTGTGGGCGGCCGTGTGAGGGGTAAACACTACGTTCGATAGGCTGAAGAGCGGGGTTATTTTGGGCGGCTCCTCCTCGTAGACATCCAGGCCCATCCCGCCCAGACGGCCGCAGGTGAGAAGCTCATAGGCCGCGGCCTCGTCGATGAGGCCTCCTCTGGCTGTGTTTACGATGAAAGCGCCTTTCTTCATGTTTTTCATCACGTCAGATGAGATAACGCCCCTGGTTTCATCGTTCAGGGGCATGTGGAGGCAGAGGCAATCGGCCTCGCGGATAACAGTGTCAAAATCGGTAGAAATTACGCCGTTCGCCTCGGCGTACTCCCTGTCAATAGCCGGGTCATAGGCGATGATTTTCATGGAGAAACCGGATGCCCGTTTCGCTACGGCCTTGCCTACCGCGCCCAGGCCCAGAATGCCGATTGTCTTGCCGTACAGTTCTATTCCGTTGGAGCGCGGCCACTCGCCTTCGCGCGTTTTCCTGTCGAGGACGTGCAGGTTGCGGGCCAGGCATAGCAGCAGGCCGAAGGTGAGGTCTGCCACGGCCTGGGCGTTCGCGCCGGGCGTGTTGCAGACGATGACGTTGTTTGCCTTTGCCGCCGCGAGGTCTACACGGTCGTAACCCGCGCCGTAACGGGAAATTACCTTCAGGCTTTTTGAGCTTTCAATCACCTTCGCGGTATAATAATCAAGCCCGGCTATGCAGCCGTCGCAGCCGTCAAGCAGGGGTGCAAGCGCGTCTTCGTGGAGTGGCTTCCCGGTGGTGTTGAAAACCAGCGAATCGGAGAAAGCCCTCAGTTTTTTCATCGCCGCCGTTTCGGAGTCCGGTCCAATGGTCGTGGGAGTAACAAGAATCTTCATGGGATCATTATAGTTCTTTTTTTCTCAAAAGCTAAGATAGTCAGCGAGCCGGCGGTATGTCTGGTTCACTATATGCTTTTTTTCAATGTCCACATCCTCACCCAATTCGTCAATCAAGGTTTCCACGCTTGCGATGCTTTCATTGAGGCTCGTGTTGAAACCCCGTGAGCAGCCTTGCCAGTAATTCCCGTTTTCGTCGGTGAAGAGGCAAATAAAGCCCAGCTCCTTTTTCCCCTGCTTCCAGAGCGCCGGTTTTACAAGGCTTGGCAGGACAGCCAAAAGCCCGTCCAGGTTTACCGAGGAATTGAACCTTTCCTTGCGGAACCAGTTCCTGTCAGGCGCATCTTCAATTTCCAGCGTGGGGATCAGGGAAAGGATGAGGCGGAGTTTTTCCCCCGCAAGGAGCCTGTACCGGGTATCAAGAATGACAACCCCGCGAAGGCTTTTGTACATGGAAGCGGTTTCGCTTCCAATTTGCGGAATCACCTTTTTCAGCTTCTCCCAGGGGAGATTGACCTGCTTCTTGCCCTTCACGGTTTCTATCCCGAAGACCTCGCTGCCAATCTTGATGTTGTTTGTAAAGTCCCTGGGCCTCGATTTTGCCAATGGCGAAGCCAATGGCTCCTTTCCTTTTGCATTCACGTTGAGGCCGGTTATCAGGGCAGGGCTTATCCTTTCCAGGGTTTTGAAAGGGAGGGGGCTTACGGACATGGCGTATGTCCGTGTTGTTCTGACGATTTCCCCGGCCACAATGAACTGGGGGTTCATCCTGAACATGACCGAGCCGGGATGGATTACGATACGGTCCGCAGTCAGGCTTCGGTAGAGTTCCCGCCCGTCCCGCACACAAACGAATTGAATCAGCCCCCTCGCCACCGCGCACAGGTAATCTTCCGTGCCACCACCGCCAAGGAGGGGGATCTTCAGGGACGAGACAATCTCCTCAAGCTGGTTTACCACATTGGCGATTTCAGCCATGGCCCGCTCATCCAGGTAATTGTTCTCGCAGAACTTCTGTTTAAGCGGGGATCCGATGTAGGCATCGTACAGTTTGAGGTAGGACACAAAGTCGCCGTCTTCGTCCCTGAAACGGTGATGGGCCTTGCGGGCGTCCAGCTCCTCCCCTGGCGGCAGTATATAAGGGCTCTGGGTGGAAAGAAAGGACACGGCTATGATGGTTTCTTTGATGACATCCGGGTATTCCAGAATTGCCTCGACGATGATCCTGGAATGCCTGGGCGCAAGGGGAAACTCGGTCATAAGGCGTCCGGTGTTAGAGAGGGTGCGGTCGCCTTCCAGTGCGTCAAGGAGGTTCAGGGTTTCTATTGCGGCTAACAGCCCTTCCCTTGACGGCGGTGAGATGAAATCGAATTCCTCAAACGAGGTGATGCCGAGATCGGCCATGCGGAGAACCACTTCCGACAGATCCGTGCGGTAGATTTCCTCTGTGGTGAAAAGGGGCCGGTTCTCAAAGTCCTTGCGGCTGTAGAGCCGGTAGCAGGTTCCTTCGCGTGTACGTCCGGCCCGGCCCTTGCGCTGGTTTGCGGAGGCTTTGGAGATCGGGGCCTCCACGAGGCTCGACGTGAAGGTCCTGGGGTTGTAGTAATTAAGCTTCGAAAGCCCCGAGTCGATCACCGCCGTAATCCCGTCGATGGTTACGGATGTTTCGGCTATATTCGTTGAGATGATGGCCTTTGTCTTGCCTTTCGGCGCGTTTTCAAAAACCCGCTCCTGTTCTTCCTTTGCGAGCCTTCCGTAAAGGGGCAGGAGGTGGAGGTACTGGCCTATGGGGGAGAAGGCAAGGCTGGACATACAGTCCTTGATCATCTTTTCCCCGGGGAGAAAGATGAGAATGTCCCCTCCGTCCCCGTCTTTATTCTTATACTTCTCGCTAATCCAACGCTCGGTGATGGATAATATCTTTGAAAGCAGCAGGTCCGCCGCAAGTTCGCTTCGGCCTACGCCGGGAGTGGGGATGCTTGAGGGCGGCGAATCGTAGATGAGGGTCACGGGAAAGGCCTGTGCATCGATCTTTACAATCGGGCATTCCCCGAAATATTCCGAAAAGACCACAGCGTTGATGGTTGCCGACGACACGATCACCTTGAATTCCCTCCTGGCTTCCAGGACCCTCTTTAAAAGCCCCAGGATGAAGTCGATGTTAAGGCTCCTCTCGTGGGCCTCGTCCACCACAAGGCAGTCGTATTTTGAAAGCCAGGGATCCAGTTTCATCTCCTGTAAAAGAATCCCGTCAGTCATGATCTTGATTTGGGTATCACGCGAGGTCTTGTCCTCAAAGCGCATCTTGTAGCCCACGAGCCCGCCGAGGGTGCATCCCATCTGGCGGGCAATGAATTCGCTCACCGAAAGCGCCGCTATACGCCGGGGCTGCGTGACCCCTATCGCCCCGCTTTTCGCGTAACCCGCCTGATGAAGGATCACCGGGAGCTGTGTCGTCTTCCCGGATCCGGTGGGGCTCTCCACCACAATCGCCTGCGAGTTTTCAAGCGCCGCGAGAATCAGATCCTTATGTTTGTAAACAGGCAGTTCAAGGTAATTCATACTCGCCACTGTTGTTCATAAACTTCGCCATTGCTCTGCCCTCCTCTTGTTCTATTGATCAATGACTATAGCTTTTCAATCGTTTCGGCGGAAAGGCCGGTTACAGCGCATATATTTTCAACGGAAATACCAAGCCTTTTCATATTCAGGGCATTTTCACGGTTTGCCTTCTCTATACCTCGTTTTTCGCCTATCTTTTCGCCTTCCTCCCTGCCTTCCTCCCTGCCTTCCTCCCTGCCTTCCTCCCTGCCTTCCTCCCTGCCTTCCTCCCTGCCTTCCTCCCTGCCTTCCTCCCTGGCTTGCCGTTTCGCATGTACTAGCTTGCTTTGCATGTCAAGCTGGTACTTGTACTCGCTCATTAAACGTACCCGTTCTGCCTCGTCCCGGCTGATTTCCTGCAATACTTCACTTGCCATCGCTATGCCCTCCTCTTGTTCAATTATTTCATTTATTTTTTTCCTCATGCTGTTATCCGTCAGATATCGGAAATACACCGCCCATAATTCCTGCAAGCTCATTTCCCTTGTAGGTTTTTTGGCTATATCTTTCAGCTTTGATAGCTCGAGGGTGAGAATCCTGGTTCTTCCGTTCAGCGATATGTGGCGATTCGGGTCGTAATACTCAAAGCTGTGGAAAAAGTCCAGGTCGGGGAAGAACCTGTCCTTACCCAATATCGTTATCTGGTAGGCCCTCCTTAGATCGTCGTAAGTTTTTTCGCTGCCTCTAATGTCCTGGCTGGTAAACAGTTTGGCGGCATGGAACTCAAGGCGGACTGGCTCGAAGGGGTCGGGGTTCAGGCTCATCTCGACGTTGACCAACTCGCCGTTCTTATCCTTGCAATTAATGTCGAAGCGCATCTGACGATCCCGTAAATTATCTATCGAGGGCTCATTGGAGGCTATGGTAATTATCTCAACTTCCTTGTCAATGATGGCGGAGACAAGCTTTGAAAGAGCGGTTTGGGACGCCGGGGTGTCTTTAGTAAAGACAGCCTTGAATACGTTATCCATGCAGATGTCGATAATGTCCTCAGTATCGCCGAAACGGATTTTTGCCGCCATTTTTGTCCCCTTTGATTACACTATACCACGAAATCCGGGATTGAGAAATAGTATATGTTGGCATTAATATATTTACGATGGCAAATACACTCACGCTGTCGCCGCCGGGTTCGGCTATACTTTTTGGTGAGTTGCGGTTGTTTAAGAAAGCCCCTTTATTTTTTCCCGAATAAGATATATGATAGACAAAGTGTGATTATGGAGGTTCATTATAATGTCTGCAATAAAAAACGTTTATTTCTTCGCTAACGGGAAGGCCGAAGGCGACGCGGCGATGAGGGACACCCTTGGCGGCAAGGGGGCCAACCTTGCCGAGATGACCAACCTCGGGATGCCTGTCCCGCCGGGCTTTACGATTTCGACAGATGTATGCGCGGCTTTTTACGCGAACGGCAGGAATTACCCCGAAGGTCTTGATAAGGAAGTCCTCGCGGCTCTGGAAAGGCTGGAAAAAACCATGGGCAGGAAGCTGGGCGATCCGGACGATCCCCTGCTGGTTTCTGTCCGTTCGGGCGCCCCGGTCTCCATGCCGGGCATGATGGACACGATCCTCAACCTGGGCATGAACGATAAATCGGTGAAAGGCCTCGCGGAAAAAACCGACAATCCCCGTTTCGCCTGGGACGCCTACCGCCGCTTCATCCAAATGTACGGCGACGTTGTCATGGGGGTTAAGCGCGAAGAATTTGAAGCGGCAATAAAAACCATAAAGACGGAGCGGGGAATTGAACTCGATACGGAACTCAGCGCGGAGGATCTCCAAAAACTTGTAGAAGAGTACAAGAAGATAGTCAAGGCCAAAGCCAAAAAGGAATTTCCCCAGAAACCCCTTGACCAGCTTTGGGGTTCAATTGGCGCGGTCTTCGGTTCCTGGATGAACGAAAGGGCCATTAAATACCGCCAGCTTAACGATATCAGGAATATCAGGGGGACGGCTGTAAACGTCCAGTCCATGGTTTTCGGCAACTTCGGCGACGATTCCGGTACCGGGGTTTGCTTCAGCCGCGATCCCGCAACCGGGGAAAAAGAATTCTACGGTGAGTTTTTGATGAACGCCCAGGGGGAAGACGTGGTGGCCGGCATTCGCACCCCTGAGAAGATCTCCGCCCTGGCGGAGGAAAATAAGCCGATCTACGATAAACTTGTAGCCATAAAAAACAAGCTCGAAAAACATTTCCGTGACATGCAGGATATTGAGTTTACGGTAGAGCGGGGGAAACTCTTTATACTACAGGCCCGGAACGCCAAGCGTACAGGCACGGCAGCGGTCAAGACCGCGGTTGACATGGTGGCGGAAAAGCTCATCACAAAGGAGATGGCTGTACGCAGGGTAACCCCCGCAAATATCGATCAGCTTCTCCATCCGATGATCGATGTTAACGCCAGAAAGAATGCCAGGGCCATTACCAAGGGGATTGACGCTTCGCCCGGGGCTGCCTGCGGGAGGATAGTCTTCACCGCCCACGAAGCTGAAGCGTGGCATAAAAACAAGGAGAAAGTCCTTCTTGTGCGTAAAGACACAAGCCCGGAAGACATAGGGGGCATGAATGCCTCCCAGGGTATCCTGACTTCTACAGGCGGCAAGACGAGCCATGCGGCTGTTGTTGCCAGGGGCATGGGAACCCCGTGCGTTGCCGGGGCAAAGGATGCCATTATTCAGGACAAGACCATGACCATAGGCGCCAGGGTTTTTAACGAAGGGGACTGGATCACTATCGACGGATCCACCGGAGAGGTTTTTGAGGGGCAGCTTCCGTTGGTAAGCCCTGACATTTCAAAGGAAGAGGACATGATCACCTTCCTCAGTTGGTGCGACGAGTTCCGCGCGAAGGCCAAACGCGGGAACCTCAAAGGCTTTGAGGTTTGGGCTAACGCCGACCAGCCGGAAGACGCCAAGCGGGCCTTCGAGTTCGGCGCCCAGGGCGTCGGGCTCTGCCGCACGGAGCATATGTTCTTTGACAAGGAAAAACTAATCCACTTCCGCGCAATGATCGTAGCCGATACGAAAGAAGAACGCAAGGAAGCCCTTAAAAAGATCCTTCCCTTGCAGCAGAAAGACTTCTTCGGCATTTTCAAGGCGATGGAAGGGAGGCCTGTGGTCATCAGGCTTCTGGATCCCCCCCTGCATGAATTCGTTCCCCATACAGGCGAGGAAACCGAGGAACTGGCCGATTACCTCAAGGTGCCGGTAGAGGCGCTCCAGCCAAAGATTGATAAACTCCATGAACAGAACCCCATGCTGGGCCACAGGGGCTGCCGCCTCGCGGTGACTTACCCGGAGATCTACGATATGCAGGTCGAGGCCATTGCCCTGGCCGCTGCGGAATGCGTGAAGCAGAAAATCCCGGTGCAGCCTGAAATAATGATGCCTATCGTTGTTACCGCGAGGGAATTGAAGCTCCTCCGTCCAAACGCAGAGGCTGTGCTGAAAAGGGTCTTCAACGCCGAGAAAGTGAAGATTCCGGTGAAAATAGGCACCATGATCGAGGTTCCCAGGGCCGCCATTCGTTCCGGCCATATCGCCAAATACGCCGATTTCTTCAGTTTCGGCACCAACGACCTTACCCAGATGACCTTCGCGTTCAGCCGGGACGACATAGCTTCCTTCCTGCCGTCTTACCTGGACAAAGTCGTATTGGATGTTGACCCATTCAAGTCCATCGACGAAGAGGGGGTAGGTTACCTAATCGCATTCGCCACCGGGCAGGGCAGGTCTGTTAACCCCAACCTCAAAGTAGGCATCTGCGGCGAACACGGGGGCGATCCCCTTACAATCGACTTCTGCTACAGGTCGGGACTCTCGTATGTATCATGCTCGCCTTTCCGGGTTCCCCTGGCGCGCCTCGCCGCAGCCCAGGCTGTTCTGAAAAACCTGCCTCCCAAACCTGAAGCCTCGGCAAAAAAGCCGGTGGTTGAAAAGCCATCTACGAAAGAGCCTGTTGTGGAAAAAGCGGTTGATAGGACAACTCAAGCAGTGGTGAAAGCTTCGGTTGCAAAGCCGGTCACCAGGAAAGCTGTGGACAAGAAAGCCGAAGTTGCAAAGTCGGCCGCAAAAAAGACTGTGGACAAGAAGGTTGTGGACAAGAAGGCCGTAGCTGCAATTAAAGCCGAAGCCAAAAAGCCAACTGCGAAGAAAGCGTTGGCTACAAAGCCGGCCGCAAAGAAAGTAGCGGCAACAAAGCCGGCCGCAAAGAAAGCCGTAGAGGAAACCACGCCCGCGAAAAAGGCGGTAAAAAAACCTGCTACGGTAAAAAAGGTGACCTCAAGCCAGGCGGTGAAAAAAGCGCATGACTCTGTTTCGATTGATAAGAAAGCGATCGTGAAGAAAGCTTCGGCAAAAATACAGGCCGATAAAAAGCCGGTGGCTAAAAAAGCGTCTTCTACAAAGCCGATCGCCAGGAAAGCTGCGGACAAGAAGCCATCGGCCAAAAAGCCAGTCGCCAAAAAGGCCGTAGCCAAAAAGGCCGTGGCCAAGAAGCCGTCGGCTAAAAAGGGAACTGTCAAAAAAACAAAAAAATAGGGAGATGTTTATGCAGTATGTGGATTTCGGTAAAACCGGCGCAAAGGTTTCAAGGCTTGGTATGGGTTGCATGCGCCTGCCGAGTTACGACAAGGACGGCAAAACCATTTTCGACGAAGAGAAAAGTATCGCCCTTATTCACCGTGCAATGGAGTTAGGTGTAAATTATTTTGACACGGCGCCCTATTATTGCGACAAACAGAGTGAGGTAATACTCGGAAAAGCCCTCAAGGGTGGCAGGCGGGAGAAGGTTTTCGTTTCGACGAAAAATCCCATCGAGAATGATTCCGGTGACGATTACGAAAAGCGGCTGGAAACCTCGTTAAAGCAACTGGACACCCCGTATGTCGACTTTTATCATTTCTGGGGCATATCCCTTAATGCCTTTCTTGAAAAGGTCAAGGCAAAGGACGGGCCTTTGGAGCGTGCCCAAAAACTGAAAGAGCGGGGGATTATCAAGCACATTTCTTTTTCATTCCACGACGGCGAGGCCGGGGAAAAGGAAGGGGAAAACCTCAAAGAGATCCTAAAAAGGGGGGAGGGGGTTCTCGAAACCGTCCTTTGCCAGTACAACGTAATGGATCGCAACAAGGAGGGCGGCATAGCCCTGGCACATGAAATGGGGCTTGGTACCGTTGTGATGGGCCCTGTCGGCGGCGGGCGCCTCGGGACGCCCACAAAGGCGATACTGGATCTGCTCCCCGGGAAGTTCCGTAGTTCGGCGGAGCTGGCCCTGCGTTTTGTGCTGGCGAATAACAACGTTAACATCGCGCTTTCCGGCATGTCCAACACGGAACAGCTTGAGGAAAACGCCGTGGTTGCAAGTAACACCTCTTCCCTCAGCGCTGCGGAGCTTGAGCAAATCAAAGCCATGATGAAGGAGAATGAACGCCTTGCGGGCCTTTACTGTACAGGCTGCAAGTACTGCATGCCCTGTCCCCAGGGCGTTAATATTCCCGAGATTTTTACCATCATGAATTACCACCGGGTATACGGGATCACGGAGTTCGCGAAAAGTGCCTATGCCGAGATCGGCAAAGTCCCCTGGCGCAAATTCGAGAACGCGGCAGCTTGCGCTGAATGCGGGGAATGCGAGAAGAAATGCCCCCAGAGCATTCCTGTCATGGAACAGCTCAAGGAAACTCACAGGGTGCTGGCAGGATAAGCGTCGGGTAGCCTTTGAAAGACTCGCTGATAAAGACCCTCACTGGCCTCAAGGGGAACCCCAGGGCCTGTGTTTGTACTGAGCCCCTATGGGGCCTCTCCATGAACCTCTGCCTGCCTTATGCGTCGGTGTATATGCTGGCCATTGGGCTTAACGATTCCCAGGTTGGGTTAGTCGCCACGGTCTACATGCTGTCCCAGGTGGTGTTTGCCTTTTTCAGCGGCCCAATCACGGACAAGATGGGCAGGCGGAAGTCAACGGCGGTTTTTGATTTTATTGCATGGTGTCTGCCATGTATAATCTGGTGGCGGGCCGTGAACTTCTGGTTTTTCTTTGCCGCCGCCCTGCTCAACGGGACAATGAAGATTACCCAGAATTCCTGGGACTGCCTTCTTGTTGAAGACGCGGAGAAAGACAAGATCACGGGCATCTATTCCCTGGTGTGGGTCTGCGCCAATCTTTCGGCCCTTCTCGCTCCCATCTCATCAATTATTGTTTCACGGCTGACCCTTGTTCCCGCCATCCGTATTCTTTATATAAACGCCTTTATATTGATGACCGTGAAGATTGTCGTGCTTTACACGTTCTCAAGGGAAACAGGAAGGGGAATCATTCGCCTTGAGGAAACCAGGGGGAAGAGCGTCTTTTCCATTGCCGCCGGTTACGGCGGGGTTTTCGCTCTTATTCTCAAATCCAGGGCCACGATATTCTCCCTTGTCATCGCCGTGCTTGTGGGGGTCGTGGGGATGATCAACACTACCTTCTGGCAGGTTATTGTGAACAAGAAGCTCCTCGTTGCGGAATCCCTCCTGCCTGTTTTTTCGGCCCTTAGATCCGTGGTAGCGATAGCCTTTCTTTTTCTCGCTGCGCCTTTAATAAAGAGTTTCTTGAAAATGCCCCTTCTCACGGGTTTCGCCTGTTATTTTGCGGGGCAGGCCATTCTCATCCTTGCCCCTGTTGACGGCGCGCTAAAGTACGTCATGCTTTGCGTTTCATTGATCTTTGACGGTTTCGGCTCCGGTTCCCTCGCGATGCTTTCGACCTCCCTGTTGGCTCTCAACGTAAACCCCGAGGAACGGGCCAGGGTAATGGCGATTTTGCACATGCTCATCATGGCCGCTACCTCCCCCTTCGGCTGGATAGGGGGCATCCTTTCAAGCTTTTCAAGAAACCTTCCCTTTGTGCTTAACCTCTTTCTCATGGTTGTCGGCTTTTGCATAACGCTCATTTTTTACCGGAAGGAGCCGGATGAGGCTGGACGCGGCGAAACAGCAAGTTTACAATAAATAATATGGAACCAGGAAAACCTCTCACGGAGGCACGGAGACACGGAAGTTATAGGGATCAGGGATCAGGGATCAGGGAATGGGGTTGTTGTTTGTTGTCTTCGCGTGCCCGCAACCAGCTATGCTTTGTATCATCAATCCCAACTCCCCGCGCCAACATGTTGGCGACCCCATTCCCTACTCCCTATTCCCTACTCCCTATACTTCTTTTCTTGTTTGGTTTTGTTCTTCCCGGTTTTCTCCATGCCCGGGGGGCGACTGAAGGCAGCGTCAAGCCGCTGACTATTTACGGGATCAAAGGCTCCTCGGGGGTCGCAATAATTCGCCTCTTTGAGGAACCGCCGCAAATCCGGGGCTTTGACGTGAAGGTGGAAGCCCTGGCCCAGGCGGATCTTATGGC
>JGI24698J34947_10001950_pt1 | contig 10994 bp, 12 predicted proteins | sample TergutMp193P3_FD_34947 | JGI IMG/M metagenome (IMG submission 34947)
GTGATCGCGAACAGGAACATCCCGAACATGGTGGGCCAGATCACGAGCCTGCTCGCGTCGGAAAAGATCAACATCTCCGACATGCTGAACCGGCACAAGGGGGATCTTGCCTATAATATTATAGATATAGACGGCGTGGTAGACGACAGTGTGGCCGGGAAGATTCGGGGCATTGAGGGGGTGATAATGGCGAGGATTATCAGGAAGTAATGTTTGTATAATTATGGAGGGCACCCCGCCCCTACGGGGCGAGCCCTACCCAACCTTATAAATGCAGTCAAAATGTTAAAATCAAAACCGCATTGTTTTGACTTTGACTTTAAACATACTGACCGCATTTATAAGGTTGGGTAGGGCTGGCCCCGTAGGGGCCGGGTGCCCTCCATATTATTATTATTTGATTTTTTTGACTTTAAAAAATTGGCCGTACCGGATCACACTGATGTTCCTGAAAAAGAACGACCTTATTCTTGCACCGATGGCCGGCGTAGCCGACACCGTATTCCGCCGCGTCTGCAGGCGCCACGGCGCGGACGTTACCGTTTCCGAGATGGTGAGCGCGGACGGGCTGCACTACAAATCGAACAACACCGCCGCCCTGATGGAGTTCGGCGAGTCCGAGCGCCCGTTCGGCGTGCAGCTCTTCGGGTCCGACCCCGACCGGTTGGCCGAGGCCGCGCAGTTTACGCACGAGTACGCCAAGCCCGATTTCATCGACCTCAACTCCGGCTGCCCGGTTTCCAAGGTTGTCAGGCGCAACGGCGGCGCGGCGCTGCTCAAGGACCCGGCGCTGTTCGGGAGAATCGTCAGCGCGATGGCCCGCGCCGTCCCCATCCCCGTCACGGTGAAGATACGCTCCGGCTGGAACACGCGCGAGTGGGTTGACGAAGAGTTCGCGCGCATCGCCCAGGACTGCGGCGCGGCGGCGGTCACGCTGCACCCGAGGTCGCAGACCATGATGTTCACAGGCCATTCGTTCTGGGAGCGGATCGCCGCCGTAAAAAAAGCCGTGTCGATCCCCGTAATCGGCAACGGCGACGTCGCGGGCGCGGAATCGGCCCTGAAGATGATCGCCGAGACCGGCTGCGACGCCGTGATGGTTGGCCGCGCGAGCCTCGGGAACCCGTGGGTGTTCGCCGAGATCAGGGCCGCCCTGAACGGCGAGGCGTACGCCCCCCCGTCGCCGTGGGAGCGCCGGGACGCGGTCCTCGCCCACATCCGCGAATACCGCGAGGCCCACGGCGAGCGCCACGCCCGCGGCGAGATGAAAAAGTGCGCAGCATGGTATATAAAGGGCGTCACCGGAGCAAGCGCGGCGCGGAGCCGGATTTTCGCCGCAACCTCGTCAATGGAAATTGAAAGGGCCGTCGAGGAGTTTTTTTGCTGAAATCCGCAGTATATTTTGCTTTTGACGTTGATTTTGACTTTAAAATACTGACCGCATTACTTCAATTAATTTCCATCTTGTGTCGGCCAATGTGTTTCCACTCTCGTATTGTGGTATAAAGAGCAAATAGTTTTGTTTTTCGTTATAATATAACCTCAACTCATGTTCTAACACAGTAAAGAATGGGGTCGATTCCAAAATGCTCATCCAACATTCTCCATCTCCTCTTTCTGGTAACGCAGTGCGTATGTGGCTTGTAACATTAAAACTATGTGTCTCATAATTATAATTATAAATACCCCACCCCTTATTCGCAGAAGAAAAGGAGGAAAAACTAGTATCTGTATCAAACATCAGCGTATAGCACACCTCGCAATCTCTTGGTTCAAGTTCCGTTAATGACCCTGTTTGGGCGTCCATAATACCCACCAATTTCCACGAGGTTTCCTTTAGCGCTTGTGTCGGCGCTTTGTGGGGTGTTACTTCCGGCAAATCATCACCATCGCAACCGATAACAATAAACGCCAACGCCACAAACAACACAAAGTACGCTAATAACGATATTTTAACGTGCTTCATTTTTCTTTATCCTCTTTTAAGTAAAGTTGACCGGAGAACGCACTAACGCGCTCCCCGTAACGATTATCGTCCTAAAACACCCCTATCTCGCCAAAACCCGGCGTTCCCACTTATTTTTACCATCGTGTACTCTAACAATATACGAACCGGGTACAATATTGGATAGAGGTACAGATACAATCCTGTCCGCACCATAAATAGGCTTCACATTCTGACGCCTACCCGCGAGATTGTAAAGCGCGATTCGGGGATGTCGCGTACTTTGGCTGGGTATGGTTATTTTCAACATCCGCGCGTTCTGGCGGATTGTTAAACCCGTTGTGGACTTTCCGTTTCGCTTCGGAACTATAGCGGTTCCCCCGCCTTGAGCAAAAGGTCCAATACTGATAAAACTAGGTTCAACCCATTCAAAATACGAGTTTTCCCACAAACTATTAACGACTTCCAACACGCTATTCAATTCCGCATCCAATTTAACAACCATAATACGCTGCTCTTCGGGAGAAAGACCACTAATATCTTTGTAAATTGGCTCGCTCGAAATAACTTGTACGCCACGTTTTTTTAGTTCCCCCAACGCTGTCTCCGCATTTATATTCGGTTTTCGGCAAACGAATATATCACCGATAGGAATTTGAAATACATCATAACCGTATTCAAGAACATTAGCAACCCTCCTTACACCAGAATACTTTTTTACTTCTTCAATATTCGTTTTTGATGTATCAATCACTATCACACTCGAAACTGTCACAACATTCAAGTCAAATACAACGGAATCGGCAAATTTACCGATAATGTCGTTTTTCGAGTTACCATCATACTCTATATATAATAAATCAGCACGTAGATTAAACGTAATTATTTTATCTAGTATGCGATAATAGACTTCTTCCGCGTTTAACGAAAACGCAAGAGTTATTACAAATACAATCAAGGACGAAATCTTAATGTGGCCCATATTTTTACCCCCATCTAAATAAGATTTATCGAGGAAGCGAACTTATTGCTTCCCCACAGTTAGTGTCTGTAGTACTTGTACCAAACATCAGTGTATAGCACTTCTTGCAATCCTTTGGTTCAAGTTCAGTTAATGAACCTGTTCGGGTGTCCATAATACCCACCAATTTCCACGAGGTTCCATTAAGTGTTTGCGTTGTGAGTGCTTGCGTTGGGGAGTCGCCATCATCGCAACACATCCCGCTAAACGCCAATACCGCAAGCGCGGCCAATAATGAAAACTTTATGTGATTCATACGTCCTCAATATGTCTCGTGTCTAACTCTAAATATTGCTTTTCACCTTTATAATAATAGAAATATGGCGTTTGCGCGTTTAGAGCTACAAAGAACAGAAAAACCAACAATCCCAAGATGTTAATATTCCTTTTCATGACTGGATACTCCTCTCACAGATTCCGTCCGCACAACTGATTCTCCCCACATAATCGTTAAATCCAATTCGACCTCGTCTCGTTCGCTCAATTTGTTTGTAAGAAGCGCAATAAGCCAGCTCTCATACCCAAATCCATCAGCTAAATGTATTACAACACTTAACTTATATTCATTTTCGGAGATTTGCTGTAATTGTCTTTCTATGCTGGCTATCAACTGATGAGCTCCGCCTCTTGCCAAGAGTATACTGTTTTTTGAAAAATCAACATCCGGATAGTTGTCGTCCGTACATGTAATGTAGTTTTTCAATTCATCATCGCTATTGATAATGAATATCTCGCCGGAAGCGCTCTCTGGTTCCCATCGGCACGAACTGCCGGTCAGTAAATACTCAGTAAACGGTACTTCTATAGGGTAATATGGTATAAAGAGCAAATAGTTTTGTTTTTCGTTATAATACAATTTCAAAAGATCTTCTTCTAAAGAAAAAGATTTAACGGTTGGCAAAAGGCCACACCATAATTGCCCGTCACCTAACTCGCCTGCTTCAGATTGCAAATGAATTGTAACGGAAAAACTATTTGTGATATAATTGGCTTCATAGGTACCATCGCCTCTATTCGCAGAAGAAAATGTGGAAAAAGTAGTACTTGTACCAAACGTCAGCGTATAGCACTTCTTGCAATCCTTTGGTTCAAGTTCCGTTAATGACCCTGTTTGGGCGTCCATAATACCCACCAATTTCCACGAGGTTCCATTAAGTGTTTGCGTTGTGAGTGCTTGCGTTGGGGAGTCGCCATTATCGCAACACATCACGCTAAACGCCAACACCGCAAGCGCGGTCAATAATAAAAACTTTATGTGATTCATAAACACAGTAAAAATTAATTTGTTTTTCATGTTACCTCTCTTGTTTAAAATTTTTGTTTATTGTTTAACTCAACATTAATTCACAACCCGCTCAGGCCAGATTACGCTGCTCATGCCGCTGTCCATCGACCTGAATAATAGATAATTCTGTTTGCCAATGTTATCATATAGCTTCAACTCGGAATCTGTTTGTTCGAATGCTCGAGCCACTTGCAAAGCTTGACGATATTCATCGTAGTTGTCATAAGAACTCAAAGTTATCGTAATCCATGAAAACCTGTAACTTACCTGATAACACCCGATCTCCACCCCCTGAATCTTTATTTTCGCGTCATGATCATAGCATACCTCTCCGCCGGGTATTCCAGGATAATCAGCATAGTCTTCAATGTAGACTTCTTCAAACAAGTTTTTGCTATTTAGTACGTTTTGCAAAGAAATCGCATCGCCTTCCAAATCGCCCTCCATATGAATGCTGTAATAATTCTGTAATTCGGGGGGGTTTATGCCGGGATATATTTGATAATAGCGTATTACTCCAAACTCTTTAAAGATCAGGTTCAATTCTTCATCGTTTGACATTCCCGTGTTATCGGGATTAGGCGTTAGTTTTTCGTCCGTGGTATAAACGGATAAGTAGTACTTTTTTGGGGGCTGGAAAGACAAATCCTCATGGCCAAATTCGAGTATATAGCACTCTACGCAATCTTCGAGCGCCGGCCCTCTTAGTTGGCCCGTTTTAACATCAAAGAAACCGATGAATTCCCATTTTGTATCTTCCAGCGTAATTTCTGCCTTTGCCGACAGCTCGCCGTCATCATTGTCAACCGGCGCAAGGGTATAACAATCTCCACAACCCCGGTTTCCAGCTTCCGCCGGCGAACCACCGTCACCGCAACCGATAACAATAAACGCCAATGCCACAAACAATACAAAGTACACCAATTTAGTTTTCATAGCCAAACCTTCTCCTAATATATATGTTTACGATTTTTCAGGTTTATTTACAGAACAAAAAAATTACCTCACCCCCAAAACAATCGACACCTTTTCCTTTTTGCCGTCCACCGTGAAGACCGTACCCTTTACCGCGTACGCGCCCTCGGAAACGGTCTGGCCCTTTCTGTCCTTCAAGTCCCACAAACCGGCCTGACGCCAACTGTCCGCGCCGGTTGGCTTGTCCGCAAGGGTGATTTTTCTGACGGCCTTGCCTTGTGAGTTGTAAATCGACAGCGTACCCTTCTTTATCTGCTTGCCGTGTCGAAAGAAATTAACCGCCCCCGACTGCCGGTTTACTGGATTCGGGCCCGCCGTTATTTTACCCGCCGCCGATTCTTTGACAACTGCGACTATCGGCGGAGCGTTCTTCACATTCGTAGCTACGCGGTCAAATAGATACTCCGGTATAACCGCAAGCATATTCCCCGCGTCCGCCCCGGTATCAAAAACGCCGCTCTCCGTAATCGCGCTATTCCAGACATGACCCGCTACCGCACCGGTGGCGCCGCCGCCTTCGCTTACTTTGCCAATCGCGTAACTGCCGGTAACGGCGCTGCCGTAAACATACCCGGCCACGCCGCCAACCCTCTCCGCCCCGCTTACATCGCCTATAACGTAGCAATTAGTAATGACGCTGTTATCGTCAATGTGGCCGGCAATACCGCCCACGCTGCCCGCGCCGCCTACATTGCCGATCACATAGCAATCTTTAATAACGCTGCCCACAATAGCCGCGCCCGCAATACCGCCAATCCTGCCCGCCTTGACGCCGATGCTCACGCCGTCAAGCCCGACATTTTCAACCGTTCCGCCCTCTACAACGCCGAAAAGACCCTGACCCTGAAAAGAATCCTCCGCGCGCCCCGCGTCCGCGATTTTTATGTTGACAATCCTTTTACCGTTGCCGTCGAAAACGCCCCTGAACGTGAGACGGTCGTCCCGGCCGTCGGCGCGGATAAGGCCGATACCGATTGCCACCCAGTTGGCGTAACCGGAAAGGTCGATATCCGACGCAAGCCGGTAATGCCTGTCCGCAAACGCCGGGTTCGTTGCCGGGTCATTGACCAATGACGCAAACGCGGCGAGATCCGCAGGCGCGGCGATCAGATACGGGGTTGACGCGGTGCCGTCGCCGCCGCTGAATAAGGGCTGCGCGGGGGCGGCGGCGCTGAGTGTTAGCGTTAAGACCGCCGTTGCGGTGATGATTTTGCGTATTGACTGGTTGTTCATATAATGCTCCTTTGGTTAATGTAATACCGTTGTACTGGCGTTATCAGTTAAGGACTAACATTTATTATAAATTCCGCCCAGTTTTGTACATTGAATGGTTCAGTTATATTTACCTGTTTCGCATTAAGGGTTAATCTTGCCCCGTTTTGAACGGTAACATTTTGAACATTGATAGTGCCGCAACTTGTAACGGTTACATTACCGGTTACTATTGTATTGGAGTAATTTACAACCCGTCCACAATCACCATCTAAATTCCAAACCCCCGTATTGTTAGGGTCAAGCCAATCACGTAACCGTCTCCGGTTATCTGTTGCGCCATCGCCAGTCCATGAAAGGTTGAATTTACCGTAACTTACTTCCTGATTTGCATAACAATTTGAAGTTGACGCCGACCAACATTGTCCTATGACACGTCGATAATTGTTTATTAACGGAGAACCGGATGAACCACCTTCAGTTATTGAATATCCATTGGATGTTTGTATCCAAGAGAGGTCCCAAACGTTACTACCATGACCATTCAACGAAGCAGTCATAGGAATTTGAGTGTATGTAGATATTTTTTTCAAATCTCCCGCAGGATGATGTATTCCTACTCCACCGGCTCCTGGATTGTTGGAACGATCCCAACCGAGATAATATGGTGTAATCCCCGCTACATTGAGTGGATCTTCCCATAATTGTAGCAAGGCGAAATCAAGAATTGAATTATTGGCAACGACAGTCGCACCTGATGTTGAGACAAAAGGTGGATCAAATATATTTGCACAGACAGGTGATTCATAATGCCAATAAAAGGACCAATGGCTTAAATTGGGTGCCGTATCCGCGTCATATTTAAAGTAATCTGTTGCCCAACCACCTAAACAATGATCCGCAGTCAAAAACAACGGCCGCCCATCATTTGCCGTGGTGTTAATTAATGAACCTGTACAGTATCTGTATCCATTAACCAATATCATCGCTACCGCGTTTTTTTCATTTTGCCAGTTATTACCCTCGCTGCAATTTACGTTTACCTGACAAGAACCGGAACTGCCATAATTCATAGTTGTTGTAGGGGTATACCTGTAGCCATGAATCACGTTACTAACAGAAATAATCCCCGTTTCTTTCACGCCTTTCGGCAAATAATACTCCAAGGTTATCTGATCACCAAATATCAATCCCGTAGCAAATCCTTGTATATCGTCTTTCTTTCCCTTATTGTTGGCAGACGTCATAGCCCCAATAGTTTGCTTGCGATCTTTGCCGTAAACAAAAAATTTTGCCCCGTCAGGAATCCAAAATTTATCGTACAAAAGGTTAATAGATAGCGCATTTTGGCAAGAAATAACCAATCGCCATATCTTATCCCCAGTTGCTAAAGTTACCCACTCACCGGCGTTATCCAAGTTGTAATTTACTTTATGCGGATAACCAAAACGGGGCGGCCGACCATTTGTTTCATCGTTCTTGTCCTCCAGTTCTATTTTTTTCATATCAAGGGGGGCAAACGATTTCACTGCCTTTGCGCTGATAGTCAAAGCAGGAACATCTAACCTAAAACTTATAGGTTTTTCATTTGTATTTATTTGACCATATATGGTATAGCAAAACAAAAAAATTGTCATTGCAACAAAATATTTTTTTTTCATAATTAACACTCTTTTCATTTTGACTGTAGTATAAAGAGCAAATAGTTTTGTTTTTCGTTATAATATAACCTCAACTCATGTTCTAACACAGTAAAGAATGGGGTCGATTCCAAAATGCCCATCCAATATTCTCCCTCTCCCCTTTCTGGCAACATAGTACGTATGTGGCCTGTAACACTAAAACTATGTGTCTCACAATTATAATTATAAATACCCCATCCCTTATTCGCAGAAGAAAAGGAGGAAAAGGTAGTATCCGTATCAAACGTCAGCGTATAGCACACCTCGCAGTCTCTTGGTTCAAGTTCCGTTAATGAACCTGTTTGGACGTCCATAATACCCACCAATTTCCACGAGGTTTCCTTTAGCGCTTTGTGGGGTGCTACTTCCGGCAAATCGTTATCACCGCAACCAACAGCGATAAACGCCAACGCCGCGAACAATGCAAAATGTATCAATTTCGTTTTCATAACCTGATTTTCTATCACATATATGTTTTTTATATTATATACATTATTCTTTAACATCCATAAATATATATGGCCATTATTGTATTTGCAACTCGTCATTTGTCACCTCCGGTTTTAAATTTATCATTATTTATTAATTGTTTATTATTGACACCCAGTTCTTTTTTACCGCTTTTTTTCCAAAATTCTATAAGTTTTCTGCTGTCATCTAAAGTATCAATAGAGCAGTAAAGCACCGTCCGTTCTTCATTTTCGTATCCGCGTCGAACACGATACATCTTTCTAGGACCTTTTTGTGGAAAATAGAGATACTTAGTGGCTCTGCTTTCTACAAAAAGTATCGGGTTTATTCCCGTTGATTCAGGATAGGCATTTAATAATGGCCCCCAAATACCACGTTCACTTTCGTCGGTCCCAGAACCGCTTCCAAGCTGGAAAATCCCCCAGCCATTTGTTGATTTCATTAATCCTAACTGATATTGCAGTTTACCGTGAGCGGTTATCGGCACAAACCAACGGCCAGCAGGTTCAATAATTTTATAAAATGGAATTGTGTCAGGACACGTGTCGAGAATAGTATGTTTTACCATATATTCCGGAATCGGCCTTCCAACCTTCATGTCTTTGATTTGCACCGAATCATTAAAAAAACGCCATTTTTTAGCGTCCAATGGCCCATATTCAGCGGTTGAATCCTTCAAATAATTCCTCAATAATCTCGTTATTTCCTCCGGCACATCGTACTGAGCATGCTGGGCATGGCATAACCCGGCCCCCCCAAGCAAAAGCAGGACAAAAACATAGCGTTTTAACATATATTATCTCCTGTTATCAGTAAATAGTACCCATTATTTTCCTACCTGCTCATACTTTTTCTCATGTCTCGCCTTAGCTCTATCGCGATACGCGTCAATCCTCTTTTGCACCTCATTTTTGGGCCTTGAATCCACCGCGTTCAGTTTGTCCTCGTCTATGATAACCTCCTGATCTTCAAACCCGTCCCGCACCCCGGTCACCTGATACGCGAACTCGACGTCGCGGAACTCGGTGAAGTCCGATTTTTTCATAGCCACGACTATCTGGTTTTTGCTTTTTTCTTTGGTATAGAGCAGAACCGGCGCTCCTTCGGGAGTTATTATCGCGGTTATCGGCGCCTTATCGCTTGTTACCAGAGAAAAATGCTCCGGCAGTTTGACAGTTGCCTCTCCGTTTACTGTTTTCGCGGTTCCCCGCGCGAGCGTGAGGGCTTCGCTCGATTCGGTTGCGACGTACCGTATGAGCTTGGTGTCGTCGGTCGGATGCGGGTGGATGAAATATTTAGTGCCAGAGACCCAAAGGTCGTGAAAGACCTGAAGGTCGCCATAAGAACGAATGTACTCCTCTGCTGACATCCAGGCATGAACACTTAGTCCATTATAGATAACGGCTCTCATGCAAGAAAAAGACCCCGAATTAACACCTGTTACAGCTAAATCTCCATAGTGAACTGTAGTCCCATTAGACGTGTTGGACGATCGAAAGGTAATATCATTATTGGGACCTACTTTTATCATCTGAGCCGCCCCCTTAAACGCCCATCCCCCCAAAAGAACCGCGCACGCGACCGCCATCATCCGTGTTTTCATAAATCATTCCTCCCAAACGGTTTATTATTTATAACAAGTATACGATATTTTGTCCAGACGTTTTCGTCGGGTTGTATATCATACCATATTATTAAGTTTAACACAATTCAGGGATAAAATCAAGTAAAATCTGTAAAAAAGTGGCTTTCTCGCCCCCGCCTCCTTCCCCGGCGGTTCAAATATATAGTTGTTCAACTTTAAAATGATCTATGAGGGGCACAATGCCTATAGTTATAAATATGGAGGGCACCCGGCCCCTGCGGGGCCAGCCCTACCCAACCTTAAACCATACAGGATTGGAGGGCCCCCCGCCCCTGCGGGGCCAGCCCTACCCAACCTTATAAATGCGGTCAGGATGTTAAAGTCAAAATCAACGTCAAAACAAGCGCGGTTTCGATTTTGACTTTGATTTTAAAATACTGACCGCATTTATAAGGTTGGGTAGGGCTCGCCCCGCAGGGGCGGGGTGCCCTCCATAATTATAGGTTTTGTGCCCTCCAGCCCAGCCACAAAAAAAATTAACATGCCTATTGACTTTGCTGTGTAAATTATATTATAATAATATAGAAGCGATGGCGCTCAGGCGCTCAATAGTTGGGGATTATTGCTTTTTTATTCGGAATTGTCAATAAAACGTTGAAGCAAAGGCGCTTGAACAGGGTGCCTTTGCTTTTTTTGTTTCGATTTTGAATTTAAAGATTTTGAATTTAAACGACAGGTGGTATCGTATTATGGAGATGTCTGTAGCGACCGCGCATGAGATAAACAAACTCATGATGAGGTACGGCGTCAAGTTCGGG
>JGI24698J34947_10001951_pt1 | contig 10994 bp, 7 predicted proteins | sample TergutMp193P3_FD_34947 | JGI IMG/M metagenome (IMG submission 34947)
ATGAAAAACGCCAAAGACCGGCTGATTAAGGCCAATCTGCGGCTTGTCGTTTCCATCGCAAAAAAGTATACTAACCGGGGTTTGCATTTCTTTGATTTGGTTCAGGAGGGGAACATCGGGCTTATCAAGGCGGTCGAAAAATTTGAATACCAGAAGGGCTTTAAATTTTCTACCTACGCTACCTGGTGGATCAGGCAGGCGATTACCCGTTCTATTTCCGATCAGGCGCGGACAATCCGCGTGCCGGTACACATGATAGAGCAGATCAACAAGGTGGTGCGGGAGTCGCGCCAGCTTATGCAGTCTCTGGGACGGGAACCGACCGATGACGAAATTGCCGAACGTCTGGGCTGGACCGCGCAGCGGGTTAAGGCGGTCAAAAAAGTCGCGCGGGAGCCGATCAGTCTTGAGACGCCCATCGGCGAGGAAGAAGATTCGTTACTGGGTGATTTTATCGAAGACAAGGATGTGGAAAATCCCGCAATCCAGACCGCCCACACCTTGCTGCAGGAGGAAGTGGAAGGAGTACTCGCCACCCTGCCGGTGCGCGAACAGGAAGTGCTCAAAATGCGCTTTGGTTTGGGCGACGGTTATTCCCTGACACTGGAAGAAGTGGGGCTGCTGTTCAAGGTTACGCGGGAACGTATCAGGCAGATTGAGGCAAAGGCCCTGCGCCGGCTGCGCCATCCAAGGCGGAGTCTGAAATTGAAAGATTTTATGGATCATTAATAATAAACAGGAGCGATCATGGCGGTAACTGAAAACGATTTGAATAAGCTGCGGACTCTGCAGGACATTCTGACGGAAAAAATACATCTGGAGCATGATATCCAGGAGATACCCAAGCAGTTGGGAGCGCTGGAAGAAGCGTACAACCGGACGCGGAAAGCGTATATAGATAAAAATGTTGAGCGTGAGAAAATTAAACTTGCCGAGGAAGAGGCGCGGGGGATTCTGCGCGAGGCGGAGGCGGCAAGGGAAAAGGCGGAGCGGACTATTTCCGAAATCAACACCCAGCGCGAATACGAGGCCCTTGATAAAGAGCGTCATGCCGCCGAAGAAAAAGAACAGCAGTACCGCAAGGAAGTGCAGCAGCGGGAACGGCATCTGCTTGAACTGGAAGAACAGATAAAACAGCATGACGCCCTGATTAAACAGCAGGAAGAGGAGCTGACCGAAAAACGGGCGGGAATAGAAGCGGAAGTTGCCGAAAAGAAAAAACAGGTGGATGTCCTGTTCAAAAAAGAAACTGCATTAACCCAAGATCTGGATTCGGAAGTGGTTTTTAAGTTTGAGCGGATTATCAGGAACAAGATGGGCTTGGGCATTGTCGCCATTAAAGGCAATGTCTGTATGGGCTGCCACATGATCCTCCCCGCGCAATTTTCCAACAATGTTCGCATTGGCGAAGAATTTATTTTCTGTCCTTATTGTTCGCGTATTTTGTTTTATGAGGATTCGCCCTCAGACGAGGAACTGTTCTTTGATACTGAGGATGCGGGCGCTCTGTACGATTCTGACGAAGTAGATGAGGAGGAATTTGAAGAGGACGACAAAGAAGAAGAAAAAGTCGTCAATGTTGATTATGAAGAGTGAGCGATGAACCGACCGCCGTCCGGCTGCTAAAATTTATTTTTAGTGGTCGGGAGGAAAGTCCGGGCTCCGCAGGGCATGATGCCGGGTAATCCCCGGGAGGAAGATCGCAAGGTCTTTCGACAGATAGCGCAACAGAAAGTATACCGCCTGGCGACAGGTAAGGGTGAAAGGGCAGGGTAAGAGCCTACCGCGGAACTGGTAACGGTTCCGGCACGGCAAGCCTCATCAGGAGCAAAGTCAAGCAGCGGGCTGAAAAACTTACGTTTTTCAGCATGGAGTTTTGCCTTTGGCAAAACTCCACCGGCGGCCCGCCGGTTAAACGCGGGTAGACTGCATAGAAAAAACCGGCAACGGTTTTTCTAGACAGATGGCGGTCGGCGTAGATTTAGTCTACGCTGGGGTTTTGCGAAGCAAAACTCCAAGGTCAACCGTAGGTTGACCACAGAACCCGGCTTACGGTTCATCGTTTTTTTTAATTTTTATGGGGGAGGGATGTTATGGACAATTATCTTGAAATGCTGCCATTCGGCGGTATCGCCAAATATACCGGCACGCAGCCCAAAGACGCCCTTCCCTTTACCGGATATCCCCGGCAGCACCCCTCGGAAAAAAACAAACTGGTGCTCGTATACGATCCTCTGGGGCCGACCCCCACGGTCATGGAATTCAAACTGGAAGACATACGTTTGGTCGAGGATATTCCATCGGCTGTTACCGAAGACGGGGAGGGTGTCCCGCTGGTAAAACTGTGGGTACAGCGGGGAGCGCACGGGGTTATCCTTGAGCCGTTTGAGGTGAATGATGCAGTACGGGAACGCTTTTATAATAATTTACCACGGTAAAAAATGAATCGAGCAACTCTTTTTTTTGATGAAGGCCGGTGCAGCCTGTGCCCGCATCGCTGCGCCATACCCAGCGGCGCTTTTGGGGCCTGCGGAGTCCGGGGCAACAAAAACGGCAAAGGTCTGTTGCCCTTTTACGGTCATGTCACCGCCCTTGCCGTTGACCCTATCGAAAAAAAACCGCTGTTCCATTATCGACCCGGCTCGATGATCCTTTCGGCGGGCTTTTGCGGCTGCAACCTCCGCTGTCCCTTCTGCCAGAACTGGCGCATCTCCCAATCCGCTTCCGCTCCCGGCAAACAAATACAGAGCGGCGACGTTATCTCCGCCGCTCTGCATGAAGATTCCCCGTCGATTGCCTACACCTATTCCGAGCCGCTGGTTCACGCGGAATTCCTGCTTGACTGCATGGCCCTGGCGCATCAGCACGGTATTGCCAATGTGCTCGTTACCAACGGCTGCGCCAACAGCGAAGCTGCGCGGGAAATTCTTTCCCTGACGGACGCCGCCAACATCGACCTGAAATGTTTTTCCGCCGATACCTATGCGGAAGTCCTCGGCGGCGCACATGACGCGCTTGAAACCGTGCTGGAGTTTATCCGCCTCGCCTGTTCGATGGGCGTTCATGTTGAGATAACTACGCTGGTCGTCCCCGGCCTGAACGACTCCGCCGCAGAACTGGACGCCTGCGCCGATTTTGTGTCTTCATTGGGCCCGATACCCTGGCATCTCTCCGCCTATCATCCCGACTACCACTGGAACGCCCCGCCCACCGATCCCGCCCTGCTGTTGAATACCGCAAGGCGTGCACGAGCACGCCCGCGCGCTCGCGAAAAACTCCCTTTTGTCTACACCGGCAATATCGGCGGCGAAGAAAACAGCACCGCCTGCCCCCATTGCGGGGCAATTTTGGTTAGGCGCAAGGGCTACAAAACCGATATATCAGGACTAGCCGCCCCGGTAGACGGCGAAAGCTATTACCGCTGCGCCCGCTGCGGTGAAAAATCATCCGTTAACCACTGATTTTTGCTGGTTAACGCAACAACCTGGAAACCAATACCGCGCAGACGGCGATAAAGGCGCATATAGAGAGGATGTATACCCACAGCGGAAGCGGACGCGCGGGGATTTGCGGACGATTGTCCGTTTCAGGAAGACGGGCGGGCTGCTTGGCGGAAAGCGGCGGAGCGGAATAACCGCAGGAGGGGCAGCCGCCGGAAAAGTCTTTTTCACTGCCGGTATAGCCGCAGGAAGGGCAGCGTACCGAGGCGAAGAACCTGCCGCAATGCGCACAGGCTTTGGCGTCCCGCTCGACTTCGTGGCCGCAGTTGTCGCAAAAAAAACGGGGCTTTTTATTCGTCATTTATGCGGCGCCGTCCCCGGCGGCGGGCTTGGGGGCTGCCGGAACGGCGCTTGACGGGTCAGTTGTTTTTGATTCAGGTTTCGCCGCCTTGGCCGTTTTGCCGGCAGGTGCGGCCGCTGGAACATTGGTTCCTTTGCCTTTATCAGTGACATAAAAGCCGGAACCTTTGAAAATAACGCCGGCGCCGCCAAAAATAAGCCGGCGGACTTCCTTGCCGCACTTGACGCAGGTTTTAAGCGGCTCCTCGCTCATTGACTGAAAAACTTCAAAGCTGTGGCCGCAGCTCTTACACTCATATTCGTATGTTGGCATGATGGTTACTATAACGAAAACAACTTCAAAAGTAAAGCTATCTCCGGGACGCTTAAAGGGGCGGTGGTGATGTTGAGATTACTTCCGTCCTGCACCGGCGGATTGGCAAATAACATCGACAGCGGCGGCGGGATGAAATTCCGCGCGAAGGAAAATACCATGGTCAGCCCACGGGCCTGGCTTGCGCCGCCAACCTGTATTTGCAGATGGGCTATATACCGCTGTTCATCTGCGGGAATAAGGCTCACAAAAATTTGTTCCGCCGGAATCTCAAGGGGGATTCCCATCTCTCCCAGTTTTTGATTGATAGCGGCGCCGGGATTGTTCAGCCAGCATGAAAGAACCGAGCCTTCGCGGAATGTGGCAAAACCTTCCGGCAATGCGGTTCCCGGCGCGGCGGAAAACGGATCGGGCGGTTCATACCCGTTTTTGTCGGCGGTTGCAACTAACGCCACCCCGCCGGTTACGGCAACGGTGTAGCCGTACAGGGACGAATACCAGTAATCGGCGCCGGCAACCTGAGAACGCCGCTTTTTCCACTCTTTGCTTGACCCCAGCGCCATTCTCGCGCGGGAAGCGGGATAATTGCCCCAGGCGACAAGCCGGTAACGGGATGTTAACGCCCCGGTCTCTTCGTTAGGCGTCACATAAACCGCCGCCACGGCGAATTGGGTCAAATCAATCATCTGCTGAAACTGTATATTGTTAATATTGTTAAACATAAACTGACTCAAAACAGGCAGCGCGTCTTTTTCGGCAAGCAGATACACGTACGCTCCCGGTTCCAGGGGAAGGCCCTCATTGAGGGAGATGTCGGGTATCTTGGGAGAAGTTTGACAGGAAAGGAAAGTAACCGCAAGAAGAATTAACCACGGAGTAACACGGAGGGAATTTAAGGGTTGTATTATGTAATCTTTTCTTCCTTCCTCCTCTCTCTTTAAAACTCCGTGTACTCCGTGGTTTTTCTTAAATATTTGTTTTCTTGTCATTTTATTCTCTCTATCTTGACCAGCCATGTTTGCTCTCCGGCTTCCAGGGGGATTTGTCCGTCAACGGCGTCCCATGCGGTTTCTACGGCAAGGGTTTCGGCGGCGGCGGCGGGGGCGAAACGGTCCCAGGCTTCTTTCAGCAGATCGGGGCCGTGAACGGTGAGTTTGATCCGGTCGGTAACGGAAAGTCCCATTTCCTTGCGGCTGTTCTGGACGCCGCGGATAAGGTCGCGGATGTCGCCTTCCATGGAAAGCTCGCGGGTTATCTCCGTGTCCAGACCCACGGTCAGGGTGCCTTCGTTCAGTACGCGCAAATTGGCCTTTTCATTGCGCCTCACGTCAAGCTTGTCGGCGGTGATCAATACGGCGCGTGTGCCGCCGTCCACACTTTGAATGTCTATCGAAAGGGAAGCGCCTTCCAGCACCCCCTGAATGTTCGCCTGACTGAGCGACTCGATGCGGGCGGCGGCTTCCTTCATGTCCTTTCCCAGCTCTTTGCCCAGCGCGCGGAAGTTGGCCTTTACCTCGTATTCAACCAAATCTTCCTCATTGTCGCCGAAGACCAGCTCTTTAACGTTAAGTTCCTCACGGATGATGTCCGCCATTTCAACTAACACTTTCTTTTCATCTGAATTGCGCGTAACCAGTTCGGCCATGCGCAGGGGCTGGCGTACCTTGATATTGTACTGCGAGCGCAGGGAGCGTCCCATTGAAACCGCGCGGCGTACCGTCGCCATGCGGAATTCAAGCGGCTTGTCGCGCCTTTGTGTCCGCGGTACGGGATAGTCCGCCAGATGCACCGATTCGGCGTCGCCTTCCAGCCGCAGATTTTGCCAAATAGCGTCGGTGGTAAAGGGCATGAAGGGGGCGGCGGCGGTGATAAGCGTTTTGAGCACGTCGTAGAGCGTACCATAGGCTTCAAGTTTGTCGCGGTCGTTCTCGCTGCGCCAGAAGCGCCGGCGGGAGCGGCGTATGTACCAGTTGTTGAGCAAGTCAATAAATTCAAGAATGGGATCGACCGCGCGGGACAGATCGTAAGCGCCCAGCGCGCCGTCCACCCGTTCCACTAAATTTTCCGCTTCGGAGAGAATCCATTGATCAAGGGGATTGCCGGGACGCTCGGGCGCGCCATCGGGACTCACTTTGTCGATGTTGGCATAGGTGACAAAAAAGCTGTACGCGTTCCACAGGGGGATGATGATGCTCTTGAGCACCTCGCGCACGCCCTCGTCGCTGTAACGCAGATCGTCGGCCTTGACAACGGCGGAGTGTACCAGAAAGAGTCTGAGCGCGTCCGCGCCGAATGCGTTGATCACTTCGTTAGGATCGGTGTAATTGCGCAGGCTCTTGCTCATTTTTTTGCCGTCGCTTGCCAGGACAAGGCCGGAGACGACGCAATTTTTGAACGCCGGCTTTTTGAACAGGGCCGCCGCGAGGACGGTGAGCGTATAAAACCAGCCCCGCGTCTGATCCAGCCCCTCGCTGATAAAGTCCGAGGGGAAGCGGCTTTCAAAAAATGCTTTATTTTCAAACGGATAATGACTCTGCGCGTAGGGCATGGCCCCCGATTCAAACCAGCAGTCCAGAACTTCGGGGATGCGGCGCATGGTTTTTCCGCACTCGCAGGGAATCGTTATTTCATCGACAAAATGTTTGTGTAAATCTTTGGGGTATACGCCGGAAAGTTCTTTTAACTGATCGCGGCTGCCGACACAGATCGTCTTGCCGCAGTCTTCACAGCGCCAGATGGGAAGGGGGTTGCCCCAATAACGGCTGCGGCTGATTGCCCAATCGCGCGCGCCTTCGAGCCACTTGCCGAATCTGCCTTCCTTGATATGCTCGGGAACCCAGTAGATTTGGCTGTTTGCGTCTAACAGGTCTTTTTTGATCTTTTCGATATTGACAAACCACGAGCCGACGGCGCGGTAGATGAGCGGGCTGCCGCATCTCCAGCAGTGGGGGTACGAGTGCAAAATTTGTTCGCGCTTGACCAGCTTGCCCTCGGCTTTGAGTTTTTCCATGATCGGCTTGTCCGCGTCTTTGACATACAGTCCGGCAAAATCGGCAACCTCATCGGTAAATTTACATTCGGCGTCCACAGGGCAAATCACGGGGATACCCGTTCCTTTCAGCACGCGCGCATCGTCTTCGCCAAACCCGGGCGCGGTATGCACAATGCCGGTACCGTCCTCGGTGGTAACAAAGTCGCCCAAAAAAGTGCGAAAGGCGTTAGGCGCATCTTTGAAATAGGGAAACAGCGGCTCGTAGTGAATACCCGCAAGTTCCGCTCCCTTTTTACGCCACACGATATTATATTGGGACGGGTCTTTGTAATAAGCGGGAAGCCGCGCCTCAGCAAGAATATAGTGGTCGTGATCAGCTTGATCCTCTATCAAAACATAATCAATCTCCGCGCCCAATGTAAGGGCGAGGTTTGAAGGCAGCGTCCACGGAGTGGTTGTCCACGCGAGCAGATAAGTGTTGGACGGAAGCCCCGCTTCACTTTTAATTACCTTAAACCGCACGGTAATCGCCGGATCATGCACGTCCTGATATCCGCCCAAGTTGAGTTCGTGATTGGAGAGGACGGTAGCGCAGCGGGGGCAGTAGGGGAGTATGTAGTGGCCTTCGTAGAGGAGGTCTTTTTCCCAGAGGGACGCCATGACCCACCAGATGGATTCCATGTAATCGGGCTCCATGGTTTTGTAGTCGTGGTCGAAGTCCACCCAGCGTCCCAGGCGGGTGATGGTCTGCCGCCATTCTTTCACATAACGCAGGACTGAGGCGCGGCAGGCTTCGTTAAACTGGGCGACGCCGTATTCCTCGATGGCGGTTTTTGAGTTAAGGCCCAGTTCTTTTTCGATGAGGTTTTCGATGGGCAGGCCGTGGCAGTCCCAGCCGAAACGCCGCTCGATCTTTTTACCCTTCATGCACTGGTAGCGGGGAATGATATCCTTAATCGTGCTGGGTACAAAATGCCCGAAGTGGGGCAGGCCGGTGGCAAAGGGCGGGCCATCATAGAAGGTAAATTCCTCTGTTTGCGACCCATCCCGCTGCGAAACGGATTTTTCAAAAATATGATTGCGCTCCCAAAAAGCAAGGATCTCTTCCTCCAACTTGGGGAAATTCACTTTGGCGTCTACCGGTTTGTACACACTGCCTCCTGAAACCTAACTATGGCATAAAACGAAATTATTTTCCAGTATCTTGCATTGAGTATTGGTAACGCGGTACAATGAAAAAATATGAAAATGACGATGCGATGGTTCGGTCCCGGTTACGATCCGGTTACGCTGGACAAAATCAGGCAGGTACCGGGAATAGGCGGCGTTATCACCACGCTGTACGGCGTCCCGCCGGGAGAGGAATGGACCAAAGAGGCAATGCTCGCCCTGAAGAAAAAGGTTGAGGACGCGGGGCTTTCCATTGCCGGCATTGAAAGCGTCAATATCCACGATTCCATTAAAACAGGCGGCAATGACCGCGATAGGTACATTGAAAACTATATCGCCACGCTTAAGGTGATAGGCGAAGCGGGCATTGATTTGGTCTGTTACAATTTCATGGCGGTGTTTGACTGGACCCGCTCCGATCTCGCCAAACTCCGCCCCGACGGTTCCACGGTCATGGCGTACGAACACGCGCTTATCGCCGGCGTCAATCCCGACACGATGTTCGATATGATGAGCGCCAAGGCGGGCGGCTACCTGCTGCCCGGCTGGGAACCGGAGCGCATGGCAAAAATCAAAGAGCTATTTCATCTCTATCACCAGATTGACGAAGAAACGCTGTTTACCAATCTTGCATATTTCCTGCGGGCGATTATGCCCGCTTGCGCTCAGTACGGCATAAACATGGCCATTCACCCCGACGATCCCGCGTGGTCGGTGTTCGGTCTTCCCCGCATTATGACTAACCAGGAACAACTCCTGCGGCTTATCCGCATGGTAGACAACCCCCGCAACGGCGTGACCCTCTGCACCGGCAGCTTGGGCAGCAACCCTGCCAACGACATCCCCGATATCATCCGCAGTCTCAAAGGACGGATACACTTCGCCCATGTCCGCAATGTTAAGCATAACGCCCCCGGCAATTTTGAAGAATCCGCCCACCTTTCCAGCGACGGCTCACTGGATATGTACGCGGTGATGAAGGCCCTCCACGACACGGGCTTCGACGGCCCCATCCGCCCCGACCACGGCAGAAATATCTGGGGCGAAGTTTCCATGCCCGGCTATGGCCTGTACGACCGCGCCATCGGCTTAAGCTACCTGAGCGGTCTTTGGGAAGCGATAGAGAAGGGGAACAGCCCTTAACATACCTTGATCTTTGCCCGCGCCGGAGAGGACGCGCCTTTTTCTGTGGCGACTAACACCGGAGCGGCGTCGGCGGCAATGACCGTGTACGAACCGGGAACCAGTACGGCTTCGCCTTTTTCGTTGATGGTTTCAAAAGCCGCGGCGGGAAGTTCAAAATCAACCGTGGCGCTTTTGCCCGCGGGGATATAGACGCGGCGGAAAGCCTTCAGCGAAGAAAGGGGAGCGTCCGCGCCGCGATCATCTTTTACCATATAAATTTGCACTACTTCCTCGGCGTTGCGCTTGCCGGTATTGCTGACGACAACTGTCGCCGTTATCATTTCGTTAGCCGATATTGACTGCGCGGACAGGGTGATCGAATCGAAATTGAAACTGGTGTAGGACAGGCCGAAACCGAAGGGGTAGAGGGGCTTCTCCGTCATGTAGCGGTAGGTGCGCCCTTTCATCGCATAGTCTTCATAGGGGGGAAGCTGATCGGTAGAGGCGGGGAAGGTGACGGGCAATTTTCCCGATGGAACCACGTCACCGAAGATAATGTCGGCGATGGCTTTGCCCCCCTGCTCGCCCGGGTACCACGCGAAGAGCACCGCGTCGGCGATGCCTTCCGGTATGGCGATGGGGCTGCCGCCGGTCAGTATCAGAACGATCTTTCTGCCCGTCATCCTGATCGTCTGCAAAAATTGCAGCTGCCAGGGGGGGAGCTCAATCGAGTCGCGGTCGCCGTTGGAGTCCGAGGCAATGGCGTCGCCTTCCTCTCCCTCCAGCGCGCCGTCAAGCCCCATGACGACGATAATCACGTCTGCGGGACCTGCCGGGCCAAAAGACATAACCAGTCCCGCAGGATCTGCCGGGCCGGAAGCGGGATTTGACCGGTTGTCGTAGCCGTACATCAGACAGCCCTGACGGTATGCGAAATTAATGGCAAATTTATTTTTAACTTTTTCAGCTAACCCCTCCAGTATGGTGACAAAGTGGGAACTGATCCCGTAGTAGTTGCCGAATAGCGCGTGGGCATTGGCCGCGCCCGGGCCGAGCACGGTAAGTTTTCTCTCGCTGTAATCCAGCGGCAAAAGGCCGTTATCGTTCTTGAGCAGCACGATTGATTTTTCCGCCGCTTCAAGGGCAAGGGCGCGGTGTTTTTCACAGTTGATGGTTTCGCGGCCAAGTTTGCTCCACTTGCTCTGCTGCGGCGGGTCGAACATCCCCAGCTTGAAGCGGGTACGCAACAGCCGCGCAAGGGCGGTGTCAATCGCTTCTTCGCTGACCAGCCCTTTTTTGAATGAGACGGTCAACTGCGGGTAAGTGCAGCCGCAGTTGAGATCGCAGCCGGCATTCAGGGCGAGGGCCGCGGATTCTTCGGGCGTTTTGGTTATTTTATGATTCTCGTGGAAGTCGCGGATCGCCCAGCAGTCTGAAACGACGTGTCCCTTAAAGCCCCACCTTCCGCGCAGTATGTCTTTGAGCAGGAAATCGCTGGCGCAGCAGGCTTCGCCTAACGTGCGGTTATACGCGCCCATCACCGATTCAACGCCCGCGTCAACGAGCGCTTTGAAGGCGGGGAGGTAGGTTTCAA
>JGI24698J34947_10001952_pt1 | contig 10991 bp, 10 predicted proteins | sample TergutMp193P3_FD_34947 | JGI IMG/M metagenome (IMG submission 34947)
CCGTCTATAACTTCATCAAGAGTGTTATTCACGCCGGAAGCATTTCTGTCCAGCAGGTTCGCCAAAAGAGATATGGCCCAGGCTTCGGAACCGAAGACATTGCCACTGAGCAAAGCATCATTATAAACAGAGCCTTCACCTTTAATCCAATTGGGAGTTTTTATGGCAGGCAAAAATACAGAGTCGTATCTACCATAATCATATTCGTAATCCGGGTATTTCTTCATCCAGTCGTCGCTGAATAGAGCGTTTAATTTATTCGGGTATTCGGTGAATCCAAAATTATTCTTTATTAAATCCACTACCTTTTTGTCCGTGCTTATTTTTGCCAGGTTAGCAAGCACGGAATAAACTACGGTTTTTGGATCAGTGTTGTCTTTGTCGTAAGCGGCGTCGTAATAGGCTACAGCCTCGTCCCATTGCTCGGCTTTGAGCGACTCTATGCCATCTGCCAAAAGCTCATTCACGGATTTTCCTTCTGTGTTAATATTCACGCCACCACCACCTTCATCTTCCGGCTGAGAGCAGGAAAAGGCGAATAATGCGGCAAGCGAAACACTTAATGCTAAAAAAGCAAGTTTAACCTTGTTCATAAAAAAATCCTCCGATTTTATTATACTAAGCACTAAATATAGCTTTTTTAATGACAAATGTCAAGCCGTATGCCTATTTAATTGAAACTTACTTTGGAGCGGGCAGTAATTTTTGCGGGGGAGGCAGTAAAACTACCGTATTAGCTGCTTTTTTAGGCTTTTTTCTGAGCGTTTTTTGCTTAATTTTTCTGGGCATTTTTTGCTCAATTTTTCTAGGCGTCTTTTGCTCCATTTTTCCGGGCGTTTTTTTGCGTGTTCTTTTGTAGCAAGGCTCATATCCAGAACAAAACTCTACAAAACTGCCAAACTGATCAAAATCTACATTTAAGGGATAATCCTTTACCCCCTTCTTCTTGCCGCGGAAGGTAGTAACCCGCCACCCTATATGCTTTTCCGTTTTTTCATCTAAGATTTTTTGTATCTTATGATTCCCTCCGTGAAAACTGGCGGCCTCCCTTTTTTTATCACTCCATGTCATTTTTTACTTCGCCGCTATCTCCGCAGTTTGTTTCACTTGATATACCCCGTTTCCAAAAACAATATATTTAATATCATTTTCTACAGACTCAATGATTAAATCAAGGTCTGACACACAATTGCATTTGGTTGCTAAATAATCTTTACCCTCCGGCAAATAATATTCCAGTTTTAAAGTGTCGTTTGATTTTGCAGCCTTAATCTCAAGACTGGTGGAGCAAAGTTTTGATATTGAAGGCAAATGGATTAGCGTTTTGCCGTCTAAAACTGTAACGCTGCCTTGGTCATCTGTGCTTACCGAAGGTTCAGCATCTTCTTCTATAATAGCCGGATTTTCAAGAGCAGAACGTTTACATTCTCCGAAATCAGCACTTATTTTACCAAGCGTTTCCGAAGTTTTATCTTCCGAAGAACACGAAAAGAAAAACGCGCAAAAAGCTAATATAAGGCACCTTTTCATATTTATAAATATAGTAAAAAAAAATAAAAATGTCATGTTTTCTTGAAAAATTGTCAAATTATTGTGATTTTTATGCCAAATTTCTCAACTTTTAATCAAAAAATCTTCGCATTCAAACGCTGCCAAACAGCCTGAGCCTGCGGCTATTATAGCTTGCCTGTGGTGCGGGTTTTGAACATCGCCGGCGGCAAAAACCCCCGAAACGCTGGTTTTTGTGCTGCCGGCTTGCGTAACTATAAACCCCTGTCCGTCAAGTTCCAACTGGCCGCCCAGAAATTCCGTGTTGGGGTTGTGCCCAATGGCGTAAAACAACCCGGAAATCTCCAGTTCCGTATTTTCGCCCGTCAAGGTATTCTGCAAGGTCACGGATTCCAGAAGTTTGCTCCCCTTTAAATCTACCGGAATGCTGTTCCACATAACCTTTATTTTCGGGTTGTTTTTGATTCTTTCCTGCAAAACGGGGCTTGCCCTGAATTTATCTCTGCGGTGGATTATCAATACTTCTTTTGCGAATTTTGCAAGGTGTTCCGCTTCGCCCATTGCGGTATCGCCGCCGCCAATGACGGCTATGGTTTTGTTTCTGAAAATGGGAAGGGCGCCATCGCACACCGCGCACGCAGAAATCCCTTTTTGCCAGAACTCCTTGCTGCCCGGAATATTCAGGGTTTTTGCCGTTGCGCCCGTTGCAACTATAACGCTTTTTGTTTCCACGCTTTCGCCGCTTTCCAGCGTTAATGTAAACGGGTGCCTTGAAAAATCCACCGAGCAAACCGTTTCTGTAACTATGCGGACGGAATTTTTAAGCGACTGCTCCCGCATTTGCTCCATAAGCTCGCCCCCCTGAATTCCGTTTGGAAAACCGGGAAAATTCTCAATGACATCCGTTGTGGTGAGCTGCCCGCCGGCAGCAATGCCCCCGGCCATAAACCCCTCAAGCATAAGGGGGTGCCTCTCTGCCCTGCCCAAATAAATAGCCGCAGTATGGGCTGCAGGCCCCGAACCGATGATTGTAACTTCTTCCATTGGGGCAAGGTAGAAATTTCTCTCGCTATACCTTGAATCTGCTAACCGTATGCTTTAATTCGCCTGCTATTTTTGCCAAATCACCTGAACTTCGGTTAACCTGGTCTGCTCCTTGAGCGCTTTCTTTGGCTATATGGTTCATGCTAACGGCATTGTTGCTGACATTGTGCGCGCTTTTGCCCGCTTCTGCCGCATTTTGGCCAACTGCTTTTGCGCCATTGGCTACCTCGCCTATTGCCAGAGCAATGCGCTTTGCTCCGGTGTTCGCTTGAGCAACATTGTTAGATATTTCATTGCTGGCTTTGGTTTGCTGATCTACATGATTCACTATGGCCCCAACGGACTGGTTGATTTTATCTATTATGTCCGAAACATTGTGAATCACTTCAATAGCATCTTTGGTGCCGCTTTGAATTCCTTCTATGCGGCGGGCAATATCGTCTGCGCTCTTGGCGCTCTGATTTGCGAGTTCCTTAATTTCCCCCGCCACAACAGCAAAACCCTTGCCGGCCTCGCCCGCTGACGCTGCTTCAATGGTGGCGTTCAGCGCAAGCAAATTCGTTTTGTCTGCGATTTTCTTTATAACATCGGTCACCTGACCGATTTCCTTTGCGGCAAAACCCAATTTGCTCATTGAACTTGTCGCTTCCAGAGCCTTGCCTGTTGCATTGGATGCAACCTTGCAAACTTCGCCTGTGTTGCCGGCTATCTGGTTTATGCTCGCACTCATCTCTTCTATGGCACTGGCTATGGTGTTCATATTCGTGCTCATCTCTTCTGCAGCGTTGGCAACTTCGGAGATATCGGCGCCTCTCACTTCCGCCACGTGCGCCATAGTGTTTATGTTTACCGACAGTTGTTCCGTTGTGCTGGCTACGATATTGCTTTGGGCAACGGTTTCTTCCGAATTGCCGGACAACTGCCTGCTAACAGTGGAAAGTTCCTCGCTGGCGCTCGCCATAGTTTCTGAACTCAGGAGAATTTTTTTTATCAGATTATGCATTTCTTCGGAAAATCCGTTGATATTTTTCGCAACAATTCCAAGTTCGTCTTTTTGATGGACATTAACCCGCGCGCACATATCGCCATTTTCGTTTTTTTTCAGTGTTTCTACTATTTTGTCCAGAGGACTGCATACGGAACGCATCATAAATACGCCAAAAAGAACAGAGATTATAACTACGGCTATCGATATGATTGTGCTAATCCGTACCGATTCTTTGTATTTCGCAGTACATCCATCGGCTATTCCATCCGATATTTTGTCCTTGGCATCTACGAGAGTTTTATTATTTTTGCTCATTTCTTTTGCCTTGGCCTGTAGTGTTTGGGGAATAGCAAGCGGACTGCCTCTATCTATATCGTCAATGAACTTACCGAATTCTCTTGTGTATTCGCTCAAACTTTTTTTTGCATTTGCTATAATTGCCTTTATATTTTTGACGTCCGCAAATCTCTTTTCTTCCTCATCATAAATTTTAAGCAGTTCGGCTGCAATAGAATCAACCGTATTCAGGTATTCATGCCTTACCCTTACATTTAACAGTACTTGATAAGCGGATATGTGCAGCGTTTGCGTTATTTCGATCGCCGTTGCCATATTTTTCAACGGCACCACGCCTTCCCAGTAAAGGGTCTCATTACCCTTATTTACCTCCGATAACTGACTTAGCAGGTATATACAAGCCCCTACCGCCATAAAAGCTATTATCAGATAAGAAGCTATCAACTTATAGCCCATCCTAATGTTTTTCATGATTCACCTCGAGCGCAAGTTTTGTGGGAAGAGACATAAGAAAAATTTAAAAATAAAACGTTAATTTTTAATTAGGGAATGGCTAAAATTCTGTTAAAAATCATTGGCAAGTCAATCTAAACCGAAACTTAATAGAAAATTCATGCTTTTTGTAATTTTCAGAAGCTAAATTTCCTGTCATGAAAAACGTCAAGATCTTCGTTAAGACCATATTTTCTTTCATGTTGGTCGCAGTGCTATCGGGAATTATGGGCATATACCTGATTTCCCACTTGAATAAAATGGAAGAAAGAGACATCATGCTATATGAACGTGGTGCAGTGCCCTTGGGTTTGTTGGTAAAAACCGCTGAACAGGCAATTTTTATGCAAGCGCATAAAGGCGATATTCGCCTGGCGAGTACGGTTGAAGAACGCAATGCCGGCATGAAGGCCATAGAAGAAAACCAAAGCGTTTTGAGAGAAGTTATCAAAGGGCAAATAGATGCGGCTCTTGATAAGGAAGAGATTGCCTTGTTGCAGGAACTCCAAAAGAATGTGGATAAATATACAGATGAAATGCGCGCTTTTACAAATTCTCTGAATAAAGGCGGACCAAACATATACCCGGCAAGCGCCCAAAAAGCCGCTGATGATATTTTTACGGTGGGTAATAAGGTCATAGGGGGAAAGATTGAGAGAACGGGAACTTTATCAAAGGAAAATACGCATGAAGCGGAAAATTCCAAAAAAATTGCAGCGATCATTTTAGTCATTACAATATTAATTTCAATATTTCTCGCCTGGCATCTCACCATTTCCACTATACGTCCATTAGAGATTATTGTCAAAAATATGGAGTCCAGCGATTTAACCAAGGTTATCAATGTTGACCGTGGCGATGAATTGGGAAAGCTTGGAAAGGCATATAATGATTTGTCGGCAAAATTCCGAAATATCCTCAAGGATGTATGGGTGGATTCGGACACCTTGGCAAATACGGCGGAAGAGTTTTCAAAAGTAAGCAGGGAGCTGGCGAGCGGCGCGGAAGAGATGGTTATCCAAAGTACTACTGTAGCCAGCACCACGGAAGAGATGGCGGTAAATATAAAGGCTATGGCAAGCGGCGCGGAACAGGCAAGTGCCAATGCAAACGATGTGGCAAGCGCGGCAGAACAGATGAGTACCAATATGAATACCATAGCGGCAGCCGTAGAACAAATGAGTGTCAGCATAAAGCAAATCGCAGACAATACGGGCGAAGTGCGTCAAGTTTCGGAAGAAGCGACAGGCAAGGCATCGCAAGCAACAGATGTAATGAGCAGACTGGGTCTAGCCGCTAAAGAGATAGGCCAGGTTACAGATGTTATAAAGAAAATAGCGGACAAAACGAATCTTCTGGCATTGAATGCAACTATTGAAGCGGCGAGCGCAGGTGAAGCCGGAAAGGGTTTTGCGGTTGTTGCCGGCGAAATCAAGGAACTCGCAAACCAAAGTGCCCAGAGCGCAGACGACATAGCTCGCCGCATAGACGGCATTCAAACCGGTACGAATGATGCGGTTGAGGTAATCCACGATGTTTCGGAAATAATAGTGAGAATCAATAAGTCTGTTGATTCCATAGCCGATCATGTTAGTCATCAGACCAAGGCGAGCAACGACATAGCGAGCAATGTTGCGCAGGCGAATACAGGTACAAAACGGGTAGCGAGCGCCATCAGCGTGGTTGCGAACGGAGCAAACGATGTAAGCCACAATGCCGGCGAGGCGGCAAAGGGTGCAACCAATGTGAGCAATAATGTTGGCGGAATAAGTCAAACCACCAAGGAAATTGCAAAAGACACAGTCAGGGTTAATAAAAGTGCAACCGATTTAGCAAAGGTAGCCAATAATTTGAAACAAAGCATTAGCATATTCAGGGTGTAAGGAAATGCGTTCATCTGAATGTTTGGCAGCAATTGAAAACCCGGAAGAAAAGAGCGTGCTTGTTTATGAGCGGCGTCAGGTTTATGCCGATCTCATGATTGGCAAGCTGGAAAATCTCAGTATTAACGGCACAAGAGTTAAAAACGACGAAGAATTGCAGGAAAAACTGAAAGTCAAAGATTATTCCTTTATACTCGTCACTTATGTTTTATTGAAAAATGTGAAAAAAATACTGTCTGAGTCCGGCTCCAAGGCACAGATAGTAGCTCTTATAAACACTCCGGCAATGCCTGCATATTCAGTGCAGGAAAAATTTAACAGTGGAAGCGGCTTAAACGAGATTATGAAAATTGAAGGAGTTGATGTTAAAAAAGGCATTAATATGGCAGGCGGAACGTTTAAGAATTATTTGCAGATTCTCTCCGTGTTCTATATGGACGGAATTCAAAAAATAGAGGAAATCAAAAGATGTCTGGAAACCGATAATTATAATTTATATATCATTTACATTCTCGCATTGAAGAGTGCTTCCGCATATATATGCGCCAATCAAATATCCGAAACCGCTAACATATTGGAAACAGCCGGCAGGCAGGGAGATTTTGAATTCATCAAATTGCACAATGCACAATTTCTGGCGACTTTGCAAATTCTTTTAGATAACATAAGTGTAGTCATTTTGGCAAACAGCGAAAACAAACAGGAAAAAGCCGTAGATTCTAACGCCATTAAGAACAGCTTGCTAAAATTAAAAGAGGCACTCGGCACTCTTGACCTTGACATTATTGATAAGACAGTAAACGACTTGCGAGAATTCACCCAGGTGGCTGAAATTGAGAAAATTTTGCAAAATATACTGATAGGCAACTATGATGAAGCCGTGTCCATGATAAATAGAGCCGTAAAAAGCGAATGTTAAATTCCAGCTATGGAATAATTTTTCACCCTTTTGTCATTAAATTATCTATATTAATATTTACATATAATTCATGTGAAGGCCTTTTTTATGTTAGATAGAAGCGGGAAAATTAGAGTGTGTTTGCGCGTAAGTGCGTTGTTTTTGGCATTTTTTGGGGGTTATTCCCTTGCGCAGGGAGATCTTCATGTACCGATTCTTGATTCCATTCCGGCTTTGGAACCCGTAAATGAGGCAGAACCGCCTCCTGCGGCTCCCAAGTCTGTTTTGGAGGCTCAACCGGTTTCGCTGGATTCCATTCCAAAGGGCTTTGCTTCGCAACTGCAAAAAAACCAGCCTCCTCCGGCAGTTGAAACTCCGGCACCCGTCCCGGAGCCTGAACCGGTGGCTGTTTTGTCTTCTTCTTCCGCGGTTTCCTCTTCTTCGGCCCCTGTCTATAACTTTTACGAGGATTATCTGGATAGCGTGCTTGCTTATGTGAAAAATGTTTTGCCGGGCAAGCAGAATCTCGAAACTCAAAAGGCCCTGATAAACGATGAACAGCCAAACCCCAAAACCGAATACGAAAAGCAGGCCGATTACGATAAGCGGGTTGGGGATTTTGAAAGGGAAAAGCGGAATAAAATCAGCAAACTGGAAAAGGAATACAAGGCAGAAGAAAAGAGCAGGCTGGAAAAACTCCGGGCGGTTATAAATTACAAGCCCGATATTCAGCCGGAATGGGCGGGAATTCTAAAGCAAGACGCAAGCCCCGAAGACTACTATCAGCGAATAGCCAAACTTACGGATAGAATTGCCAATATGAAAATAAAAATTGCCAGTGTAAAGGAGACTTTGGAGAGGCTGGAATTGCTGGGCAAAAGCGATTTGGAAACTCTTGACAAAAAGAACCGGATTTATATGGCGCGTCTGGAAAGGGCGCGCGAACTCATAGATGATTANATTCTTCAATACTATGCNTCCGATTCTTCTACCGGAAAGAAAAAGTTTGAGATGGTTTTTGGCGCTTACGACCCNGAAAAGGAGCAGTTNCAGGTAAATATGGGNGATATTTACTCCCAAACGGTACCGTTCAGCTATGTAGGCTTTATAAAGGTTTCTCCNGCGCAGGCACAGGAGATAGACCGCAAAACGGATAATTTCCTGGCAAACATTCATTANATAAAATATCCCTTTGTTCTCAACGGGCAAAAACTGTATCCGGGCGCAAAGAAAGCCAGNATTTATTACAAGGAGAACGAGGTGCCNAATACCGGTGTTTTNCAGAATGTTTCCGGTTTTGAAAATCTGGAAGGCTATTTGGAATGGGCTGTGTATGCGGANTCCCTGATTAGCGGAAAACTTTTGCCCCGTAAGCTGGATTCTTTATATGCTATGAAAAAAGAACTTCCCAAGGTGGCTCCAACCGGAACCTGGTGGCAAAGGAATAAAAACATTGTTAGAGGAACCTTTTTTGTGCTTTCTGCCGCAAGCGCGGGGGTTGCTATTTGGCAAAACAGCGAGGCAAAGGATAAAACAAAAAAGCTGAAGAACGATGATTGGCAAGGTAAAACCGTGGAGGCTATTATAAATAAAGACGAAATCGGGTATCATTCCTATTCGAAAAAATATGATGATGGCGTAAAAGATATTCGTCTTCATGAGAATTTGAGGAATGGTTTTTATATAGGCGCTGGTGTGTTTGGCGTTGCCGGTGTTTTGAGTTTTTGCTTTTAGTAGGGAGTTGATATGAAAATTTTTCTGTTGCCGGCTTTATTTGTGGTTTTGTTTTTTGCCTGTTCCAATGAAGGCCTGGACAAGTTGGAAAAACCTGTGGGAAATGTCTTTTGCTTGGTACAGGAGCAAAATAAATGCTATAATGTTAGCTCGGACGTTTGTGTTGCCATTAGCGGCAATATAGTTGAAGGTTGCGCGCTTGAAAGTTCCAGTTCGTCTGTTGTAATCGGCGGCGGGGAATCCAGTTCTTCCTCAAGCGATCCTGAACCAGGAGTTTCCAGTTCATCCGACACGGGTGTAGCAGGGGAATCCAGTTCTTCCGGTGATCTTGGCGGTTCAAGTTCTTCCGTTGCAGAAACCGGCAGTTCCAGTTCGGCACTGCCAAGCAGTTCTTCTCTTGCACCTCCTTCTTTAAGCGAGTGCAATTTGCCGTCAACTTATATGCACAAGGGCGAAAGCATATTGCTTGCTGATTTGCCTTCATTAGAAGGTGATAATACTGGGTGCATTGTTAGTTATGGATTACAGGTAGGAAGCAGTTCTTCTACTAGCATATCATCTAGTGCATCATCAATTAGTTTATCTACCTATTCGGGTAAAACCATAACCATAACGGCAAATGCTCAATGCGGAGTCGGCACTCTTCCTATAACAAAAACCTGCAAGAGCGTAGTTGTGGCGGATAATTATATAAAATTCGAGCACAATGATGAGCCGAAATATAATGTTAGTAGTGGTTCAACGGTTATTGAATTGACTATGGATGATTTACCAACTAGTCTAGGATGCGAATTCATCATTCAAGGAACGAATAAAGTTGTCTTCTATGTTACTACGCCTTCCAAGAGATTGAGTTCTGATGGGGCTCCCAATGGAAAACAAGCGTGGTGGACAGCCTTATCAGAACCATTTGCCGCTGCTGATTACACCTCAAATGGTAACCGTATTTTATTTGAAACTCAAAACGAGGGTATAAGATGCACAACTTTTCGTTAAAACTCGGCTTTATAGCCGCGATATTTCTTTTGGCATCTTGCAGCAGCGATTTGCCGGATACTCCTAAATTTGAATTTTGCAAGTTTGAAGCAGAAGGGCAGGCTTTTTGCAAAAGTTTTTATGAGGTTAGCGAAGAATTTTGCTCCGATTATGGCGAAATTGTAGAGACTTGCGGAGAAGGATTGTAATTTTTTACCTTACGTCCATGCCCGCCACCCTCGCCTTCATAAAACAAACCCTTGACAAGCTATATCCAAATCCGCAAGCACCCCTTAAACACGCGGATGCCTTTTCCTTTTTGGTTGCGGTTGTGCTCTCCGCACAATGCAAGGATTCCGTTGTGAATACGGTTACGCCGGCGCTCATGGCAGCGGCGCCAACTCCGCAAATAATGGCCGGATTGCCTGAACAGAAAATTTACAGACTTATCAAACTATGCGGGCTGGCTAAAAACAAAAGCCGTTTTTTAAAGGAATTGTCAAGGATAATAGTTGAAAAACACGGCGGAAAAGTGCCGGGTTCTTTTGAGGAACTGGAGGCATTGCCGGGCGTTGGGCATAAAACGGCAAGCGTTGTAATGTCCCATATTTTCAATGTTCCCGCCTTCCCCGTAGATACTCATATACACAGGCTTGCCCAAAGATGGGGGCTAAGCGACGGCTCCTCCGTTTTGCAAACCGAAAAAGACCTGAAAGCAGCCTTCCCGCCAAACGAATGGCTAAAAAGGCATTTGCAAATCATCTATTACGGCCGGGAATTTTGCCCCGCAAGAGGGCACAATCTGGAAAAATGCGTGATTTGCAGAACGGTAAAAAAACGGTGAAGAATTCAAATATGGGCTTTTTTAACGGCTCGGCTTAAAATTTCCTAATTATGCCTTGACAAACTTGCAGACTTTTTATTCACTCGGCCAGAGCCTCGTTCACCCCTTTGGGGCCAGTAGGGGCGGTGCACGCAACGCCCCTACTGTTAAAAATTTCCTAATTATGCCCTACAGGCACGGAAATTTTTTCTATATTACCCTCAAATGCAGCATCTGAACCAAAACACGCTTTTTGCCAGACCCTCTAACACAGGCTCTGCGGCACGTTTTGTTTCATGCGATTTTAGAGGCATTTCTGCCTATAATAAAAATTACCCCCCCCCCCCC
>JGI24698J34947_10001953_pt1 | contig 10990 bp, 8 predicted proteins | sample TergutMp193P3_FD_34947 | JGI IMG/M metagenome (IMG submission 34947)
TATTATAGAGTTAGGTGACACTGAAACACTACCGTGGGGATGGGTACTCTGTCTGCCTATAGCGGGTAGTTTTTGTACTGTAATTATTGCTATAATCAACTGAAAAATCATATCAGCCTCCTATTCAACGTCAGGGTTCATTCTCTGCTGCAGGGTATGTTGAATGTAGGTGCGGATTTTCGTGCGGACATCGGGATCGATCCTCTGGGTAAAGAGTATGACATATATGGTATTTATTCCGTCCGAACGGGAGCCGAACAAAATGCCTTCCACTTTGAGCAGGTTGGTCTGGAGTCTTATCTGTATATTCTTGAACAGGGTATTCTTGGGTATTTCTGGATTGCCGTTAAGCGTACAGGAAATGCCCACTACGCTGATGTCCTTTATAACGCCATTAACAAAATTTCCATTTACCGGCAGATTTACGGTGCCGGCAGTCTCCCCTTTTTCCATAACCGCGCGGATATATTTTCGGCGGCCTTTCGCGTTTACCGTTTGCAGGGCTGCCATTATCTGTGTAATGGTCCTGTCTGTGTCATGGCCCACCACCGTATAACCACAGGGAACTTTGAGCGCCAAAAGAAACTTGCGCATAATCTGTTCGTCATCATTGGAAGTAACAACTCCAATGGCAACGTCTTTCATATCGGGAGCCTCCATGATTCCGGTGATCCAGATATCCCACTCGCCTTCGGACATCTGTTCATTAATGTCAACAAAGACAATAGAATCAGGGTATTTACTCAGCGCCTTTTTAAGTTTTTCCTTGTTTTTGGAGACATATACTTCATATTCCTGCTGAACAAGCTCTGTAATGATGCGGTTTTGCACCGAGATGGAAGGATACAGAAAAAATATCTTCTTCCCAATGAGGTCAGAATTGCTATCTGGTGTGCTCATAGGCGTATTATACCAATCCTCTCGGCAAATTTCAACCCAATCCCAGCGCCGCCTCGCGTCCTATTGACGTAGCCGGGCCGTGGCCGGGATAAACCTTTATACCGCCGTCCATGGCAAACAGGCGCTTTAGGCTGGCGAACAACTGCGCGGTATCGCCTCCCGGAAGGTCGGTGCGGCCGTAGTTGCCGTAAAAAAGCGTGTCCCCGCTGAACAGAACGCCCGCCGCTTCGTCCCACAGGCCGATACTGCCGGGGGTGTGGCCGGGCAGGTGCAGTACGGTAAAGGGGCCTATTTTCTCCCCTTCCGCAAGGCGCTTGTCCGGCGGCGGCAGATCCTTCCACAGCGCGTCAATATATGCCGTATCCCCCGCTACGGCGTTGATGCTGAGGCAATGAACCGGGTAGGCTTCCGGCCCCAGGTATTCAGCGTCCGCCGTATGGATGGCGATTTCTGCCCCGTTGTACTGTGCGGCAAGGGCCGCAACCGCGCCGATATGGTCAAAGTGCCCGTGAGTGAGTAGAATATACCGGGGGACAAGTTGGTGTTGGTTCAGAAAAGCGATTATACGTCCGCTTTCTCCGCCGGGGTCTATCACCGCACATTCGCCGCCGGGCGTCCCGTCCGCGCTGCCCAGGGGATATACCCAACAGTTGGTGGCAAAATCGCTGACGATTATCTTATGTATCTTTTTTTCCTGCATGGAGGAATAATACCCTGAGATTATTTGATTTTCTAGTCATCGTCAGCATGGTTATTCTCTGGTACGGGCTGGTCCCTATGGCCGGGGCTTTGGTCAAGCGCCGCAAGTGGTATACTTTCAGAAAACGTTTTGACGAACTGCGCCTGAGCCCCATGCTTGATTACGGCCGCTATTCGCGGCAGGAAGGGGACGGCCATGCCGGCAACGCCGTTTTTCGTTTTGTCGGCGGCTTTGAGTCAATCACCGACGGGCAAACGCTGTGGATACGCGGCGATGACCTGACCGTTCCCGTCTCCCTGCAAAACGCCGAGACGTACCTGCTGCCCATGCAGAAGGGCGACGGCATACCTGAAATAGTTGATCCGAGCGACGAAGCCCCGGAAAAAATCCGCTGGGAAAGGGTTTCCGCGCTGACTGAGGGGGCAAGGGTTTACGTTGGCGGCCTGCTGGTATACCGCGACGGACGCTGGAGTTTTGCGTCCACCAAAGAGAAACCGCTTATGGTGATTTTTTACGACGGCCCCGACCACTCCCTGACAACACGGGCGATTAGGGCGGGGCGTCATCGCGGTGAATACTGGAACACCATTACTCCCTATGCGCTGGTTATCGGCGCGCTGTGCCAGATTATTACGGCGGTGTTGTTCCTTTCCCGGCCGGCGTTTCGCGTAACGGTCATTGTTTCTCTTACGGCGCTTTTTGTCCCGCTGTACCCCATGATACCGCCGGGTCTGCTGTTTACCGTTATCTACCGCCGCCTTGCCTGGAGGTCCAGAATACTGCGGTCGTACCGGGACCTTGCCCGTCTGCCCCTGCGTTATCTATCCCCCGAAGGGAGCGGAACCTTGCCCAATGGCGAACGGTACGGCTTTACCACCTGCGCCGAATTGCCGCCCCAGGCGCAGGAAGGTAAAATCCCCCTGCTGCTGCCGGAATTAACCAGGGCCAAAGAAGGCGATTTATGGCACATTTTTGGCGCCCTCCGCCATGGCGAAGAACTGCCAGTACAACCGCAAGATTCATTTGCTACTTTTGGGATTCTTCCGGGCAAGCCGGAAACAATTGCCAAACGCTGCGAAATAACCGCCTATACGATGGAGGTAATTGCCTGGCTTATATTGTTCGCGGGAATAGGGTTAAATATCTTCTTCCTCAGTATGGTTCTGGTCCTGCTCTGAGCGCGATTTTGCATAGTTGACCGTAAGCGGCCTGCCCCTAAAAACAATTCCGTTCAGCGCTTCAATGATGGTTTCGGCAACGGTGTTCCGTACCTGAACAAATGAATAGTTGTCAAGGATACGGATAACGCCGATGTCCTCCCGTGCGACCGAGGTTTTGGCATTGATAAGGCCAAGTATCTCGCGGGGGAAAACCCGCCGGCTCCGCCCTATGCTGAAAAATAGCCGCTTTGATTCGTCTTCCGCCATTGGCGGGGAGCGCGGGGTATCTTCCTCCGGCGTACGCGCGCGGGAAGTATTTTTGGCAGAGGGGAGGCTTTTCCCCTGATCGTACTGCATCAGCAGGTACGCCGCGACTTTAGACCGGTTAAACAAGGAAACTTCCTTCTTAAAAAGGCAATAATAGTCGGCGAGCATACCGGGGTCTACTTCCGTATTGATCTTGTCAAGAATAAGATCTACGGTGTTTTTTGCTTTTTCCCTGTCAATATACGGAGGCATTTTTTAATACTATCATACATTCGGCAATTGTTCAATAAAAAGTTTTCAGCATATTGCAATTTTATCCTTTTTTTTACAAGATTGACGTATGGAAAAGCAGGCTATTTGGTCGGAAAGCTGCGCGGTGCGGTTTGGAGCCATCGATAAATCGGACACCATGACTCTGGACGCGGCGCTCGATTTTTTTCAGGAAGCGGCAATAAGCCACGCCGAAAACCTGGGGGTGGGGCGCGAGGCAATGGCGCGGACGAACCAGGTGTGGATACTTTCGCGTATGTCGACGCTTATCAACCGGCGTCCCCAATACGGCGAAACCGTCACCATGCGTACATGGCCAAGGGGCGGCGAAAAGCTGTTTGCCCTGCGCGATTTTGATATGCGCGACGCGGCGGATAACCCCGTAATCCAGGCGAGAAGCTGCTGGCTGATTATTGACATGGAAAAACGCCGCCCCCTGCGCCCGCAGTCCATAATGGATAACCTGCCCCAAAACGAAGGCCAGGACGCCCTGGACGCCGCCGTTAACCTTGCGGAACGCGCATCTTTGCAAAAAATAGCGGAACGGCAGGCGTTGTACACCGACGTGGATTACAACGGCCACGTCAACAATGTCAGCTACATACGGTGGATAGAGGACACGATTAACCCCGCCCTGCTGGAACAGGCGGCGCGTATGCGGCTGGATATTAACTACCTCAATGAAATATTACCTGATGAGATAACCGAAATCTGGTCCGCGCAGGTTGAAGGCGCTGGGCGCCTCGGCGCCGAGGCGCCCGAAGCCGGCGAATGTTTTGCTTTTGAAGGACGCAAATCCCACGACGGGCAAGCGGCATTCAGGGCGGAACTGCGCCTGTGGCGCTAAAGGGGCTACCAGCCGAATTTCAGGCCAATGTTAATGCCCAGACCCGCGCCCTGCCAGCTTCTGGCAAAATCCTGCGATTGCAGAGACAGGCCCAAATCAAACTGAAAGGCCCTCAGGTTCATAATGAAGTCAATGCTGTTTTTCCACCTGCGGTCGTTGTAGTGTATGCCCAGAGTGGTAATAAACATATTCGCCGTATCAAAGCGGGCGGTTAAACCGCCTTCAACGGCGGCAACCTGCGGATACAAATAATTAATGGAAAACCCGAACGACGGAATAAGGGTTAAAAACTGCGACTCAAACGGGCGGTAATTGGCATAGAACACCATCGAAAACGGGCGGTATATCTTTTTGCCGGCGGCATCAAATTTGTATTCAGGCTCAAATTCCTCCGGGTAACCATAGACTTTAGACCAATACTCGTCCTCAAACTCTTCCCAACTGNTGTAGCCGGCGGGANGGGGGGTGTCCTCTTGCCTGTTGTTTATTTCCATAATGGTCGCAACNTCAATCTCGCTGAGATCCGCCCACGCTGAACCATTAAGGTGCATATAGTGGTTAAGCCTTGCCTCGGCAAAGGGGACGGGAATATTAACCACGTTCAGGCCGATGTCAATATTATAACGCCAGGGATACTCTACATTCAGCCCAAAGTCATAACCCATATTGTTCTGGGGAATATCCCAGGCGCTGTCCGCCAGATTTTGCGCCAGGGCGTCCATGTCTTCCAGGCTCACCAGAGAATAAATGCGCATATCATAGTTAATTTCAAAACGCGTCCCTTCAACGGTTTCACCGCCTATTTGTTTGGTAACATTGGTAAAGCTATAGGTAACTTTTGGTTCGGTGTAGATTAACGGCACATAGGCTGCCGGCCTTAATTTTATCTTAAAATCGTTGTAATGAAAAAAGACCGGCACTCCTACATCGACAAAAACCGCCCCGCCCACGCCGAATTTGTCCTCCATGGTTTCGCTGAAGGTTACCAGATTCCCCGAAAGCGACATATTCCCCGTAATATCAATATGGGCAATATCCAGGCCAAAGCCCCATTTGTCCTTCCAGTTAAAATTAAACGAGAAGGGTTTAACCGACGCGCCAAAATTAAATTTAAAACCTTCAAAAAACCGATCAAGGTCGACAACTATGGGGTCCTGCCAGATAAGGCCGGGGTCATCTATAATATCGTTTATATTTCCCAGCATATAAAAAGGGCTCTTTATGATATCCGACGCGGTAATAAAATTATTGGAAAAATCAACGCTGACATTCGCAAGGCTCAGCTCCACCATGCGGTTCTTCATGCGGAATTTTTTCTTTTCCGATTTTTCCGGCGGTTTCGGCGCTTGCGGTGTTTCTGGCGCTTCCGGTTCTTTTTCTTCTCCGGCGAGCGAACGGTCGGGCGGCTCTCTGGTCAATTCAGGAAAGTTGGAGCCGTCATCAAACCGGCCGTCGCCAAAAGAAAGAAAATCGTCCTGCGCCGGCAAAAATGCTCCTGCAAGCAGAAAAGCAAGAACAAAGAGGAGCGCTTTCAGCCTTTTGCCCATAACGTCAATTTCCCGACCCAAAAAGATCATCTGGAAAATCCATTGTATAACTGCCGCTTGCGGAAATAACGATTCTAACCGGTAAAAAATTTCTGGCTATTTGCACTTTTGTTTTCGGGGCAAACATAAACCTGATNTTGGGACGAATATAGTTTTTTTCTATACGTTTTTGCTGTTCACCGGTAAAGGTTACTTTCATGCTGTTGCCATTTCCCAGAGGAAGACCCTCTGTACCAAATAATATATCGTCTTCGTCAAAGCGCAGACGCGATCCGGCAAAAATGGAACGCCCGCCAAAATCAATTCTCAGACTCAGCGACTTAATATTGACGCCGGTAAAGAGGGTATCTTCGTCCAGGTTTTCTCTGCCGAACAGGTCTCGCGGCTCATCGCCTTCTTCGCTGTCTCCGAATATATCGCTCGGTATCGCGAAATGCCCGCCATTTTCGTCTGCTTCAAATTCCAGCGGCAGCAGCAGTACCATCAATGCCCTGATTTTGCTGTCGCCTTCAACACCCTCAAAATCCTTATGTTCAACTTCTATCGTATCTTCTTCATCAAATTTCATCGCATAACTAAAACGCAGATCTTCGGGAGCGGCGGCAATTATATTGTTAAAATGATACAATTCCAATCCCTTTACTTTCGGGCCTGTTGGTAATCCAGTATCGGTATACACCCATTCGCCGCGGGAGTTTTTTGCGGGTAGTTTTGGAAGTTCCTCGCCAACCACCAACTGTTGTTCTCCTTCAATCATTGACACCGATTCATTATCTCCATCCCATTGCGCGTCAAAATTCAGAAGAGGCTGGAAATGGTCAACTATTACATCCGGCCCGCTGAAAAATATTTTAGCCTTAAGTCTGTCACTAAATTTAATGCCGTCCATGTATTTGCCCATTTCGGACAAATCTATCGTACCACCATCCTCATCCTCGGTCTCCTTGGGGAATGTCCCTACAAGCCCGTCCTTCGAATCGGTGTTTTCCAAAGCAGTTTTCAGGTCTATTTCCGCTCTTTCCCATTTAAAGTCAATGGTTACCTGAGCGTTAATATTCATGGGTGTATCTCCGGTGTTGCTCACGGTTACCGGGCCAAACTCCATATACTCGGGATGTGGCGAGGGCATTAGTTCGACACCAAATGATACTGGGACTACTTTGTCGTTTTCATGAATAACCAGCTGCGTAGATGGGTGGCTGATAAATAGATTATCACCATTTTTCAATAGTTTGGTATGAGCGGGATCGCCGTCCTCAAAGCCAAGTTTGTCGCAGACTACTTTAAGGGCGATGTTGTTTTCCAATGCAGCGGGCAGATCCGTAAAATCAATATTCAGTGTAATTTCACTAAATTCAATCCAATTAATAAAGGAGACATTTTGTTCACCCATATTCGCAAAATTTATTTCAGGGATATCAATGTCAGGAAGTATGCTCTTATCCCAGCGAACCAATGTCAGTTCGTCAATCTTTATATCCATCTCCAGTTTAATGGGCAGCACTTTATTTGCAAGGTCGGCACCAACAAGTTTAAAGGTAACGCCGTGTTCGTCGTCCGGGTCTATAAATATCTTTCCTTCTTCAACACGCAGGTCTCTCGCGCTGATTTCTTTACCTGCCAGCGTGTCTCCTGCCAGCGGGTCTTCGCCTGATAGTTCATGTCCCGCGTTCCAGAACCAATTGTTAAGGCCATAAAATGGGTTAGAAACGCCAGAAACAACCACCGAATCCTGTTCCACACGAATTCTATACCCTACTTTCAGCCCTTCGCAGTAGGTTGTGTCGTCGTCGGTATAGGCAGGAGGAGTTGCCTTTATCCTGAAATGCCCTTCCGCGATATCCGCGCTGATCATACCATCGACAGAACCCAACTCGATATTGTCAATGATATCCGGCAACTCCGCCAAATCCTTGTCCATGCTACCAATTACTAACCCTCTTGCCCCACTCAGGGTTAAATTGTTAAGCGTCGGCTGCATGACCAGTGTAAGAATAAGAGGTGTTGGAGTAGTATATCCATTTAAAGTGCTTTCAATCCTGCCAATAGAGAATCGGAGCGGATGACTTTCTTCTATTTCCGATTTGCCAATATCTATAGTGATAGTTTTATTTGAATTGCCGGAATTGAGTACCACTGTTTGAGAACTTGGAGGGGTTACGTCGTGATCGTAGATTGGCCCCGTCATCTGTATATCGTGCAGGGTAATTTCAAGGCCGGGAATGGAGCCCCCCAAATCAATATCCACCACTATCTCGCCTGTATTTACAAAAACCGCCTCAAAATTTTTGGTGCCGCCGTTGACCTCATCCTTAAAAACCATGAAATCGAGAAAATGAGCGCCAGACATATCAACTGATTGTACTGTTTCTTGATTTTGCTCAAAAATAAGCGGGATAGTTGTTGGCGGGACAGAATCGGTGTTGATTTTACCCTGCATATCATCAAAAAAAGGCTGCATATTAAACTCGAACCTCTTGTCCGGCATGGTATCCGAAGTCATTTTGGGAATGTTTATCGTTTCATTTATGGGCGGTATCCCCTCCGGGGTTTTTAGTTTTTTCAGGTAATCGTCGGGGTTAAACGATTCCATAAGGTCTCTCTCGTAGGTGATTAAAAACGCCTGGACATCCGTAATTTTGGTCATGTCATAAATTCTAAAATCTTCTTCAGCGAAGGAATTTTTGAGCGCGGATGACAATACCGAGGCAAAATTAAAACGGCCTATCTTTGCCGGCGCGTTCATTTCAAATTTATCCGACTTAAACTCTACGGAATTGGGCATTTCGCACGCAAAGGTTATAAGGATAATCAGCATACCTGCCAAAAAGACACACGTTTTCTTCATTATATGTTCCTGACTACAATATACTCCATTTTGGGGATAAAGTCCAATCCTACGGCTGCTTTTTTAACTTTTGGGCGATATGGCGCTTCAGTTCGTCCAGCCCACTGCCCGTTTTCGCCGAAACCGCCACGCTTTCGGGAAACTGGGCGAGCAGGGCCGGTATCTGCGCCGAATCCTGCAATATATCCGTCTTATTCAGCACGGTGAGGGCCGGAATTTCCCCCGCGCCCAGCTCCTGCAGTACCGAAACCGTCGTTTTGCAGCAGTTTTCGACCGACGCGTCCGACGCGTCAAGGACATGGAGCAAAAGGCTGGCATGGGACGCCTCTTCCAGCGTTGAGCGGAAGGCTTTAATAAGGGAATGGGGCAGCCGCCGGATAAAGCCCACGGTGTCGGTTAACAGCGCCGTCATGCCGGGGGTTGGCTCAAAGCGGCGGGTGGCGGCGTCCAGGGTGGCAAAGAGCTTGTCCTCCACCAGCACGTCGGAGCCGGTCAGGGCGTTGAGCAAACTGGACTTGCCCGCGTTGGTATAGCCCACAATGGCGCATACCGGCAGGCCCTGGCGTTCCCGCTGCCGCCGCTGCACCTGGCGCTGTTTTGCCACTTCTTCAATCTGCTTTTCCAGCTTGTGTATGCGCTGCTCAATGGTGCGGCGGTCGGTTTCAAGCCGCGTTTCACCCGCGCCCCTGGTTCCATAGCGCCCGCCCCGCTGCCGCGACAGGTCGATGTACTTATGGGCGAGCCGGGGCAGGCGGTAGGTTAACTCGGCAAGCTGTACTTGCAGTTCCGCCTCTCTGGTAGCGGCGCGCGCGGCGAAAATTTTGATTATCAGCTCCTGCCGGTCCAGCACGGGTATTCCGGTAAGGTCTTCCCAGTTCCGCTGCTGAGAGGGGCTGGGGTCCCAGTCGAGTACCAGCAGATCCGCCTCAAGCTGCGCGGCTTTTTCCGCCAGCTCTTTAGCCTTACCGCTCCCGATGCCGAACTGCGGCTGCCGTTCGCGCACGCGGATCGCCTCCTGCCCGATAATCTCCAGTTCCAGCGTTTCGGCAAGCCCCCGCAGTTCCCTGCCGTCTTCAGCTTTGCCTATGCTGATCAGCAACGCCCGCTTGGGGCGTTCCGCGACTTCCTCTAGTTTATGCGCCATTACTCATGGTATCATACAAATTATGGAGAAAGAACCCGCTTTTTTTAACCGCGATTTATCATGGATCGATTTTAACGACCGTGTGCTGGAAGAAGGGCTGCGTAAAGACCTGCCCTTGTTTGAGCGTTTTCGGTTTTTATCGATTGTCGCCTCCAATTTTGACGAATTCTTTATGGTGCGGGTAGCGGCAATTAAACGCGCGCACCGGGCGGGGATTGCCGGCGACCCTTCCGGCTTAAGTCCGGCGGAACAGTTAAAAAGCATCTCCGAAAAAGTCCGCTCAATAAACCGCCGTCTGTTCGGCTGCCTGATGGAAGAAATATTTCCCGGCCTTGCCTCAGGCGGCCTGGCATTGGTCCGCCCCGATTCTTACACCGTCCCTCAAATGGACTATCTGGAAACTTTTTTTCTGGGGCAGATTTACCCTGTTCTGACGCCCCTGCGCATCGAAGAAGACAAGCCGCTGCCTGCTTTTGACAATCACGGGATAAACGCCGCTTTTCTGATTGCCCCGGAAGAAACGCCGTCCGATGAAGAAACGCCGCAGCATATTGTCATGGTGCAGATTCCCCCTTCTCTGGGACGGATCATCTGGCTGGAGCCGGACGGCGACAAACTCCGCTGGGCGCTGCTGGACGACGTGATACTTACGTGGGGCGGCTATCTGTTCCCCGGTTACCACGTCCAGGAGAGTATGCTGTTCAAGGTAAACCGCGACGCTGATTTTTCCGTTGACGAGCGGCGGGACGAAGATTTTATCGAGGCGATGGAAGAAGTTATTGAAGGCAGGGAAAAGTCCGAAGTGGTGCGAATGGTCTACTCCTCCGTCAGTAACAAACTGCGGGATGAGCTGGCAAAAAGATTCTCTTTGAGAAGCGAAGACCTGTACGAAGTTGACGGGCCTTTTAATGTTTTTAACCTGATGGAACTGACCAGCGTTGCCGGTTTTGAAAAATTTCAGGAAAAGCCGTGGAAGATACACGGCGCGCCCGGTTTTACCGACGATGTTTCCATTTGGGATCGCCTGAGTCAGGGCGATGTTATGCTTCATTTTCCCTATCAATCGTTTGATCCGGTCGTCCGCTTTTTTCAGGAGGCGGCGGCAGACCCGCAGGTTATCTCCATTAAAACCGCCCTGTACCGTACCGGCGGCAACGCGGAAACCCCGCAGGCGGTCTCGCCCATCGTGCGCGCGCTGGAACAGGCTGCCCTGAGCGGCAAGCACGTTACCGCGCTGGTTGAGCTCAAGGCCCGCTTTGACGAGGAACGCAATATTTCATGGGCGAACCGTCTGGAAAAAGCGGGGG
>JGI24698J34947_10001954_pt1 | contig 10990 bp, 10 predicted proteins | sample TergutMp193P3_FD_34947 | JGI IMG/M metagenome (IMG submission 34947)
GACGTGTACCAGCGCGGCCTGCCTCGCGGCGGTTTTTGTCCCGATGGCGGCAAGGGCCGCGTCAATCGTCGTCCCGATGTTCGCGCCCAGCACCATTGCGGCGGCCATTTCGTAGCCGATGATGCCGTTGTACGCCATGGTCAGCGTGATGGCGGTGGAGGCGCTTGACGAATGCAGGAGCAAGGTCATCACAAGCCCCGCGCCCATGCCGGCAAAAACCGAGAAAAACCCACGGTCGGAAATCGATGCGATGAAGCCGAGGCTGTTCCCGATCCCCGGCATGGACTTGGTAAGGAAATCCAGGCCCAAAAAGAGCAGGCCGAACCCGAGGATCATCTCCCCCAGCGTCCGGTGCTTCCATTTCATCACCTTGAAGACAAAACCGATACCCACCGCCGGCAGGGCCAGCGCCGACAATTGCAGGGAAAAGCCCACAAGGGAGACGATCCAGGCCGTCACGGTGGTGCCGATATTGGCCCCCATGATCACCCCGATGGACTGCGTAAGCGTAAGGAGGCCGGCGTTCACAAATGAGACCACCATGACCGTAACCGCAGAAGAGGACTGCACGATTCCGGTGACCACAAAGCCGGTCAATACGCCGGCAAAGCGGTTCATGGTCATGAAGTTGAGCGCGCGCCTCAGCCGGTCACCGGCGCCCTGCTGTATCGCGTCGCCCATGACCTTCATGCCGTAGAGGAAGAGGCAAAGCCCGCCCAGAATGTTAAGAAGAACGCTGATGATTCCCATGCGGTAAAAATATCCTCCTGATATGGATATTGGCTAAACTATATACGGTTTGCGGCGTTTTGAAAACACGGTAGCAAACACGTTTTTGCATATTGACAATCTTTTCGTTTTTGTCTATAGTTTTCATAGATAAAAAGATCAGCTTTAGTCAAATTCAAAACAAATGTTATCGAAATTTAATTTATCGGGGAAGATTATGCCAGCAAGAAAGAAAGAGGTATTGAGAATTGGGATTTATTATGACGGACATTATTTCTACAAGGTAAGTAATTATTACAAGTTCGATCATCCCAGACAGTCGAGGATCAGCATATCCGGCTTGCACAACTATATCAGCAACGAGGTTTCTACAAGGCTGGAAACCGAACCTGACAAGTGCAAGCTTGCGGAGCTCCACTATTTCAGGGGCAGGTCGATAAAAAGCAACAACGAGAAGGCGATCGTTGGCGAGCGGTTTTTCGAGGATGCCCTTACCAAAGAGGGGGTGAACCTTCACTACCTGCCTCTGGTCAGGGGGGTTAACAACGAGCTGAAGGAAAAGGGCATCGACGTTTCACTGGCCCTTGACGCCTACAAGAAGGCCATAGCCAAAGCTTTCGACGTTATGGTGCTGATTGCCGGGGACGGCGATTATCTGCCCCTGGTGCGGGAACTTCAGGCCATGAGCACGCCAATAAACGTTATGCTGGTGAGTTGGGATTATGAATGCGCCAACGGGGATGTAACCATGACCTCACAGGACCTTCTGGAAGAGGTTACCTACCCCATCCAGATGACCAGGGTCATTGATGACCGCCTCAATCTGAAAAACCCCTTCATCGCGGGGCTTTTTGAACCCCGGCAATTCGACGCCCCGCCGCCGTCCCCGCCCCCGCAGGCCGAACCACAGGCGGCAGCCCCGGCTTATACCCCGCCTTTTGGGGCGTATTCCTCGCCTTTGCAAGGCGCACCGCTTCCATTCCCGAGCGCCGCGTTTCCGCCGCCCTCGCCTTTTACCTCGTCAATTGGCGCGAGTTCTTTGCCACAGGGTTTCCCCCCTCCGGCGTCCCACGGCGCAAAGCGAAAGGCCCTGACGGAAGCCGAAATGGCCCAGGAACGCATATCAACTATCCTGTCCCTCAATGGCTCAGGCGGCTGGATACGTGATGTCGAATACAACAACTTCTATTTCTTTTACACCGACGTGATTAACAAAAAACCCGAAGAGCTGGCCCCTGGGATGACCCTGCAATTCCGCCTGAAGTTCGACAGGATCAAGACAGAGCAGAAAGACAATGGCGAGCCCAGTTACCGCGCAATCGGCCCGATTTACGCGGTGGATTAGACGGTGAAGAAAAGCCCTCGCACGAAAGTACGAGGGTTTCACTGTTGTTTGCCTTACCCGCGCCACCGTTGTACATTCCGCCAATGGGAGCCGCCGCTGTTTATCCTTTCTATTCAGCAGGCGACCAGGCCTTGAACTTGCCAAACTCCAGCGTTGTGTGCACTTGATTGAAGGCGACTTTTACCGGGGTTTCTCCGCCATCCGCGAAATAAACCATTGGGCCGCGATCTATCGCCACCGCGACATAGTAAGACCCGTTTCCCGTCCAGGCGGGGCCGCCGTAAAGCCCGCTATCTTGGGGAACCGTTAAATCGACCAAAGACGCGCTTCCTCCCCCTGGGTTGTCCGCATACCCCACGGCGACAGGCAATGGAAGCGAGAGAATCGTCGGCAATTCCGAGAAAACCCAAACCCCGCCACCGGTGTTCAGGTTGGCACTGCCGGTCATGGGGTCAGAGCCGGTCTCACATGAAATAGAAGCCAATCCAAATATCAGCACTAATGCCAAAGCATTGACGCGAATACTTTGTTTTTTCATAAAGACTCCTTTGCGGCCAGTGCCGTCGCGGCTTCGCCGCGTATAAAAAAGCCGGTATCTCCCCTACAGGGCGATGGTCATGTGTATAGCTTATACCATGGTTTGGGCGGGTGCAAGGGTTTTGGGGTGAGAGGAACCGCTATCTTCGTCTGCTTCAGCCGTTCCGCAGTTCATTGCTGAATTGTCGCCTTGTTCGATTAGTAGAAGTAAATGCAAAAATAAACTAAAGTTAATTTTACCAATGCCGATAATTGAGGCGGGTGTCTATGAACTCTGGGCACCTGTCTATCCACGGAGGGATATTTTGGCCTATACGAACGCAATTTCCAGCTACCGGGAAACCAAGGTTAAAACGGCAAGCCAGGCGCAGCTTATCATTATGCTCTATGATGAAGCCGTAAAATGCCTTGACCGAGCTCTGGAATTACTGGTTTTGAATACCGAGGGGAAAAAAGACCCCGGAAACATCGAGAAAATCTCAAAATCCATCGTTAAAACTCAGGAAATCGTCACCGAATTGACCGTTTCCCTGGACTTTGAACAGGGGGGGGAAATCGCGAAGAGCCTCTTTTCGCTCTATACCTGGTTTAACAAGGAACTTCTTGAAGCGAACATCGGTCAGGACACGCACAGGATAACCGCGGTTCGCAACCAGCTCAGCGAACTGAGGAGCGCCTGGGCCGAAATTGCGGCCAAAACCCCGGAAACTGTCGGAAAGTCCGTTTCAGGCGTAAACATTGCCGGTTAGGGGGTAAAATGGCGAAGCGCAGCGCCCCATCCAGTCGTGCATCAAAATCCGGCAGTACATCAAAAACGGATATCAGCCCCGCTGAACTCAGCCAGCGGGTGGCGGTGATAAAACGCTTCAAGGAACTCCTCAAAGCCCAACGGGACAGGTTCCAGGCGTACCTGAACGCCCTGGACAGGCAAAAGGGTGTAATAGAGAATGGCAGCACCGACGAGCTTTTACACCACGTAGAGCTGGAAGAAAAGATTGTTCAGGATATTTTTTCCATCCAAAAGGTGATTGCCCCCCTGGATAAAATGTATCAGTCGCTCCGCTCGGTTCCTCCAGCGAAAGGTGGGGCAAAGTCTGACATAAAAGATACCGCTGAGGACGAAGTTATCAGCCTCAAAGAAGCCCTGGACGGCCTCAAGGTCGAGGCGGCGGTACGCTCTGAGCAAAACCGTGAACTTCTCGCCAAACGCATGGCCGAACTCCGCCTGGAAATAAAGTCCCTAAAGAAAAACGCCTACACCACACGGCGCTTCGACAATACGCCGCCCCCTTCATACATAGATTTGAAAGGATAACCTGTTTACATTTTATTGCAAAATATCGCTTTTTGTGGTAAAATCTCTTCTTGTGTATACTAGGGAAATACAGGAAAACCGGCCTTCTCCGGTGGAAAAAGGCGTTCCTCTACAGGGAACCTGGACAAGGGCCTTTGAGGAAGTAGACCTTCTGAGCGTTCACAAGCCATATTCCTTTCCCATACCGCGAGGGGTAAAAAGTCTCAGGATAAAAGAGTGGGAATCGTTTATTATCCAGGACGAAAGGTTTTACCTTCAGGCGCGGCTCAGTAACCTCAAATACTTTCGTACTGCCCTGGTTATTGCCTACGACAGGGAAACCAAAGACCTTGTTGAGTTCAAGAAGATTATTCCAGGTAGCGGCTGGCCGCTGCCGAAGGGGCTTTACAACGCTTCCGTAGACAGCCGTTCCCGCGGGTTTTTCTTCCGAATTCATTCCTGGCTCGACGCGAAAAGCATTAGACTGGAGTTGAACATCAAAAGAACCCGCTCGCGGCCCGCTTTTACCGCCCACGCGACATTTGATTTTGCGGCCGGAAAAACCACTCCCATGGCGGTCAGCCTATTGTTTTCCGAACACCGTAGCATGTATGCTTATAAGGCGCTGACAGCGGTAGAAGGGGATGTAGTTTTCGGGGGGCAGCATAAGCGGTTCCACGCCGCCAAAACTTCCGGGCTTTTCTGCGACTTCAAGGGCTATTACCCTTACAGGATGCGCTCAACCTGGTGTTCGGGAATGGCGTTTGATGAAAAAAATCGGCGTTTCGGCTTTGCCCTGGGAGAGAACCAGGCGAAGGAGCCCTACAGGAACAACGAAAACGCCCTTTGGATTGACGGCAAAGTAACGCCGCTTCCGCCTGTGAAAATTACCAGGAGCGGCGGCCCAAAATCAGATTGGATCATTCAGGATATGGAAGGAATGGTTGATTTGGTTTTCACGCCGCAGGAATTCAGTCGTAACGTGGAGAACTTTGTTTTTTCCACGCTGGATGATGAATACGCGCTGGGGCAATTTAACGGCCTCGTTGTAAGTGCCGAGGGTGAAGAGCTGCCGGTGCGGAATGCCTGGGGAACAGGCGAAAAACTCTATCTGCGAGTATAAAAATGGCAAAAGGAAAAGGGGTATATGCCCCCGGCGAATTGGATCGGGTGCGAGACAAACTAAAGGTTACCGACAGGGATGAGGCGAAAAAGCTTGCCAGTAAAATAGGCGGGGAAGTGGGCTTTGAGCGGACAGAGGAAGAAGAGAAAGCCCTGCAAGAGGCCAACCGTCCCAGGAAAGCACCCGTAAAGCTTGGGAAGCGTCCAGGGCGCATCGTAGAACTGTCTAATGAGGCCGAAGTGGATCTTGAGGGGCCTGGGTCAAACAAGCCCATACCGTCACAAATGACAGTGACGGATCCGGGAGATGATCCAATCGTCCCGCTTAAAACAAATTACTGGGAAAGGATAAGGCTTGATAGGTTTGCCGCGCAGCCGGAGTTTGAAATCAAGTCCCCCGGCCAGGTGTTTTCCTCGGTGATTTCATTTTTTAGCGACGCAAACGATTTTGTAAGCCCCGTCTTTGTGACACGCCGTATGCCCGAATACTATAAAAAACTGGAAGAGCTGGTGATTTCAACCCGAAATATCCTTCCCAGGAACAATGCGCCGCGTAACGAAAGAATGAAAAAAAGCGCCCCGGCGGCATTTTCTATCATTGATGTGATCCGTTATTGGGACATCGAAAAAATATCGTCAGACCTTGCCAAGATTCAGGCCCGCCCCAGAAACGCGAAGGTGATCGATTTCGCGGACATAGTGCGGGCATTTTACAAACCCCTTTTTATTCTGAGCCGGCTGGAATTGGACGCCCATATCAGGGGCGCATACAAGATTCTCTATAAATTGCTTTACGTTGAAAACCCAACTGAGGCGCAGGAGAAACACCAGGAAAATATTCGTACGGCGGTCGTCGCCTTTACGGGAATAAGGCGGGACATTCAATACCTTCTTTATCCTTTATTCATGAAACTGGTCTCAGCCAGCTATGTACCTTACGAGCAGTTTTTTGAACTGCGGAAAAACCGGATCATGGTCTTTCTTAATGTCAATGAAAACAGTCAGATTGGCCCCGTGGATCTGGCATTTCAGGGTGATACCAAAAACGCAAATACCGGCGATGAGTCGTCGCAGAACGAAGCCTCCGCTGAATCAGGCGAACAGACGGATAAAGCTCCGGGAAAGGAAGATGAAGAAAAATCCGGCCGAAATGCCGACGAGAGTGAAAGGAAAGCCCTTGAACGCGGACTCCACACGCTGGAAACACTTTTTCCCAAAGCCGGCTGGGAAAAGCTTTCTTCCTATCCTGATCTTTACCCATACTTCGTGGATGTTTTTGATTTAAGGAGGAGGGGTATGGTAAACGTTGCCCCAACGGATCCCATCCAGCAGGTGTATGTTTTAATGCGCGTTCTTGAAGAACTCTTTTTCGCACTTCGCCATGTAACTTTTGGTATCATTAAAAGTTCTTCAGCCAAAACGGAAAATGTAGAGCTGGTTTTGGGGGAAATCATCAACGACTGGCATTATTACATTGAGACATGCTTCGAAAAAGAATACTTTCCGCGAATGAACGAATATGTTCGTCTTTTGGAAGGTTCTCCGGAAGAACGTAACTCGCCGTATGCCAAAAAGATTGCTTCGGAACTACACTGGATCAAGCGGCTATATTTACTGCCTTATTATAAATTTGAATTGCATTTAACGCCTCCTATTCAGAAAAGCGATGTAACGCAGATTTACACAAAGATAAAAATTTTGCGCCGGTATCTTTTCGCGGTAGCCGCAAATGTTGAGCAGGCAAAGAAGGCCGGAGGGGGCGATGAAAACGCTTTTTGTGATGCCATCAGCAATCCATGGGCGTCCTATGTATTTCAGATTCCCAATCCCGTTTCCAAACGTCTTGACATCCTCCTGAAACCAAAAATCAAGAATAACGCCTCTTTGGTATTTTTCTGTCTCGCGGTTGCAACTGTGCTGGATTATATTGTGAACAACAAAGACAGCTGGGCGTATAGCGACGAGCGGCCGAGCGCCCTTTTTCGCAGCATTAACGGAGAGGGTGTTATGCCTTATTCGGGTGTGGATACCGTAATTGATGCCGATGAGGTTTTCAAACAGTCCATGAAGCAGCGTCAAAAAAAGGAATGATTCGATATGAGGTGGATAATGAAAAAAGTTAGTTTGATCACGGTTTTTTGTCTTGCTCTTTCGTGTACGCCGCAGATTGCCACCCAGAGCAGCGCCAATCCGGCAAGTGTAGAAGTCTCTTTTGTCCTTAACAGGCAAAGCGGTTCTTCTTCCAATCAGTATGCAGTATGGATCGAGGATAGTCGTGGTAATCTGGTAAAGACCATTTTCGCCACAAGGTACACCGCCAATGGGGGATGGGAAAGACGAGCCCAATCCATTCCTCTTTGGGTAAGCAAGTCCGGCCTTTCAGGCATGGCCAGAAGAGAGATTGACGCTTTTACAGGCGCTACTCCCAGGACAGGAACCCAGAACTACCGCTGGGACGGCACGGATAAAAATGGGAACCGTTTGGCCGCCGGAGAATATCGGGTTTTTCTTGAAGCCACGCTAAGGGGAGAAAACAGGGTTCTATACAGCGCTCCCGTCACCCTGGGAAGCGGTTCAGGCAGCCCCGTTGAAGCGGAAGTGATGGCGCAATATTTCGGTACCGGTACAAGCGAGCGGAACATGATAGAGAATGTCAAGGTTGTATATAGACGATAGCTGTTATTCGCTGGCCGGATAATCTGTCAATATTGAAGCACACCCATCTGCGCTCCGGCAGCGGTGAGCAAATCCGTAATATTTGCACTGTTGAATATTCTCGCGGACATCAGCACAAGTTTGCCGCAAGTCATGGCGTCGTCAAGGGCGTTATGCGCATCGTAAACAATGCCGAAGTTTTCCGCAAGGGCGGTGAGGGCATGGGACTTCAGTTCCGGCCATGTGCGGCGGGCAAGGCTGCATGTGCAAAAATACGGCAGTGCGGGGATTTCCAGATCGTACCATTCGAGAACCGCCGAGAGTACGCTCATATCGAACGGAGCGTTATGCGCAGCCAACGGAAAGCGGCCTATAAAGGGTTTTATCGCGCTGTCCCACAAATCTGCGAATGTCGGTGCATCTTTTACATCGTCCACGGTAAGACCGTGAATTTCGGTGAAATCAGGACGTATGTAGAGTTCTGGTGGACATATCAGTGAATAATAAGAGTCTACCGCTTTACCGTCAAGAAATTTTACCAGGCCTACCGCGCAGGCACTTTCCCGTGAGTATTTCGCTGTCTCAAAATCAATAGTTACAAAATTCATTTTACCTTGCCATTTTCCCCGATACCCAAAAGTCTGTTCGTATCTGAAATAGTCGTCGGATAATTTCATTTCCCTGGGGTTAGTTTTGCGGACGATCCCGCCGTTTTCAACAGCGTCAGCCATAAGGCCTCCTTGATATTGGTTATACCCGTTTTTTCCCAAAATGGGGAGTAGTGATGCACTCTTTTGACAAGAACCCAAAAAGATGATATCATTTAGTGAGGTCTGCATGGATAATCATGGCAAGAAGATGATTGCGCCGGTTGTTATTGTGCTATGCATAATGTTGTATTATATTGCGGGTATATACGTGTTATTAACAACCGATATGCCAAACATGGTAAAAGTAACGGCTATTATTGTTTCAATAGCAATAACCGCAGTGTTAATTAAGGTGTTGATAGAACGGATACAGGAAATTAAGAAAGGAGAAGAAGATGATCTTGGTAAATACTGATTACATTTCGGGCAAGAACCTTGAAACGCTTGGGCTTGTAAAGGGAAGCACGATTCAATCAAAAAACGTGGGCAAGGATATAACCCAGGCGTTTAAGTCGCTAATAGGCGGCGAGCTAAAAGCCTATACCGAAATGATGAATGAAGCGCGGGCGCTGGCCACCAAAAGAATGGTGGAAGAAGCCGAGCAGTTGGGCGCCGACGGAGTTGTGAATATACGATACGCGTCGTCGTCCGTAATGCAAAACGCGGCGGAAGTGATTGCCTACGGGACGGCGGTGAAGTTCAAGTATTGACGGATTCACGGCGATGGGAAGACGGTTTCTTCATTTCACCTGCAATTTGCCCTTCAACTCGGCAAGTGAAGTAGCGGCAAGCGTGAAATCCAGGTCTTCCATCTGGCGTACCAGTTCTTCACTCCCGGGTATAGCGCGAAGATTGCCAATAAAGTTCCGGCACTCGGGGTTGCCCCGCTCAAGCATGGGCCGCAGTTTATCGAGCAGTTCCAGCGCGGCTTCCACGCCGAGCGGTTCAGTCTGCGCGTCCGGCCCGGGCTGAAACAAGTCGTTGTAAAGCGGCGTCAGTTCCGCAATGACGGCGGTCAGCTCCGTCTCAAGCGTACTCAGCTGCTGCGGCGTTACCAGGTTTTTTTCGTCCTTCAAATGCAGTTCCACATCGGCGGCGGCCTGCTGCAAAAGGGTTTTACCAATCTGGCCCGCGTTCCCCTTTAACGTGTGTGCCAGCCTATGTGCGAGTTTTATGTCCCCGGCATTGATCGCACCCGCTATTTCGCTGTACTTGTTCCGGCCTTCCTTCACGAAATTGTTGATGAGCTTCTGCCGTATCCTTTCTTCCATCTGCGCGATCTGCTTCTCGTCCACAGTATGCCATTCCACAGGAGTGAAATATTTCATCAGGCATTTCCACAGCGCCTGCGATGTAAACGGTTTGCCAACGCAGTCATTCATGCCGCTCTTTTTGTAAATCTCCATGTCGTCGGCCATGATGTTGGCCGTCATTGCTACAATCGGAACACCGGTGTCAAGCTCAACTATTTTCGCGGATGCCTCAAGGCCATCCATCACGGGCATGTGCATGTCCATGAAAATCAGGTCGAATTGTTTTTCCTTTTTTTTCATGCGGCTTTCGACCATCTCCAGCCCTATCTTGCCATTGTCGGCTATTACGGTTTTGAGGCCCACCTTCGAGAGATGCTCGGAAATAACCTGCTGGTTCATGAGATTGTCTTCGCACAAAAGGACTTCACCTTCAAATGTCGGTTTCTCAAGCTCGTTGAAAACTATCTTTTCGGATGTCTCTTCATCGAACACGTCTATCGTGTCAAAAATGATAGTGAAGCTAAACTTGCTGCCAACCCCGGGAGTGCTTTCGACAGCGAGCGTCCCGCCCATCATCTCAACGAAGTTTTTCGTTATGGCAAGGCCAAGCCCCGTCCCGCCGTATTGGCGCGATGTACCCGATTCCGCCTGTATAAACGGCTGAAATATTTTCGCTATCTGCTCTTTTGTCATGCCGATGCCTGAGTCTTTTACCTCAAAATGAATCGTGATGGTCTTCTCGTCTTTGGCAATCATGTCCGAGTGAAGCTTGACGATTCCGGTATTCGTAAACTTTATCGCGTTGGAAAGGAGGTTTACAAACACTTGTCGCAGCTTTGTGGGATCGCCTAACGGCCTTCTACCCGTGTAGGGTTCGGCGTAAAAATGAAGCATGATGCCTTTTGCGACGGCTTTCGGCATGACCAGTGTCTTGCAGCTTTCAAACAACTCGCGCATGGTGAACGGAATATTTTCCAGCTCCATTTTGGCGGCTTCAATTTTTGAAATATCAAGTATGTCGTTGATGATTTGCAAGAGCCATTCCGCGTTGGTTCTGATTTTGGTCAGATAATTTTTCGTTTTCGGTGAAACGTCGCTGTCCAGGGCCAGCTCGGAAAAGCCCATAATGCTGTTCATGGGCGTCCGTATCTCGTGGCTCATATTCGCGATGAACGCGGATTTCGCCTGGCTGGCGTTTTTCACTTCTTCCACCGATTTTCGCAGGGGCTTGATGAGCCCGGCGATAAACACGTTGAAAATCACGAAAACCACCGCCAGCGCCATAAGCATCACGAGGAAGAGGATTGTCATGGTGCTGTTGAAATCGTCAATACTGTCCGGCAGTATCGCTATGGAGTACCACTCCAGGAGCGGAAGCGTGCCCAGCGCGATTTTCCCCACAGGG